>JGI24159J19872_10007926_pt1 | contig 13905 bp, 6 predicted proteins | sample Ectturendosymbi4_FD_19872 | JGI IMG/M metagenome (IMG submission 19872) | reverse complement strand
TCCGTCAGGATTTTGGAAGAACTTAGTGCGACCGTGACCACGTGTGTAAAGAAATATGGCTTGTGACGTTTATTTTTGCTGGCATGAGGCGTTTGTGAGTTTACACAAAAGCTAAGCCTGGACAGCATCTATTGCTTGATCTTTTACGTAGGTATCATTTTGATTGCATTTCACAGCTAATTTAAGAACATATCGTACTTTCTTGCTATCGGTTGCCTATGGGTGTACGAGCATGCAGTAATGGCACTTCCAACTCCACGGTATGCATCATGAATCGCAATAAATACAGCATAATTGGAAAGATCTGAGACAAGTGCTAGACTCACTCTTGCTCTTACACGCTTCCCAGACGACGGCAGTGCGAACTTTTGCACTTTGGTGACATTCCAAAGGAAACCACATTTCACATTTCATCGACGAAACGTCCATCGCCGAAACGGCGGCGCCGAACTGTCCCATTCCGTAGAGATGTGACAAATGTATTAAAAAAACTGCACATGACGTCTTAACCTTCAGTTAATCTCTTGATTAATTTGAATTTTTCAGCTGTTTGATCGCCTTGGAAGATTTTATGCACAATTCGGGACAAAAGGAAAGAGAAACGGCGAGCTAGATTTGCCATATTCTCTGGCATCTGACTGCAAAGACAACATCATTGTTGCCGACTGGTGGAATAACCGGTATTACTAAGATAGGCCTTACGTGTAACCACGGGTGTACAGAGGGGGTGCATCCAAACAGTGAAATTATAAAAATAACATTTTATTGAAATGTTGTAACTAGATGCGTCTTCCTATCGTAAGGCCACGAACATATGCTGCATGGATCCGATGGGAGCTTGCCTGAGTGGCATGCAAATATATGTTGAATGACCCGAGAGAGAGATGAAGCACTGCCATCGTTATCTTAAAGCCTTACCAACTGTCTCTCTTCCCCCTGTATAGGCTGGCCAATTCCTTTACCCGGTTGTTAATCTGCGACTTGTAGTCTTCAAAAGATCTCTCGATTTCTCTAGACTCTAGAGCAGTGTTTCTCAAAGTGGGCGGAATCGCCCCTTCGGGGGCGATTTTGAGGGTCAGGGGGGCGAAAAAAACAAAGGGGGCGATAGGGGGGTAAAACAACGCAAAGGGGGCTGAAATGTTCAACCACTAATCGATCATTGAATAACTTCAGTAGTCTATTATTATGACTTGTTAGTTTCTTGCAAATTTTAATTTACTATGACAATCGTTGGAGGATGTTGCTTAAGCAATTTGCCGTTATATTTTTGCTCTGGATCGTCTATGTTCCCGCCTACAGTGTGCATTATTTTCACAAGAATTCTGAACCTATCATTAGCATCGTAATACAATTGCTCTTTTCAGCTATTTAATGGCTTGATTCAGCTATTTAATAACCTCTTTAAATAAAATTCTTTAAATTTGCTACCATCTGTTTGCTTTATGAGGCTTAGGGGGCGAAAACGATGTGTCGAGAGTTGATGGAATAAAAAAAGTTTGAGAAACACTGCTCTAGAGTCTGGTTTCTTAAAGTGGGATGAGGCATGAAAAGTTCGCAAGGGGGCGCGAGTATGGCAGCGACATATTGTTGAAAAGTATTAAATGCAATGTACTCGTATATATCCTTTGTACATTTAATATCATTTCACTAAACGACGTAATCGAAACAACACGGACAGTACAGTGAACACATAACGAGATCTCTTAAAACTTGCTTGTTCAAAGTTGGGCTTATGAGTAAGGAACGCTCACGTTACAGTGGTGTCTTGTCTGCTTGGTTTCATTTTTGGTGGCAGTGAGAATTGTGTCACGGGGCTACACCATCCGTGAAAATTTGGAGATAGATTCTTCGCTTTGAATTGTTGTAAAAAAGATCAACATAATACAATAAATTTGTCAGAAAGAAATAACTGCTATAGGAGCTCTAGTTAGGGGGACACGACGAAGGGGTTGATCCGTGCATTACCTCAAGACCAAGTTTGCCAAAATTGATCGAACATACCCCATTATTTTGCGTTGCACTTAAATATCTTTTTACGAATCCTTTGACTTTTTGTACAAATGCTCAAAGTTGTTCACAAATGCCTCTGTCCCTGTAAATTACCATATGTAAATACCCACATGCTTGCTTGATAACGTGCTCTGGAACAATGGGCTTATTGCAGTTTACGCGAATCTAGGAAATATATGGCTTAAGCAGGCAAGTGAGCATATTTAATGTGTTTTACGTTCTTGATAAGAGGCCTTGTATGAAAACTTGTAAGATAGGTTGACATACGTTCACAATCCAACATAAATAGAAAACGTAACTGCTCTGATGGAAAAATCTGGGAAAAGTGCCGCTTTGCCTTCGACTCTGTGATAAAACGAAATTAAAACTTACTTTTGTGTTAGTGACAAATAAATTCATAAACTCTTACGGATTCTTTGGCTTGGAATTATTAAAACAGTAGAAGGCCCGTCAGGGGATGTGCATACACTTCAAAGAAGCAGTTTATTTATTAAATAGCTTTGTGCTTGACAAGCTGCAGCGTCTTTGAGTTTGAAAAGTTAACCTACGTCACGAGAATTAGGTCTTGTATACATGAGACTCCACAGGCAAGAATCTCTTCCGTGAACATATCTCACGAATAGTGCATGCTTGCTTGTAGAAGCTAAAATGATTGCCTTCATGGGCGTCGGAAGGATTTTTTTCAAGGGGGCCACTAGGCGATTTTTCCAAAATTTTTCCATGGGGGAGGCAAAAGTGGTGAAATTTGTTTTTTCCAGCTCGAAACTAACCTTTTTTTGCTGAAATTTTCAAAATCCAGGGGTGACCTTGACCCTCCCTGCCCCCTTCCCACGCCCATGATTGTCTTCTTTCTGAGAGAAAGTTTCTGGGACTGTACTGTATGTTGTTACGCAGCTTTACTATATGATTTTCTCTTTGAAGTGTGGCAATGACAATGACTTGATTACTATTCTGTATGTGACCGGCTTCCTTTCTAGTAGCGATCCTTCGTTTGCATGAACAAGGGCTTGCAGATTTTGTACTGTATGATTGAATACGCGTTTTGTTTTGGTCAGAGTTTCTGCTTTCACAAGGGATGGAGAGTTTTTAAGACACATTTTGTCTGCGAAAGATGGAATCATAATGCCTGCCTACGTTAGCATACCGCCCCAAGGAAGTCAGCTCATCCTGTCCGAGTTCGGAAGCCGTCAAATTAAGCTATTCTTTTTCTGACAGGCGTCAATGTCATTCAAAACTTCATGTCAACTGGTGTTCGAACTATGTGGTACCATTAAATGATACCGTGCTTAATTAAGCAAACTTACGTATTTGATTAGTTTCGCAGTACTGTTTCGTTATGCTCGTATAACGTGCCAATGTTTAACTTTGTACGTCTATCGACATTTTTGCGCTGGTCGCATTACTACTTAAAAAAGCTTTGTCCATGTGGCTGTTATAGTGGTTCAGTTTATAGAACGCCCTGCTTGGATCTTTTCAGCAACAACTGAAATGCTAAACATTTTATCATATTTTCTAACACCTGCTAGGTTCATCACTTATTTTCGAACCTGTTCAGAATGATTTCAAAATCCATTTGAAATATATAGTGCAGGCCGGCTTTGATGACAGACAATGCAATAAAAATGCACAAGTAACTGTCGAAACATTTTAAATACACTTTCTCATTCATTTATTCATTTTCACACGCGATTTCCCTTGGGAAGGGTCGCAGGGGCAGCAGAACTAGTAGGCTTAGGAAAAAACTCAGTTTTCAGCAATCTCTACTGGCTCCATACCAAGACGCTTCCAAGTTAGGTCGGAGATGTATTCACGCCACTTGTTTCTTGAGTCCGCTGGTCCGCTTTCCCGTGAGTGTAGCCAGCAGGACCTGCCTTGCCAATCCTTCCTGGGACATTCTGTTTACATGGCCTGACCATCGTAGCTGATATCAGGGCGGATCCAGCTAGTAAGTTTAGAGAGGGCGATTTCAGTAATATTTGGTAGTCAAATCTCATTCGCGGGTTCACTACTTAAGAGAGATGAAGTATACTTCACAACACTGCTGTGACAAAATAATGGACGGCAAAATGGCCTTATATCGCAAATGCTTGTTTAGGAATTGTACAAAACCATGATGAATAAAGTTACTTTCGTATGTTTTAGGGGGGCGATCACCCCCTCTGGATCCGCCCCTGGCTGAGATCTCTCTATTCGAAGGAGAAGCGGCACGACATTCAGGGCATGAAGTTCACAGCTGCGCACTTATCGCAAAGTATCACGCCGTGAACTCTTTGTAAAAACCCATCTCTGCCACTTGTATTTGAGCTAACACTATTTCAATCATATCCCAAGATTTATGACCATAGGTGAAGATCGGAATAAAAAACGATTTCAAAAGTGACAACTTTGTGGTGTTTGAAAGCTCCCGTTTTATGACCGCAGAGCAATAAAGCACACGCAGAATTGCCTTTGCCTTACCAATTCGCGTATCAACCTCCCTGTTCCATCTTCCGTCACTTGTGAATATCACCCCAAGGTACTGGAAGTTCTCCACCTGCTGCAGTGTATTGCAGCTTCCTTGCAGCATGCGCTGGATTGGTTTTCTGGAGAAGTATATACCTCGGTCGTTTTAGTGGTAAGCGACACGCACTTTTTAGTGGTAAGCGACAAATCGAAAACCGACAAAATGCATGTTGAAGACCCTGTTCGAGAGGATGCAAGCAGCACCAAATCGTATGCAAATAGCTAACGGTTGATCTTGCAACTTTCAAAAATAACACTTTCGTCGACTTTGCTGTGACTGTCTTCTAATTTGTGAACGCTATGAAAAGACCCTTGTCGGAGTCCAACACCCGCAGTGAACGGTTGTGATTTAACACCTGACATGGAAAAAACTTCTGAGCAGGAATACAATGACTTGACGGCTGACAATGAGACAATGGTCTTTTTTCATAATGTACGCATATTAGATCGCGGTTTCCTCCGCGAATTCCGGGTACTGTGCAATGGGCTCTTTTCTTGCGAGTAAAGTAATGTTCCGCTTTTCGATCACTAGCTTATGGCAAGATTGCCGCTTGCGCATGGCTTTCAAGTTTCCCAGAATAGATGCACTCTATGCTATCCACATTCGTCTCCCAGATGTGTAGCGGGCGCAAATTGGGCCTCCACTTGTGGATAGCTGGTTGGGGAGTGTCGCGAATTTTTCGAATCGGCGCCTCTTTCTAAAACTCGAGCGCGGTCCTTGGTCACGCGTGCAACGACCGATGCGCGATGGTATTGATTGATTTTACTCATTTCATGATAATAAATGCCAAAATTAAACCGTTGGACACGCCGGTCACACTGTTTCTCATCTTTAGAAAACGACTATATAATCAAAAACATGCTTAATACAAACATATCAACTAATATTTTCTTTTAATTCAAAGAAATCTTAATTTCGCTTTCATGAGGTGGCTATTTTGAAATTCACAAAAACATGCCGTGTTGATTGCTGGCCCCAACTGTAGTAATTAAAGGGGTGGTGTGTTAATTTTTTAATGTTACAATAATGTAGTAAAACATTACTATGAGTAAGACTTGAACTGCAGTAAAAATTACACAAGTTTTTATAAATAGCTACAGCAATAGTCAATTTTTAACACGGAGCTTCTATGCCATAATATTTTTCGTTGGCCAGCTTCAAAGTTTTGCCAAAGATACTTTTATTGACTCACAAGTATTGATGGTGTTTTTATCACAGAGACAGATACCAACTACAATTTTAACATTTTATGGATTTTGAAAGCGACCATAGCGTGGAAGTATAAACGCATCTTTAATAAATTTTGTGGCAAGCCTAAAGATAAACTGTATGTGGCACTTATCAATTTGTGTAAACCAAACACCGTCAACAAAATTTACTACCAATTTTTAACACTGAAGTCATTGGCAGTCGGTGACGAAAAAGCCGCTCATGTGATGTTTCTCCTTTGTGCTGTTTTTCGTGCTAAGCTGCTTCATAAGGATTGAACATGAAAATCCGCTTTAGGTCTCTCTACGAGGACCATTTACTGAAAAGTAATCAGCATTTGGCAAACGTTCCAACCTCTTCACTCGACAACCAGCAGTCGTAAGCGATAATTTCGCTTCAAAATTTTTCTGTAAGGTATAGATAACTGCGACCGTTTTCTCTGCTGGTAGCAAGAAAAGAATTGTCTTAGAAACGTAATGCAACGGTAATGTCTTTAAAAAGGAAGTAACCAAGATATTAGGTCATTTCAAACAGCTAAGTTTTCCAAAAGATTGTAACGGTTGTACTGATTTAGCGACAGCCTGGAAATTGTGAAGGAGATCATTGCAGCAGATGCTATTGTATGTCATATGTGTGAAGCAGACCCGTGCGATGGTGTGTGCCACGCTTGCTCCTTAACAAGACTTTGTACGCACCGGTTGACGGAATGCTAACAGGCGACAAAAATATCAAACTTCTGTGTGACGAAAAGGTGCCGCGAACTTGGCTAGGAAAATTGTGGGTATTTTCCATGCTAGTTTTGTTGAGGTCTGCCCAGGATGCTGAAAGCAAAAAGCTAACTATTGGAATAATATCTGTTGTTTCCACTGAAATAGACAATAGTGTCACCATTCCGACGCTGTCTCCTAAAGCAAGGCTTCAGGAAACTGGTAACCAGGCTGAACACAATATTTTGCTAAATTGGAGCCTTGATGGTACAGCTGACATATCCGAAAATGTGAAGTTAGTCAAAGAAGAATTTCGAAGACTTTATAACAATTCGCAAGTGTCTTTTGCATTACTTCATATTCGTATTAATTTGAATGCGACCATCGGAAGTATAATCCAAGGACTCCAAGAAAATAAGGACAAATGCGACGCATTCGTCTTCAACATTTTCGACGCAACTGCCTCAACATCCGTTTCACGCAAACGCGATAGATTTTGTGCTTTGATTGAAGAGGTTGTGACAAAGTGGGATGTCCCTACTTTCACTGGCTCGTGCCCATTCGATGAACCGCGGATAAAAGGTTCCACATTGCTTTACCTCAAGCCTTCCCTTGAGAACGTTGCGAAGTCGGTGATCGCCACATTGCACCATTTTAGATGGAGAAACATAGGTTGGCTCACGACTTCTCTAACGCCAATGGCACCCGTTTGCAGAGAAATCGAAAAGCAGTTGTTGCTGTCGAATTACTTTGCGATAAAATTTTCAAAAGAAATTCAAGACATCACGTTTTACACAGAACAGAATCGCAGCGCGTTGGACCACTTGCTATATGATGACGTCTGGAAGCCTTGCGAAGCGATCGGCCTATCTGGTAAGCGAAAAAATTGATAACTCTTCCAATGTTTCGATTAATACAAATTAGTAGTGATAAAAGCTTGTTTTAACCAATAATGCATGATGGCCTAGCCCTAGAAGGAAAGCTTATTTGAGAAAAAGTTTGCAAGAACGGTTCATAAAGAAAGGTTTGCTTATAACTTGAGAAATCTTGTACAGATCTGTTATCACATTAGCTATCGAAACAACATTTGTAGCTGGAGTAAAAAAAATTTCAAGAAATTGATCGCAGGAGTTATTCTTTCATGCAAATTTTTAGGGGAACTTGAGGACTTCACAATCGTTTGTATTTTCAATCTGCCGTAGACATCATCAACATGAATTTATGCTGATTTTTAGCTTAAAGGAATGCAAAAGTATCACTTGTCTGTACAGCCATCCAGACAAGGTCAATGAAATCTGTTCTCTCATGAAACGACTGTCTCTCATTCAAAAAATACTAAAACTAAACCATCTTCAGAAATTACAGAAACACCAGATCAGTATGAAGTTCGCCACTGTAACCAGTGCTTTATGTTTGTCAGCTAATATGCGTATTGAGACTGAAAGCTGTTACATATAGCAGCTACACTACATATGGTGTAATCACGTCATTACGCACCGATAAAATCAATACAAGCAACTAAAAATAGAGGTCTGACTGGTATCATCCAGGCAGGGCATAAAGGAGCATTTTTTCCGGACAAAGGGTCCTGATAAGGAGCAAAAACCAAATTAATGGAAACAACATACTTGACCGCAGAGCCTGGGACGCTCACAGCCAGTGGTGGACTTAGGGTTGGAGGAGCCCGAGGCAAGGCTAAAAAGGGAGGCCCTCTGATGATTTCATCATATTCAACCAACCGTGCTAAGACCTTTTGATCAAGCCTAGGAAGGGGATATGAGGGTCATCAAAGTACAAGTTCTTGAGACTACGATATGACTGACATAACAGAAAATGCAAAAGGGTATTCATGATACACAACTTTAATACCACTGCAAGTTGGGAAGGCAAAGCTAGCAACACATAAAAGTTAAGCGATAGCAAGTTCGCATCGTCCCCCACTTCTCTAGTTTTGCGCCCTAATTCTCCGCATTCACCATCAATGATCTAGAAAATTTATAACATACTTTCCGCCCTAAAAATGCTTGGTTTCCTGAATTTGTTCACAGCCATGTCTTTAAGTGACTCCATTGAACCATAGGCAACATACAAGCAGATTCAAAACAATAAATTTGTTTTAAATTTCATCCATTCGAGAACTTGGCATACATACAAAAGCATCCAACCTGAGTGAGAATTGTTGTGAAAAGCTTTGAGGCTGGATGAGTCAAAGCTGCCCTTGTCTTACATTGACACTAGTTGTTTAAAAAATGTGCAAAAGTAGCAAGTAATTCATCTTATATCTTTTTGCAAACATTGCTACCGTAGCAAGTAGGCTACACAATTGCTTAAATCTGTCGTAAGAAAAAACGGTTCAAGTTATACTGGTTAAGAGCTGGCAAAGAAGCTTTACATCACCTAGCAAGTCTACCTCAAACAACCAGTTACTGGTCAAGCTTCAAATGACCTGTGACTTCAAGCATGGGCTAAATACAAACCAGCTAAAATACATGAAATATCTGTGCAAAAAATGACTATTCATAATACTCAAGAAAAAAATGTCATAAAATGGGGGCCTGAGGCAAGTGCCTCGCTCGCCACCCCGTAACACCACACCTGTTCACAGTGGCAGGAAAGCAAATGTGTTCGAACAACTAAAAATGTTTGCTCAAATTTGAAAAATTTTGCTCAATTTTTTGCCACATCCTTTTGCGCAACTCATGGTACTTCTGAAAGCAGGGGAACCCCAATAAAGGCATGTGTTTTGAGCGCAGCATTGGAGTAGGACGAATTAACTTTATCTCCAAATACCGTGCACACTCGTGACGTCACAGTATTGCAGGAAAAAAAACAGTGTCTTACTTCCAGTCTGCTTGTTTCAACACATTGAAAATCTACTAACTAACGTTTCAAATAGGTGTTCATGAATTTTATACAAAAAGCGCATCTTTAGCACCACTATGTGGTGTATAACACAACTGTTGCATTAATAATCGAAAGCTTCAGGAATTGCAAAGGAACACGTTTAGATTAAAACTAAACGTATCATACTTTGATGGTCGTTACTATTCTATGAAACAAAAAATAAACCACAAACGTACATCTGGTATTAAAAAGGGCAAAAATGCAGTTCTAAATAGAGCTTATTTAATAGCAACCACTTGGCATGACTTCTGAATACTAGACAGGAAAATGTGTGAATCATTTCGTGGAGATAATGAATATTGCGACTATCATAGTCGTAGGGGGCGAAAAGATCAGGAGGCTACAGCTTTTTGCATGAAAAAAATATGTTCATGCCCAAAAAGGAGATTTCTCAAAACATTTTACAGTTTAACTTGTCTAAGTAATACAAACGCTAATTTCATACTATTTTCGCCCGAGTTATACTAGAAAAGAGTTAAATTCACAATTTGTTTTCAAATATTACAGTCCCGACAAATTATTGTTCACAAAATCAAGGATTAACTGTTTTTCTCGCGATTGAAATGATTTTTCCCCCAGAACAAAATAGATAGGACTACTGTAACCTCCCTTCAACTCCGCGTTTCACGCTTATAATCTTACTGGACTGTGAAATAAGCAGAACAAGCAGTAGTTATTGACCGAAGAAGCAACTTAAATAACAAAAAAGTTTAATCAGAATTAAAAATTGGCAGTGCCTGTAATTTTATAGACACAGAGACAAAATTTCCTCCCGCAGCAGCATCAGGACTTTTATTCTATGGGATGTTTAAAATTGTTCAAGGTAATTAGCATCACTGTTGTGAAAAGCAACCTCTTAAGACTATCAGAAGTTTTTCCGATACCCAGAAAACATTAACTATTCTCATTACTCTTGCTATCTCATGGACTGATGCAATATTGCTGGCCTAATTCATCGAAAGTTTTATTTCTTGAGCTGATATTTTGTGTATTCAGCTAAACTGCACGCAACTCAACAAGTGCTTTTTTCGTGCGCTAGTGTAAAATAGTTCCAAAATTGGACAATCAAAGTTATAATTCTTAAAGACAAAAGCCTACTAACCTATTCACATTGCTGTTCAAACTACGTTTTATTTGCGATTTCTGAAGAGTTGCAATCAGGCAGCAATTATCCGTTGGCAGTGAACCAGGCCCGTCGCCAGGATTTAGCAGCAGGGGGGTCAAAAACCAGAAGGGGGGGCCACATTTTAAAAATTCAGTATTCGATGTATGTAGCAACCGCGGGGCCAAACGTGAAATGGGGGGACACTGATTTCAAATGGGGGGGCCGGGCACCGCTGCCCCCCCCGCTGGCGACGTCCCTGCAGTGAACCGAGTTAACCTGAGCTATTCTCTAATCTGCATCTGACTGCAGATGAATTCAACATGTGTAAAATTGAATTCAAGAAATTACTGTCCACAAGGGAGATAAACAAGGAATCAATCAGCAATTTTTTGGTAGAAAATCGATTTCAAGCAACACTACACATCGTCAGTCGTAAAATCTTATTCACTAAGATTTTAGGAGTGACGTGCGTAGTGTTACGTGAATTACATTTCCAATTAAAATTTGCGGATTGGTTTCTTATCTCCCTTGTACACAGCATTAACTTTAATACAGACAGGCGCACGCGAAAACGAGAAAGCAAATCCCAGTCGGCGGATTCCTCGGAACTTACAGCAAACCTAGAGATTTTAATGGTGTAAAATTGAAAGGATTCAAATATTCGCTAATGAAGTTTTCTTTCAAAGGACTCAGTAACACAATTTAACATCATTACTGTTTAATATTCGCGATTGTGTAACAAAGAGTACTGTCATGTTTTACCATCTATCCATTTTCCTTCAAATGTTTTAGTAACACTGTAACAGAGCTACAAGAGGCAAAAGGGCTCTCCAAAATAAATTNTTTTGAATGTTTTTACAGCCATTGTCACGTGCCTTCCAGTTAGCTTTGCCAAAAACGAAGNTTCGCTTGCGAATCAGCTNCTTGAGTCCGCTTATACTCTCNGTGAAGCTGTTGCGAAACGAAGAGCTTACGTTGCAGTCACTGTAGATGGCTTCCACTTCAATTATGGATCAGAAGAAAAGACCGAGGAAATTTTAAGCAAATCTCGAAGAAGTACACCAAATCAGTTCCATGCATCGTTCTACACCTCCCTGAGAATAGCGCAGGTATTGCGCAATGCAATGGGCACCCGGCCAACCACTTCCCACGTAAGCAACATCGACGACGTCTATCATAAAAACATGTTTACGCATTCTCTAATTCAAAAGCGATCTGTTGCCAGAAGTGAAATGGTTGACGAGCCCTTAGCTCCAGACCAAGAGTCTTTGAACAACCTTATTGTAGTCTCTCCCGCATTGCCTAGCCGTATATTTCTACCACTTCCAAGCGAGTACAACGCAGCTGACATTTTATACTTTATGGATTCTTTATTGCTAGCCATGGTATCCTTGTCGCAAGCAATGGCTGACCGAGGTCCAAGAGTTCTGAAGAATGGCAGGTATGGATTTGACAATACCTCTGTAAAACCGGATAATATAAGTAAAACTTTGGCCTATTTTTTGCGAACAAAACCGCAAAAATAAAAATTCTTTTGGAGAAGAGCTTGCGCGTAATTTTAGAGAAAAAAGGTATTGTCCTTAAGCTGAGTATTTTAAACGATAAAGTTGATTGATGCTAGTGATATAATTTGTCTTGAAAAATGTTTATTTCAGGTTTGTACTGAAAAAGGGGACGCAAATTGGGATTAAGCGAGGTTTCAGCGGTGCAGTATTATTTGACAATGAAACTGGCTGCCGGCAAATGAATTTCACAGTGTGGGATGTTTTTGGCCGAGAAGGTATGCATATAGCATTGGCTATGTCGATCGTGACTTGATTGGTTGTGCTTGTACAAAACGGATCTACAACTACAACCTGTGTTTAAATAATGTTCGGATCAAAATTCATGGGTTACAGCTCCAAATAGAATTTTACAATTTCGTAGTTATAATTCATTTAGTGCTACGGTAAAAAGAGGCGTAGTTTTTCTGTGAGTGTTGGGTATAAGTCAACTAACAACTTATATTTATTTTTTTCTTGGTATCACTTGAAATTGAGTATTTCGGTCAATTTTATTTACATACGTGGAGTATTTTGACTTTGCCAAACAAAATAAAGACTAAGATCTAATCACAAGAAAGAGTTGCAGATGCACCCTGACTGCATTTCACAATCCATTCTCATAGAAATGAAAACTAACAATTTTCTACACCGTAACTTTTGTTGCCAAATTCTTCAATGGCAATGTCAAAATTTATATTGTCTGTCGATTGTTGCTCTATAGACAGTGTGGCAAGATTTCTCAACCGCAAGGTGCTCATACTAGATCAGCTATGTCCAACCAGCGGGCCGCATGCGGCCCAGTCGAAGGTTTTGTGCTGCCCAGTTTAGGTGTTCTCTGTAGTGAAAATATCCTGCATACTGACAACCTGCCCTTATTTTCATAATCTTCAATTTGAAATTTTAATGCAGGTGGTCTGAGTGCAACTTCATCACGTCTGTTACCATTGCAATTAGGATTCGAACGCTTTCAGTACATTAGCTTAAGCTCAATTTAGCTTGATAAGATCAAAGTAAGTCATTCAACGTGCGGCTCTCATTAATATGTTATTCAATGTGCGGCCCTGGTCAAGACAGTGACATGATTTTTGGCTCTGTAAGCCATTTGGGATGGACATAGCTGTATTAGATCTTAAGAAATCCTTGATCAGTTTTAGTTTCGAAAAACTCCTCTCACAGGTAGCAACACTAACGGCAATTGTGAGGAAAATCTGCAGCATTATTACAATATTTGGAACAGAGTTCCCAAGGTTATGCTTTTGAATAAACTTCAGAAGTTCAAGGGGGCCTTCTCTACTGTGAACTGTACATCGGCCACACCGTATGACTGTGATGCAACAAAAACGTTCTTCGTAATTGCACAACTAGAACAAGCGACGCAACGACTATCAATGCTTCTTTTTCGGCTATTAACTGCACTCAATCTCCTGTGCAACTAACTGTCCTACTTGGAATCTGAATGCAGCATGGATAATCTAAAAATTTTCATAATGACGCATCAGCATACTGAAGCAAGAAATCATTTCCCCTAAAAGAAAACGAGGCACCTCACGGAATCCTTAAACTCACGTAACCCCGCTACATGTTTTGCGGAATACTAGAGTGCCACTGTTGAAGAATACTGAGCTAGATTATACGGAAATCCATTTTGACGAGCACAAATTCAACTACACATTTATTAGATTTACACAGACATGTCTTATAGACCCAACAATGCGTTTTTACTCGTATCTACAACACTTAACAGCACTTACAAAAAGCCACACGTTTGCCCACAGTCATGCACCATACTCCTAAGTTCCATAACGTCATATAAGGACTACGATCATACGTCAACAACGACCCAACACTCGATCAATCAACCGTGTAGTGAATCAGTAAAATTTGACATCAAGTGAGTTGATAAGCGTGTTGAGAACCGTGTTG
>JGI24159J19872_10007923_pt1 | contig 13910 bp, 13 predicted proteins | sample Ectturendosymbi4_FD_19872 | JGI IMG/M metagenome (IMG submission 19872) | reverse complement strand
CTTGCTGCATCTTTTGACACTTCAACCAGGTCCGTAACCTGTACAGGAGCGGAGATATTCCCACGCAAAGCCACGTGCGATCCAGCTGTTTTTTTGCAAACCGCTTGAATTAACCCAGACGCCAAAGTGTTGAGAAGTTCTTAAGTCATGTTGAGAAACAACAATAATATTCAAAAATCACACTGAAGAGTCACACTCAAGTAAAATATTACATGATTTATAAGTGCTGCTGCAGTGTAATGTACAGTAACAACATTGAAAACTGAGGTCTATGAAATCTAATAATTTCCGATATATTTACCTGATAAGATTTTCCATTTCATCTGCACCAGCAATACCACCTTTAGCATCCAGCATTGGAGACATGGCTTTCAGTAAGCTCAAGGGATCAACAGGATTCCCCATCTACAGCAAAATACATCTGAATATCAGCTATCTTAGCAGCATGTGCATAAATAATATTTTTTGAATTACACATTTGATTATATGTGGGACAGTCTTTTGGCAAACGAATTTCATTAGTTCCAAGCAACAATGAACAGTCTACCAAGCACTTGCTGACAAGTTTCCAGAAAACAACCTTTAAACGTGCCATGTTTCTCAATACAATACACATAGGATTTATAGTNACTGNAGCCTTGTTTTAACATTTTTGCTTCCCCCTATGTATGTATTGTATGTGACATTTTTTCACAGAACAGATACCAGTCTAGCTTCTACTGGATACAGGCTGTAATCTTTTTCCCTATAAAGCTAGTTTTTCCAGTCATCTTTCAGCCATAGACCATGTTTTAATGGCCAAAGAAGTCAATTTTCCATTTCATCTGCACCAGCAATACCACCTTGCGATTTGGTCATAATGTCCGAAAATATTGACCAGTGAATACATACTGTTACAGCAAGTTTTATACTATTATGGGACAAATGACGAAAATGTTTCAGAAAAAAAACAGCTCGTAACACGTTCGCCACCGGTCTACAAATATATCGTCCTTGGAAATCGGAGAAAAATCAGGGATATTTTGGTTGACTTTCCAACCGCATAGCTCCTCAGCCAATTGCACAAGAGAGCTGTTCAAACCCTCAAGACTTGGTGAGTCTTTGAGTCCGTAATGGAAAAAAAATTGTTTTTGGGCTTTTTGTGAGTGGCGTCATATGCAAGGTAGGTGGTTTTTGGCCATTTTTTGGCTGCTGGTACCTGACCTGGTCCCAACCACTAGACAGAAGTATTTCGCTCAAGTTTTCAATGAAAACTAGCCTAGAATCTGAGTCTTTTGAGACCTTGATCAACTTTATAGCATTTCCGGTGCAAAAGTTATGATCTATAATAAAATAATTAATTATATAATTAATAGATTGATTACTTTATTTATTTTATGTCATAACCTTTGAACTAGAAATACTAGCAAGTCATACAAAGTATCAAAAGACTCAGATTTTAACATTGTTTCTAATGAAAACTTGAGCGAAATACCACGATCTAGCAGTTGGGCCTAGGGCCAGATGAAGTGGGCCAAAAAGGCCTAAAACAACTCCACTTATGACATCACAAAAAACCTGAAACCAAAAAAATATTTTCACTGCAGACATGAAGACTTGTCGAACCTTTTACGGGTTGAACAGCTCTCTAGCGCAATCGTCAGCGGAGATATTTCTGTGCAAAAACACGTGCAAACTTCTGGATTTTAGCCTTAGCCTACCAGAACGGAAGGTGTTATAAAAACTACAAAGACAAATAGCAGATTCAACAAATGAAGCTCTTGTTTGTGTTCAGTTATATGGTATTTTAGGAAACTAGCATAAATATGGCAGAAGCTGAAACAAGTGCTTCACTTATTAAATACAGTATTTCTTTTCACTTTTCATTTGTGTAAATACGAACTTCATTACAGCTGGTATCCAATCCCATATCGAATGCACATCTATACATAAGTATACAAGTAACTTAGAATTTCCATTCCATAAAGACACTGAGACTGGTAACAAAAGTGTAAATTCCCGGTCATGTTCATTAGAGTTGGCAGGCATTTTCTTGTGAGTTGTTTTTATGAGCTTGATGTCTTTTGATTGGACTTGACCAATTTAAAAATACTGGTAGCGACATCATTGATCAGCAATGAAAAAAAGCAGTATCAGCACACAAGTCTTACTGATCACGTTCTACTACTGCGCATAACCTTCATGTTACAGCCTGACTTTAGAGTTTACCTACCAGACAGTGTATCTGACCCAGGTACAGCCATACAAAAAAACAAAATCAACAACTGACAGAATAATCAGACATGCCTAAACCATGCTAGATCAGATTGTCTCAGACAGGGGCGCATCCAGGGGTCTGTTTGGCTGTCATCACAGGTGCCTCTGTACCACAGGTACTCAGCATTAAAGTCAATGACAAAATATCAAACCCTGTCACTGCAGGTCTCTAATGTGTGTGGTTTGGAACAGGCAACAGCCTACGTTTCCCTTCTAACATTGCATAGTACTTTTACAAAACAACAACCTCCCTGCCTTGTCTAAATGGCACCTGCGCAATGACATGAAACAATCCACGTTTTTGAACACTTTAAATTGATATTACGTCGAATGCACGTGTTTCAGAATTTCCTCTTCTGGCAGTACCAACTCCAATACAAGCAAAGCTGTCAGAAGCTCGTACACTGCCACACACACGCAGAGCTGTTTTGTAATATTTCACTTCATGGCGAGGAAACAGTCTCCAATCGTTTTGTTTTGCAGTTTCAGCATAAATTTTACCTGTTGTTTACACCTGATAGGTTACCACTAAATCAAATAAGTGTAGGCCTTCCTCAGCATCACGCCAAGTAATGTGGGTTCATTTCAACTGAAGCTATATTTTTATGAGAAATTTCTCATAATGAAAGGCACAATAGCTAGCCTCAGAAATTGTGGTCGCCTTATCTGAACAAAATATCAGTCAAGCGTTGTATTACAGAATGGCTTTTTGAGAAATGAGCTGTTGACAATGTTGTTTTCTGCGCAAAAAGTCCTATATTGATCTTGAGCAAGTCACTTTTACATTATGATGTAAAATCATCAGAGCAATTGCAACTCAATCGTTCTTCTCTGCAGTGATTTCGCAAGTATATTTATAACACCACTATCTTTGATAGACAGTGCTCCACAGACGCAGTTTTATAAGTGTATGTACGTATGGATAAACAGCTCTCATTGCTGTATGGCTGACATTTGCTGAATGTTAGACAAACTAAGTATCTTTTGAGCACCATGTTTGTAAGAAGAAATATCGATTGTGATGTTATAAATGCACTGTGACCAAAAGCAATGATAATTTGGAAATTTGACAATGAGATCAATACCACTATCTATTCTACAGTAAATGGTTGCACTCAGAGGCTACTAGTCCTACTAATCAAGTTTGATAGGATTTTAGGTAGAGCTCGATCGATAAGGACTTTTTTGGCCGATACTGATGTTTTTATTTTTCATTGCCAGTAACTGATGCCGATATTTTGCAACACACAAACCACATATGAAAAACAATACTTCAGTGCGATGAAGAAGCGTATAACATGGAATTCTGTGCAAGCCTGGGTTACTAAGATAGTCCAAAACCACAGCCTTGTTCACAGGCAACCATCTGCTTACCGTGCAAAACCTGGGAGCGAATGTTATGTCACAGACCGGTTTATTGGGACAATTGCACAGTGGTCTGAATACTGCGCACTACTTGATGCAGACGGAGGACTGCATGTCATAAGGAACAGTACAGAGAATTTGTGTTAATTAATCAGAGACAAAGTAGCAACTTGGGTTTCCGAACACTCTGTGCAAAAAACTAGCATAGCGGCTTTTATGAGCAAATATTGCCGATATGCTGTATATCGGCGGAATTTAGCCGAAATAATACTTTGGCAACATTGCAAAATTCATCGGTCGATTTCTAGTCTTACACTTTGGTGTCCGGCTGCTTTTGGGGATTTTCACACCAGAACAACTGGATTGCACATGGCTTTGCGTGCACGTAACTCGGGCGCTGAAAGTGCTAGAGAGCAGACATGGGGTAATTGTAATCGTCAATCGTGATCGATTACAATCGATCACAGCTTTTTTAGTAATCGTAATCGATTGAAGTGACCAAAAATGAAATGTAATCGATTACATTGCCAATTTAATCGTAATCGACGATTAATTTCACGATTAAACTTGGAAATCTTCACCCTACATCACTGTGTAATGAATCACAGTTGTGGTAGCTGAGTTTCATCCTTTATCATCATTTGTTATGGTTGTGTTTCAGGGAAGGCTATTTACCCGTCTACGTGGTTTAAATCCAGACAGTCCAGGGGCAAGCACAGCATTTCTAACAAATCTCGCCTTTGTTTCCAGCTAGCCTTCCGGTTGGCCGCCAGAAGTAATGTAGTGAGTCTAGTGAGACATATCAACAAAAATAGGAGCTCTTCTTAAAAACAGGTTCACACTTTAACAACAGAATAGCAGGACATTACAAGGAGAGGTATTCGTTTCATTTATGTATATTCAGAATGAACTTATGAATGGGTGCTGGAGTAGGCTATGTATATAATTAGTACAGTAATTTATGCAAAGTAAATTAACTTTCTTTCAGAGGGTTAAGGTACTTAATCCGAGTCGAAAGTACCTTTCAACAACACTGATAACTAGCATGTCAACCGTGATCCACCAGATACTGAAAAAAAAAAAACTTAATGAAACCTATAAGGTTTTGTTAACCATTGACTATTGGTTCAATAGACAAATGCCCAGCTCCATTGACATCATTGTTCATTTCATTTAAAATTAAAAGCTGCACATTACTACGTTGGCTTGCAGACGATCATAACCCGCACTTAGAAATAGCCAGCAATTTTGTAATTACTAACAAACGAATTTTCAGCATTGCTGGACGAATGTTCAAGCCTGATAGATGCCGTTTGCCTGATAAAAGATTTGAAACAATTATGTTTATCAACTGTAACAAAGATTTTAAACAATTATTTTTGTTTAATCAATCTTTTAAGAAATTTGTTGCAGTGGAGTAATTGATGAGAAGGAAGAGGGGCAATGTGGCTCCCCTGGCCAGCTAAATGTAAAACCCACCCACAACTCAGCTAAATTTCGGTTTTAGTATCCTTTTAATAGGTTTTTAGTATGGTGTCTTCTTTTTGCTTTTTTCGGAGTATTTTCCATTGATTTGGGGTTTTAGTGCTGTATAGCCATCCACACCTGGATTCATCATCATTTCAAGTTTTTTTCTGGGTATTGACTAGTAGGTCCCTAACAGAGGCCAGAGAGCCTCTTTCAGCTAAGTTTCTCCTTTAGCTCAAACCTCTAGTTGTGCCACTGGTTTGTAGACAGCACAAAATTCTTAGTAAACAATCAATGGCTTTTTTCCTGTGCTTGATCCTTATACTTGATTCATATTGTATGTTGTCTGAAAATATACTTACACTAAACTATGCAAATGGGTTTTGTTTTCGTTCTGAGGATGTTTCAAGACAAATGTAATCGCTATTGTAATCGTGATCACTTACAATATAATCGTAATCGATTACATTGAGATTTTGTTTATTCGTAATGGGAATCGAGCAGGTGGCAAGTAATCATAATCGATTACATTTGTGCTGTAAACGCCCCATGTCTGGTAGAGAGCTGTTCAAAGGCTCAAAAGACGCGGCAAGTCTTCTAGTCTGCATTCGAAAAAAATTTTTTGGTTAGGGGGTGCAGATTTTTGTGAGTGACGTCATTAGTGGAGGACTTTTACTTAGGCCACCTTGGCCCACATCACCTGGCCCTGGGCGCCAACCATTACATGGTAGTACTTCACTGAAGTTTTTATTGGAAACTAGACTAAAATCCGAGTCTTTTGATACTTTGGATGACCTGCTGGGTTTTCGGGTTCAAAAGTTATGATCTAAAATAACAAAAATATTTGACTAATTACTAATTAGATAATTAAATAATTTGTTTAGTTTAGATCATAAGTTTTGAAACAAAAACGCTAGAAGATTGATATAAGGCTCAAAAGACTCGGACTTGAGCCTAGTTTGCAATAAAAACTTCATTGAAATACTTTGGCCTAGCGGTTGGGCCTTTGGCCAGGCAACATGAGCCAAAATGGCCCAAAAACTATTTCACTTATGATGACACTCACAAACAATCCGAACCCCCCCAACCACAAATTTTGTTTGAATGCACAGAAGACTGACCAATCCGTATGACTAGAAGACTGACCAATCCGTATGAGCCGTTGAACAGTTTTCTAGCGCAACCGGCAGAGGAGGTATGGTGTTGGTAAGGCAACCGAAAATTGTTGGTTTTAGGCTGAAATCTAGGTATGATATATTCGTAGACAGGCTCTCCAAGTGTTAAGAGAAAGTGTGATTTTACACTGAAAAGTGATATGAAAAGCTGCCCTTCCACAAGAGACCCCTTTTTTCCAGGCTAGATGCATCACTGGTCTCCGACATAGTATATGGAAATAAACCATATCATTTAAAGTATAAGATTTGTTGCATTTGATCGTGCAAAATCATGTGCTACCATTTTCACTAAATTCAGTATAATTACAAATCAAGCCAGGTGTCACAGAAGTGCTAATCAAAGCACCACTGCTTTCCGGGTTTCACTCGTAGAACCTCTTGTATTGAAGGTATTGATGGCTATCTGATAGCATTTCATCTTATTGCTTAAAATATATACAGAGGCACTGAGTTTAGAATTTTCCCAGGCATGCAGAATCTGGCATCATTGAACATATATATATATATATATCACATTCTTTGACATTACAGCACCTAATTCTGTGTCTAATAATGTGTGTTTGACTGTAAACTATTTGGAAATCTTGATTCAGCTACTGCATAAAAGTTGAATCAACTTCTAGTTGATTGAGACCTCAACACATACCCTATACATGTCAACCTTGTAATAGTTTTGAAACCGCACTACATATCAAAATACAGTTGAACAGGTAATAACTTACCACTTACTCTTCAACTTGTGAGTTTTGGATAATTGAAAGTCTTCAAACTCACAGATGCAATCCACAAATAGTTTACAGCACAGATTTAACTAGTTAGTTTACCAAAAAAATCTCCTGAAAAACACAAATACTTTTGTTCTGGCATCACATAAGGGCAACCCATGAAAAACAAACTTCCTAAAACAAGCAACACCACCCAGTAATGTCAGTGATAATCGCAAGTGATAGAACATGAAATTTTCAAAAGATTCAACCAGAGGACATAAATCACAGCACTAAAATATGATCACTTAAAATCCTTTCATTTTATCAAATATTGACGGTGTGCTCTGTCTTGACAAAGCCACACATCTGCCTGGACCAAGTTATACGTCTCAATGTTGTCCAAGCTTTCATGAAGGCCAGAATCATCACCAAACAGCTAAAAGTAACAGCAACAAGACTGGCTAAGATAATGGCAAGAGGGTTCCGGACATGCTTGATATCAAAATCACAAATTGTTTAACACTGACACTGAAGATGAAGAATTTGATGTATTTCTGCAAGATTCATGCGAAAATAAGCCATTCAGTGACCATTCGTTGATAGTGCACTTTATAATCCGGTGCACCCTGTAGTCTACAAAATATGGCATCTGTAACAGTCTGGCACATATTTGGGTCAGCTATAATTAACATTGTTTCTGGTGATTATACAGACAGCAGCCTGCTGCAGATTCACTGAAACACTGCTCTAAAGCATGGGTGTACAACCTTTTGATATCGCCAGTTGCATTACTTTTATTTGTATGAAGTACGGCCGCCAATGAGTTTGAGTTATATTTATGAGATATCTTTAAATAAAGAATAGGTTTTATCTGGTAAATATCGTTTGCTTGTGCCTAAAAGTAACATAAAATGTCAAACATTTTAACGGATTTATTAAAAGAAACATCACCATCCAGATTGTTATGCATCGTGTTGACTGATTTTCTTGCCTTGCGTTTGTTTTGCTTCAATATACGCCAGCACGGCCGCCACATTTTATATTGTAAGTTACATGTGGACAGCCGCAAATTTCAGTATCAAAGGCCATACAGGTTGTGCACCTTCGCTCTGAAGCATCCTTTTTGTATGTCATGCTGCTTAAGTTGCAAGTTGCCCAATACTGCTTTATTTAAACCTATACATTGGACAACCAATTTACCAAAAATTAAGACGTTTACAGATTTGCATTCTGTTTCAAAGCTGGTGCACACGAACAAGACCAGTGGTTAATGATTTTAAAACTTTGCGTGCTGTTTCTATGCAACATCCTATAAATGTTTTTTTGTATTTTAGACCAGAGTTCGACCGATATGGCTTTTTGTGGCCGATACCGATATAACGGCCATTCATGGACCAATAGCCGATACTGGTTATTTCCAAAATTTTTATATCTTGTTTTCTGCTTCATTATCAAAAGTATTTTGTATTCTATGCCTTATCTTTTTTTCAAAAACTTCAAAAATCAGGATTTATGAGCTAAAATTGTCAAATTGCAGCAATTTCAACATTTTGATATGATTTTTAATTAATCTAATTCAATGGTTCTCAAACTTTTCTGCACGTTGACCCCCAATTAAAGTACACAATTTTCGGCAGACCCCGTGGCCTCGCCCAACAGTTACTAATACAAGGAAAGTATGTATCAAAACTAATTTGAGTACTTTTTACTTGGAATGCATGATAAAATAATACATAATCCAAAAATATGCTCAGAACTATAGATGTAAGCATAACATAAAACAACAATTGTTCTCCGTCCTACTGGCGGGTAGCCTACTGCTGTACTGCCAGTCTTTAGCACTTACAATGCCGGAGTTATGCTCATGCAAAGCCACATGCGAACTAGCAGTTTTTGTGCAAATCGCTTGAATTGACCTGGCACTGAAGGTGTTAACAGCAAAACCAGTCACTGCCTTTGCAGAAATTGTATATATTACTGTTATGTTGAGTTACGTTTCCGCTAGTAACTGAATTAACTTGTGATTGTTGTTGTTTTCTCGCTGATTTTCTCATGGTGAGTGCACTGCTTGTAAAGCTGGGTTAAACCCTCATAAGTCTCAGCAAGTCTTCTAGTGTGCAATGATAAAAAAAAATTAGGTTTTGGGTTTCGGGTTCTTGGTGGGTGATGTCATAAGTGTGTTGGGTCTTAGCCCAGGTTACCTGGTCCTGAGCCCAACCGCTAGACGAAATTATTTCGCTCAGGTTTTTTTAGATACTAGGTTATCAAGGTTATCAGGCCATGGGCCTAACTGTAAGAGAGAAGTATTGCAATGAAATTTTTCATGCAAAGTAGGCTAAAATTCAAGTCTTTTGAGCCTTTGACTGGCTTTGTAGCATTTGTTGTTCAAAAGTTATGGCTACAAAATATACAATCGTTAATTGTACCAGATATTGGTAATTTTACCCTAAACCTACCCACTTATGTTTCCAACAAAAAACCCAAAACATAATAACTTTTTTTTTTCATTGTAAATTAGAATACTAGCTGAGTTTTTTGAGGGTTTAACAGCTCTCCAACACATTCAGCTGCCAAGTTAATGAGTTGCCAAGTGGGGTGAAAATATGGGACTCACAACTAAATCCACCTGGCAGCGAAGGTGTTAAGTAACTCTACCTTTAGATAATCCACCTCGTTGCAGAGTTATCACTGGAATTCAGCCTGAAGCCACCACAGTGGCTTTTGAGTACCTGCTTATCACCATGCCAAGAGTAAAAGGAGCACCCCAGAGAAACATTCCATCAGTTGAAATATAAGTGATAAAACTTTCCCAACACACACCATGTTGCACAACAATAACAAGGCACTTGAATGTGCCAGAACATACTTAAAAAGGGATTGTGTGCCAGCCAGGAGATGGCACCACATGTAAATGAATGGTCACTGTCGGATGGTGCCCATGAGTAACAAGACACTATCATAGTCACCACAAGCTAATTATCACAATTCACTTATCCCTACATAATGACAGTGCTACCTAGAATCAGTGGAGTGAACTCATCAAGGGAGCTCTATTGCTGCTGGTGGCTTTCCTGTTATTTTAATGCCCCGAATTACCATCTTTCTCTTGTGCTTGCCTCAGTTGTTCAAGGCAATTTAGTATTTCTCTTTTGGCAAGAGAAAGAACCAAATTATGTTCTGGAGCATAGCATAGCACCCTGCACAACAGAATAAAGTATGTTCTGGAACATGCCTTGCCATTGCAAATGTTGAAAAATGTCTGACTGGACCTTCAACCAATCACTAATGCTATGCAATGATGAAACCTGCAAAAATATCCACTCCATCACACATGCAGCATTTTCATGTTACATACATCCTGTTTTTTTCTTCTGCCGAGATATTTCGTTCATTTTTTGCTGAGACATTTGGTCACTGAAACATTTCATTCATTTGTCTCACACAGTCACAGTTGTATGAAAACTCACCGCCACAGTATTCATTAGCCTATATTTTCAGACATTCTGACCAAAATGACCTAATTTTTTTCAGTTTGAGTTATTTCAAAACAGTTTCAGTCTATGACCGAAACAAACAGCCGTTAGGTTTGTTTGCACTGCCTTCAAACGTTATGCCTTCAAACGTCAGCAAAACAGCTGTTAGGGTTGTTTGCACTGCCTTTAAACGTCAGCAAACGTCATGCACTGCCTTCAATTGCTGTCCTAGCTTAGTAATAGTTATAATTTATATATTTTACAAAAATGTGATGTAACTTCTGTGGAAGTAGTCTATATATTTTTGTAGTGAAGTGGTGCTAGTTCAAATAATTTTTGTGACATGTCAATGTAGGCAAAAAGTCGCAGAAAATGTCATACAAATATTTAAAATAAACTAAACAGTTTGATAAGTTACAGCAAAAAACTGTTTTTCAAAAACAAGTATGTAGTTCGCCAATGATACTTAACTAAAATTTCAGAAATGCAGCACATAAAAGTTATAATAAACTACCTTCAAAGAATTGTCATAATGTCATACACATCACAAATTGTCACTAATAAAAATAATGGACAAACTGACGTTCCAAGAAAAATTTTGGTGTAAATTTAAGCACATCACTTCTTTTTATTATTATGCTTGATAACAAAAATACCCCAGTGCAAAGATCTAAACTTACAATCAAAGCATTGATAAACAATAACAAAAATGCTTAAGAATTATGCTTGTACAAAAAATTAAACAACGGGCACATAATGAAGCCTTACCAATTGTTTCCATTTGATTAGGCACATACCAAGGATGGTGATAGTAGTTATACTTTCGTATTACTTTTCTGCATTAAACTTCACTTTTTATCATATAATTGCCCCAGGAATTAATCCTACAGCACTTTTGGACTGGATGAATGGTTTGAAACTTTTCCAACCTAAAAACATGTCGTGAGCAACATTGCAACAATACACACATACTGAAGTTGTTCTTTGATAAACCAAGGACTTATTTATGTGCCTTACAACTAAGGGTGGGTATTTTGCTAGCCATCACCAATTCATTTTTCATTAAGTCTGACACTCTTAACTTGCTGCTAAAAAATCAAAACATCATCTGGGATTTGCACAGGCTTATAAACCAATCAGTGACACAGGTTGCATTACTTTTTGAAATCATTTTATGTAGCTTCAAGTTACTAGTCTCCATAAAGGTGAAGGGTTCAAATCCATCGGCAAATTTCTTTAATAAGAAATTGATTTTATTTGTACCATTGATTTTGGTTTGACATGTATATACTGTACTATGAGGGCAACATCAGTTTTAGATTCTAATGTTTTGCATGCATGAATTGACTGCTTATTCCCGCATGGATGAATTGACTGCTTATTCCCATTTCATGTTCTATTCTTTCTTTGCTGCCGCAATCTTTTTCTTTTGCGGTGAAAATGCACGAAAAAGATTCTTCGCCATCATATGCAGCAGGCCAGTGTCTTTGGAAGATTTCCGCACCATGATGAAATGCTTCTGCACAACTTGTGAAGCTTTGTATGTATATCAACAGTGCGCATGACTCAAGCAGCTGGCATTAGCAGAAGTTGGAGAATTGACCTTTTCTTGGCACCAAAATATGAACTGCTGCAGAGCAACAGTTGTCTGCTAGGATGTGGAAGGGTTATGCAAAGCCAGGCAGAGTTTCATCTTAGCTGGGTTTACATTTTCTCTGCCATGCTCAGCTCTTTGGAGACCTGGGCAAACCATGATAGATACCGGTTGCGACCCAGAACTCCTACATAACTGTTGATTATCCAGTTGAATGCAATCTCTTCAAAAAATATAACCCCATAAATACTGCAATAATTTGGCCATTAACTTTAAACTATAACAAAAATTCATGAAACTGTTGAGGAGTACCTGGTGAGACAACCTGTTTGACAGTTTTTTTTCAGTATCCCAGCCCCTTAACCTTAGTTTGCATGAAGACTGTTTAATGTTTGCGGCAATGAACTTGACTCAACTCACATAACAATACACATCTTCAGGTAGTAGGATTGAAGATGCATGTTGTTACATGAAACCGATTACCTACTGAAAAAGTTTGCTGAAGAATTCAAACCCTTCACCTTTGTGGAGACTAGTTACTTGAATATAGAATGTGCAAGTTTGAATTATCACAATAAGATGAAAACAGAGCCAACTCGGCTGATTCCTCAAAAGCTTATAGCAAAACCAGAGCTTGCAATGGTTTATTGGCAAACTAGCTAACACCAAACAAATACGCTAACATAGAAGACACTGTCCACTGCATCAAATAATTGTGACCTACTGTTGTCATTCATTGACTGACTGTTATAATTGAAGGTTGATTGTTATCATTCCCGTATTTGCAAGACATAGTCAGGCCAATGCACAACTACCTACAAGCGTTTAGTTTTATCATTTTTCATGCTAATTTGCACATCACGTAGAACTGGCAGCACCCCTACAAAAAATAAGCCCTGTTGTTTAAGTTCATACCTGCAGCTTGTTTGATTAAAACATCACTGCTCAACTGACAAGCCTTAACATTATTGGTAAATAGCTTGATGGTAAAATAACCATGTTGATGTTACTATTGCAGTTTACTTCTGCATTTGACCTCGTACTATGTACTCAGGTTGTACCTTTCTAATTAGCCTGTAGTTCCAACCTTTTTTTTGTTCAAAGATTAAATACTTTTAGGTGTGATTACTTATGACACCTGCTCAGTGTTCCTTCTTTAGAATATTCTTTCACTGCTGAATGATTTTTAAAAATGGACAACTAACCTTTCAGTTTCCTGTGTTTCAGTTTTTAATCCATAGTCATGTAAATTGTGTTGAGGAATCGACGAAAACAAACAGATCAGTTTATGCAGCTCTTGCTTCCTTGAATTAAAATCTACTTCTGACACTGCACATAACCACAATTGACATATTAAACAAAACATTTTAATACTGATTGATTGGTGAATTCCAGCATAATGCAAAAAGAATACAATAATAGCTCCACACAAGATCAAAAACATGACTTTGACACTTTCGCTCCCAGACGGCATAATTTTATAAGGATAAATCCAGAACAGATACAATGAAACGCATAGGACCTAGGTAGATTCCTACAAATTTCTTCCATTTTGTTACCAGCCATGTTTTTTGGTTGCTCAGTACATTGGATTAAATCAGGGGTCAGCAACCTTTTGGTAAATGCATGCTGATTTAACCCTAACGGCTGTGATTGGCCGGCCCTTTTTTGGCCAAAAACTGCAAGCCGCTAGAGCTAGAGAGCTGTTCAAACCCTTTATGGGTTCAGCAAGTCTTCCAGTTGAGATTTAAAAAAAACGTTTTTCATTTTCGGTTTGGCGTTTTCTGGAGGTGACGTCACAATGAGGGCATGTTTTCAAATTTTTGGCCACCTTTACCTGGCCCTGGGCCCTAACCCATTGACCCATTCTTTT
>JGI24159J19872_10007920_pt1 | contig 13911 bp, 9 predicted proteins | sample Ectturendosymbi4_FD_19872 | JGI IMG/M metagenome (IMG submission 19872) | reverse complement strand
AAAACTGTAACATTTAGAAATGCTTCGCGACCCACCTGAAATAGCTTCGCGACCCACCAATGGGTCGCGACCCACTGGTTGGGAAGCACTGATTTAGTGTAGACTGTAGATACTAAACTTAGGGAAGAAAATTTTGTGGCGAAACACTTCCCTATTTTCCTACGTCCCTTTTTGCCTCCAATTAGGGGTGCCCTTCGGATCAGATGCAGATATCATTTTTTTGAAACAGGATAGTATTGGATAATGATAAACCAATGTGATAAATAATGATATACCACTATCCGATCATCTCTGATATCTGACACAAATACAGATACAAGATTACGCTTTTTTAGTCTTTCAAAAAGGAAAACCAGATTCATACAATTGTTTAGACACTACTAGTACTAATCTTTTTTTAAGTGACTGAAAAAAATTCAGTCAATTTGGTCATACTGCTTTTTTCCTGTCATAAAAAATAACCGAAAACGAAAAAATACAGATGCTTGCTATTTTGGACAAATGACGAAAATGTCTCAGCAAAAAAACGGGTTGAAAGCTACCATTGCCGGCCAACATTCACATTGTGGATGAATGATTTTTTGCTTGCAGAAGATTCATCCATTAATGCAAAGTAGTGCGGTGTACTATATATATATGAGATTCGTTTAAATAATGGTTGAAATAAGAAAAGAAAAGTTTGGAGAAACAAACAATGGTGATGTTGTTCATATCTACCATTTGAAGTCAGCCAAGATCGAAGTTGGTATCATTAATTATGGAGCAACAATGGTGTATTTAAAGGTTCCTGATCGTAAAGGGACAATGGGGGATATTATTACAGGATTTGAAACATTGCCTAGTAAGTGCTCAAGTAGTTAATTTAATTTTAATGTAATTCAGCTTTTATGCAAAGCTGTCTCGGATGCAATTGTAAGAAAATATGCAATCCTACATTATGTGTGAACTGTTAATACGGCCTTTAAAAAGCTAAACCTTTTGTGTATGACTTTTCTTCTAGTACGTTCACAATGCATACCATAGGCTATATCATGTGATGATGGTTGCTTAAACTGCGAACAATACAAAACTTCTTTATAATATAACATCCCGTGTATTGGTATAACATTTCTGGATGCTTGCTGTAGTTTTAAGCAAAAATTGTATTTTGACAATTCATGCAAAATGCGTCTTTGTTTTGTTGAAGAACAAAGTGTCTTATGCACAACTCATTGTTGAACTTCTGCCTTTCTTAATATTCTTTTTTACTGGTAGACATTTTGAGCTTTACCTAAGTGTCAAATGTATTTCTTTTTAGCATTGTAGCCTTTAGGATAAGTTTTTCAAAGAGTAAATGTATTTCATTTTTCATTACATTGCAACAAAGCCACGCAATGCACAGTATGGCACAATAACAGCAGGCAGCTACAGTAGGCCTAGTCTTAATATAATTAAAGTATTAAAGTGTGACTTAGTATGTCATAACAAAATTGCAAACAACAATATCCTGTAATTTAACAGTGGAAATATTTAAAAATAATGATGTACTTAATGAAGGTTGTGGAGAAGGTGTACCACATAAATCAAATGGATATCATAGGTGTATGTTTGAAACTTTTTTGTACTTAACTTAGGTACTTTGAAATACTGCTAGATGTTGCCCCTGATCGCCTGTTCAGTCTTTAAGTGCAAAATAGTTTGTTGAATTTTCTTAAGGCTAATGATACATACAATATTTCAACTTGCATTGATCTTGCTTAGTAAATTGTTGTAATGTTGTCAAACAGAACTTTTTTTTGTGATAAACAATATAGCATATGTACTCAATGATTCTTATGAGCTTTATGCTATTGTTGAATGTTGCATAAATGCTCTCAATTTAGGTTATGTGGGAACAAGAACATTTTTTGGTGCCACAATTGGAAGGGTTGGAAATCGTATTGCCAAGGGCAAATTTTCAATACATGGCATTGATTATGTGCTTGACACCAATAATGGCCCAAATGCTCTTCATGGAGGGTTTAATGGCTTTGATCGAGTATGTGATGGTTCTTTTTATGCATAAAATTAATTATCTGATTCATATATACCTACGAGTGCAAGTGTGTAATAGATTTCAATATTTTCTTGTTATTTTTACAATAAAGATAGGCTCCCTTAACTGTTTCTATTACCACCTGCATAGGAGTCAGTAACTGATGCAAAGAGTCAACCAATTTTTTAACTTTCTAGTTAATATGGAATGCCGAACCTGGAGATTCTGGTGTCACATTCAGGTAAAGAAATATCTCTGCAATTTTGAAATTATAATAAACTTCGGTTTATCTGGATTCGATTTGACCGATGATTTTATCTGGTTTGGGCAAAAATCCGTATTAACTGAATATCGTTGTTTCTAACCTGACGTTGTCTAAGTATGGAGTTATTGGTGAAAATCACTTAAATTGAACACATTTATGACTCAACAGCAGACTTTCACAGCAGCAAAACAAATTTCTTAATGTATTTACAATGGTACATCAGACTAATAACTGTCCTATCCAGGCAGGTATGAACAATGTTAAGTTCATAATTCTATATGACTTGGCTGCGAAGAAATCTGAGATTTTGTACTTACACAAGGATTTCTGCGACTGGTCCATAAGCAGTCACTCTATTTGGAAGGTAATGCCCTCAGACATCTTACCGAGTACAATACACTCAGGGATAATGCTCTATATATACTCACACCCAACATTGATCAATAGACTGAAACCGTGGTTTGGCGGAGTGCCTATGTTCAACATAATATTCTATGCCCGTGTGTGATGTATAAAATCATCTTTGCAGTTAGTTGGATGTTGTGCGCAGTTGCAGCCATTCTTATCATAATTCTATATGCTCGTTGGTGATTGTGAGCACTCTTGTGTTGCTTCTGGAAATTGCTAAATCTTTCCTAGAGACCAGTCAGTGGATTTAAGAATGCAACAGCATGGAATTGCTAAAAAATCCAGATTATGTGATGTGAAAAGAGCAGAATTTATCAAGTATTGGCAAAGATCCGGATTAAAAAATCTGGATAAACCGAAGATTTTTATAAAGAAAATTGTTAGAAATCATTCATACCACCAGTTTTATCCAGTTTTGGTGAAGATCCAGATTAACTGAGGTTTACTGTATTAAAATTATAATTAGTGAAATTAAAATGTAGATTATATACAAGGAAAGTAGGCTATTTATTTGACATCTATCCAGCATGCTGATCTTAATGTGCAGTTTGAAATATTGGATTGATTGTTAATGTGATTGTTTTTCAGTTTATTTTGCTTTTTGCATAAACTTCTGGATTTCTTTTGATTTTTTGCAAGGTTGGTGAGTGAAGCTGGAGATCAAGGGTATCCTGGTGAGGTCATGGTTGCTGTTACCTTTTTGGTGACTGAGGATGAACTGATTATTGACTACCATGGCACAACCACAAAAGCTACCCCTTTGAATTTGACCAATCATGCTTTTTACAATCTAAGTGGTCATGTGAGTACATAATACATACTGATGTACACTAAAAGGGCAAAATGTCTTGGCAAAGATATTCTTAAAACTGGAATGTTTTCAACTTTTTGTGCTTCCAATATGCATTGAAGAGGTTTGAAAAAGTTGACTAATATAAGTCAGTCTGGCTAAGATAAACTGACATAGAACTATGATTCATTCTAATGTTAGATTGTTTGTTTGCAACAGTAAACCTTAGGATTGAAATTTTCAAGGAGTACAATAAAATAAGAAATGGCTCTGGAACCAGTCGCAAGTGAACACACTCATTTGCTACCCTCTACATCTTGAACAATATAGCATAGCTGTGCATGTAGGAAATTGTTGTTAGTAGATTTGATTGAGACTCAACTTGCTAACAAGTTTTTTTGGGCTGTCATTTTTTCAAATATCTTATGTTCACAGGAGACATGGGATAAGGACTTGTCAAACCACATCATTTCTTCACCAGCCTCTGAGTATTTGCCATCAGACGAAAACTGTCTTGTTACAGGTAAGTCTTGTTAAGAAATTCTGCTAGATAATACTGTAAATTCCAATACCACTACTTGTGTAGGGAGGTGAGATTTCAGACTTAAATACTACTTTCTGGTTAGGATTAGCTCAAAATGGAAGAAAATTTTGACTCTGAAATCAGAAATATTACCATTGGTAGTCTGTTTTACTGAAAATGTTTAACATTTCTGAAAAAGTCGGCAAGAACTTTGGGACCTTAAGGCAGATTCACAAGGTTTTATAATGTATTGGAATCAAAGAAAGAAAACTGTTGAACTTCGGAACTTGGAATTGTTACTAGGTCATGCATGAAACAATAACTCAACCAGTGATTTCAAGTAAATAATATTGCATGTTTGGAAAAACAATGTTGAGCTGATTATGATGAAAACATTGCTTACGTGTGATGAAAACAACGTTGCTGGTTGTTGTGCCATTGTTTTTTGTTGTAACTTGAAATCGCTAATTTCTACAGCAATGACCTGATGGAGGCTGTAGCCTCCGAGTCTTAGTTTAAACTTTGAGACCTAGACCTGCAAAAAATTCTAAACCGAGGCCTGGTTGTTCCAGACTCAGACCTTATAATTCGTCTGCTTGACCCGGATTTTCTTGAACTTGTCAAAGTAAAGTCAACAGCACTTCCGAGCTTCGGTCGAAATTTATCCAGTTTGGCTAACTTTTTTGGGATCATCTTCCCTGTAGGATATGACTAACAGCAAACAGATTGCACTGCTGGAGAATGCAACGCCGAGGGAAAACCACGTAGAACGCATTAGCATTCTGTTCCACTCCTCACTGTCAGATTTTGCGTCTGCCTTTCTCAGATTTGCCCAGGTCGCATGTGAACAGCATTGTTAAGTAGGGTTACCATACGTCCTCTAAATTTTTCATAAAAATGAAATATTCGCCGAGGACATCAAAAAATGTCAAAATGTCCTCCTTTTTGCATTTCTTATTTTGCATAGCTCAATTCAGTGGCGTAACTAGAGTTTTGAGCCAGGGAGCAAAACTTAGCTGAAAGGGGCCCACTGGCTACTGCACGGGGCTCAGTAGCCAACAATCAGAAAAAAAAACAGAAATGGTGAATCCGAATGTGGATGGCTGCACTAAAATCCTAGATAACCAGTTTGGCCAACTTTTTTGGGATCATCTTCCCCGTAGGATATGACTAACAGCAAACAGATTGCACTGCAGGAGATTTACCAGGCCGTATGAAAAAGCTGTCAAAGCCTCAAGATAAAGGGTTTGAGATCATAACCTGCATCCTTCAAGATCGAGATGAGGCCAAATATCTTCGATATTGTGACACAGTAAAACGAGCCTGAGGCTGGTCTCGACACTCCATCACTGTTTCACAGGATTTGGTTCATGTAAATGTCTTTTACTCTGTTTTCATCATATGGTTGTGACACTGTCTCTCCATTGTCATTGGACACTGAACCTTCGTAATCTGTAAATTTTAAAAACTCGAACGGATAATTGAGTGTTGCAATAAAAAAACGAAATTCTGACACACCATGCATTGTTCCACCTTGCGATGCATGACAAAAAGGTTCGAATATAATTTTTGCAATACATTGGTTCTGCTATAGTGTCAGACAATTGCACAGGTGTGTAAAAACATGTTCAACCTTGTGTAAGATAACAGAGATTGAAGTTGTAAAATGTGCTTTATTTTTTTAGTGAAAAGTTTGTTGTGACGTGCACAGATTTAATATTATTAGTATTACACATTGTTCAACTCTTACGTGCCCAAGCTGAAGCCAGTTGAACAACTCGAAAGAAATATCGTTTCGGAGGTAGATCTCTTCGGTCAAAAGTTCGCCAAAACGAACCAGCTAAAATTATTCCAACGAATAGCATCGAGCTGAGCAATTCAGAGAAACATAGTGTCAGAGGCTGAATCACCTATCCGAAAAATCTGCAGGTCTGAAGTCAAGATGCCCATCTTCCTTGCAACCAGGGGTTGCAGATTTGTTATACCATCTTGTTTGAAATGTGTTGCGTTGCAGAGGGTTTCAAATAGAAGCCCTACCTGTAAGACGATTCTTTCATGCCTAAGGCACGTGGTCGTTGTTGCTGACCCAGGCGAGTTCTACAAACCATAATCTGTGTCACGCTGAACCACTCAGTCATTCATGAAACCTCAGGTTTTTGGTTCTCGACCTCAAGTTTCGGCCTTTATATGTGAGGGTTGTTGTTGAAATATTCCCACCATTAATTCTTTTTTTTTAATTTGAACTAAACATGTATTACTTTCGCAGTAGGGAACATTGTGTTTGTTCGAATTAGTGAATCGCATTAATTTTTTGCGTTCATTTTGCATCTGTTGTAGCTGATATAAAAATCAGTGCGGTGATTCTTTCAAAAACAAAAAATGATATAAAAATATGTGCGGAAATTCTTTGAAACAACATTTTTCGTACTTTATCATGGATAAGGTGAGTAAAGATATCTTTTGAGTAAGTATTGTGACACATGAGTCAGGAAAAATACACACCTTATTCCCAAGAAAGAATCCTTGAACTTTTGCAAGATATCCGACATACACAACTGTTGAAAAGGATTTAACAGTCTTAACGTATACCCAAATCGGTTTTTATGACGGAATCGTGTCACCAAACAATTTGACCGAAATTCCCTTGTACCAGCCAGCTTTTTGTTTTTCTCAAGGCGAAATCAGGCAAGTCAACGAGACGTTATTCGATGTACGATCGGAAAAAACGCTCTCAGAGAACTTGCTGAACGCTTTGCCTGGCGGTGGGTTCGATCATAACTTCTGTCTATCCAGGGACAAGAACAGGAAGTTAGCTGTGACGTGAGTGATTACTGCATAGGTGGTCATTGGTTTTGATGAATGTGTCGAAGCTTCTGATGGATTTCTTGTTACATGTTTTTTTGTAATGGATTGGTCTTTGGTTGCGTCACTTTCAAAGTGGAAAATGGACAGTAACACCTGTAGTAACGCGAAATGGTCGGCGTTCTGTTTCAAGTTTTATTATGAGCTTGTGTGCGATTTCGCTCAAGACACAACTGCATCAATGTCTGACCCTTATGGACAGGAGCGAACACGCAGCCCCATATTTCTTGAGTTGTACCGACCACAGGTTGTCTAAGGCAAATACTGATACTGCGCTTTCTTTAAGTTGTCATAGGCACCGTATTGCGGTTGAGAAAAAGATGTATTTGTTTTTTTTGTACACCGACGTTTACCACAGAGATATTGTTTCAGATTGAAACACCCGCCCAGCGGGCGAATAATGACTGTTGAAACTACGGAACCCGGATTTCAGCTGTACACTGGAAACTTCTTGAAGGGCATCGTTGGAAAGCAAGGTGTAGCTTATGGCAGGCATTCTGCGCTATGCATGGAAACCCAGAATTACCCGGATGCTATCAATCACGTAAGTGTCGTCGTCAAAGATGTTTTACCGCTTAACCTTTTCTTTATTCACTGGCGTTGCGATCTCCTTTGTGTGGAAACTTAGCCACCTTTCTTGTTTGGTATGTTGTTTTTTACCTCTACCATTCCATTCCAACGCGCAAATGATATAAAAAATTGGTTCATTCACTCTCCTCCGGGCATGTGACACTGTGGACAAGACGCCATCCTCAGTAAAGCTGGAATATCTCACTTTTCTGAAACAGTTGTTCCCCTCGCTGTTGGTCGGCGTAACCGCTATGAAGTGAACATTTTTACCAACATGTCAAATCATTTCAGGATATATGGGTCAGTTTTGCGAAATCTACTTATGAGTTTTCGGTATCATGGTGCAATTTGCCCGAGGTACGAGCGAAAGATGCTAAGCGCTTCTACCGAAAAGTCTAAACTGCTCGATTGTTTGAGCATATATCCGAAGAATTAGCTTCTGTGGCATAAAGCATTCTTCCCATCACAGAGTTGATTTTCCTACGCACCTTATCACAGGGATGTTTACCCAACGCGCATTTTTCAACTGCTTGCAGCACATTGGCTTGCTTAATACACGTTCGACCGAAACAATGTCTGTCTCGTTCCATACGTTTTGCGCTTGTATTTTTCTCACGATGGTATTCTAACCGCAGTGGACATGTTTTCTGTGTTTTATATACGCCAGTTAACGAAAACTTGCAAACAGCAGCAATTCGAGCAACTTCCCAAGGAGAAACCGGTTTCTAGGGTGATTGGGAGTCTTTAAGCTTAGAAGTGGTTAATAACCTTATGTCATATAGATATAGACCAGTTCATTTTATACAAGTTTAAACATGATTTCCTTCCCGAATAGCATCACTCCTATGCTTTCGAGCTTACTGCAGCTGTCACCGCAGTCATTAAACACAGTGCTCAAGAATGAACCGAGTGAATAAGTGGTGTGCAAGGTAGTGCGATTTAATCGTTAATTTCAGTTTCGTTTTGTTGCCTGCGATAATCGACAGACGTTACTGAATTCACGATGGGATGCCATGCAAAAGTTGTTGCCGCGCAAGTTATGCTTCAAGGTGACCCCAGCCTCGGATTGGGATGTCGCAGCCCGCGTGCCACTGTCTTCGCAGTGAACAGCAGCTGGCCTGAAACGTTTGACGTTATGTGGTTTTCCTGTTTCAGCCGGGAAAATTTCCAGACTGCATACTGCGACCTTCGGAGACTTACAGGCACACCACCTGGCACAAGTTTGGAACATGTTGATTGAGATGTTTCCGCGAATACTTAATTGTTTGCGCTGCAAGTAATTCACTCTTCGCCAGAAGACGCAAGAGACCCCGAGGTGTAATTTGCTCCGTTGAAGCAGGTGGCACGCGATACCAGCACTGCGCTCGTCTTCGGTGTACCACAAGAAAAGAATCAGCCCTACTTGCTTTGACTACGTGTGTTTCATAAAAGTTTCGTTATGAACCGAATGTTTGGTTGCGATAATATTCGTCCAACTTTGTGCAGGATAAGTAAGATTTGTTGAGGTGTAATGTGGTGAACCAGAACAAAGTGAATACGTGTGTTTTCTTTTAGGTCTAACGACGCTGTTCCTAAGCATGTTCCCTCCATTCCAGAAACAATCGTTTTTCGCTAACAATGATATCGAAAGGTGAATGGCTACCCCATATCTTGTACCATGTATAGACTATCAATTCTGGTCCCTCTCTCTCCAGCTGTAATTACTCACGTTTGATGAAAAATCATGGGTTTACAGCGATTTCCTGTCCCCGACATGGAACACGAATGGCAAAAGTAGAGCTGTCACATCAAACTGTAATTGGCATCACCGCAATACAGTTTCACACTTCCGTTGTGGAGAAAACGGTGTGAAAACGTCACGCAGTCTTCATGAACATTACTGATTACTCAGTGAATTCATCTCTTCCGGCTTATTGCCGCATGTCGGTGCTTGATACTCGCTTGGTCGTTTACCTTCTTGGCTTCTTTTTACCTTTCTGTACGGATATAAATTGTCCACCTTCCTAATGAAGGAACAAACTCAAACGCAATATGGTGTTGGAAGCAGTGCCCATATCGTTCTAAAATTATGTGATATGTTACGTCTCCCGGGTTGCTTCAGGTGTCGGTGAGATTAAAGGGAGCTCGGGCTCATCAAGGTTTAATAATTCTGGATTATGTTGTTGGACCAACAACATTTGTTTTTGAAAATTAATAGTTGCCGATAATTCTTGCTAGAGACCAAAAATTTTGGTCCGAAGTAAGTTGTGGTGTTCACTGCTGTAATCCAAGCGCTTGGCCAAATTAGTTTCTTCGTGTTAACGACCGGTTGTGTTCGTTCATTGATGAGTCCGAAACAGTTCTCTTTTCTTTTGCTTGGTTTAACTTCTATTGTTACGAATCATGTAGTGGTGAATGCTTCTTTTCATGAAAACAATAAGAAAATCTGTTAGGACAAAAAGCACTGCCTTCGTTGAAAGTAGGAAATGTCACCGTCTAAAACGTTTCATAAAAGTATTTCCTTTTTACTCAAATCTTCAAATATTTCGAAACTTGCGTTCTATCTCGTATGTCGTGTGTTGTATTTTGGCCTGATGCACTTCAATGATGCTAATACAATATAAACTGATATGACAAAAACAACAATATTCTGAATGTGAAGTTATTGTTTTAAAGAAGGCACGCAAACTACATCGGAGCAGTTGCTCAATAGTGTTATCCCAATGTGCTTTTATCTTCTCATTACTTTGTCGCACTTTTTTGAGTTAGAAAATTAAGAGGTTTGTTCCGTTTCATCATTACTTTAATAATTAAAGCATAACTGTTGAAATAAGCCAGCTAGCCGTCCATGGGCGTCCGAAGAGGAGCTTGGTCCCCACTGGATTTTGAAATTTGATATTTTCCTATTAAACAGAAAAAAAACGTTCTCTTAGTTTCGAGTGGGTAGGGTTTAATTTCACCACGGTTGGCTACCCCTGGAAAATCCACTGTTGTCCCTCCTGGAAAAAATCCTAACGCCCATGCATCCATTCAGACTAGCAAATCGATAGGCCAGCTTCGACAGCTCGAGATTGTGGGAATCTCTTAACTTGGTCGCTAACAAATAAACCCGTGTTTTGTGTACGTCGAATGGAGCCCTGCGAACTATTCGCAGACTTTTAGACGTAGGCGTGTCCGCCATTTTTGGTATACCTCATGTGTCGCCGTTTTGGTAAGAAGCGGTGCTGCTGTGCATGTTCATTACAACCCAATCATGAGCACTGCTGCTTGCGTGTTCGCAATAAAGTTTTAGCGTCGAGGCAAACTCCGTTCTGGAGTAGACCATTTTTGGCGAACGATGCTAACGTGTAAAGGTTGATAAAGGGCTACGGATGACACAATAAGCACTATTTAATTCTACCGGAGGATTGCCCAACCTTTGGCTTTTACGTGTGACGGGCCGCATTCTATCGCTCACTGTCGCCCCGGGCCGCAGCTGCTAACAATGATTTATCAGGGGTAGAATTAATAAACACAAGAGTCACGACGGGTTGCATTTCCCTTCCATCATAATGCGCAACGTGGCGTGGAAACTTTAGACAAGCATCGCATGTCTGCGCGATATGTTGTTGGCACTCGTGTTGACGAAACTCAGAAGCGCAGCTATTGATATTGCTAGCTAGCGAATGCAATATTACTAGTTCTCATATCACTTCGTGGGCCACACAAAATGGCTTCACCAGTTGGGCAGCCTTGGTCTACGGCTACGCATGGGTGGGCCAACTACGGCCTGCGAAGGCATTTTTGCAACCCGCAGGGCAGCCACACGTACATCGATAGTACGTATTTTGAGTCCGCGTTGAAGTAATTTTATCGATTAGATAAGAATGCTCCAGGCATTACTCCACACGTTTCATTTGAAACCGCATTTTTACTTAACGGATAAAGACTATTGTTACCTTCGTTTTGTGCTAGCTGATGTAAAAAGCTTTTGTTAAAGTTTCTAAAGCGATTATAGATAAACGTTCATATACAGGGTGCCCTAGAAGTCATGCACCATGCAGATTTTTATGAACATACATATAAGTAACAAATTTATTGATCACAATCATAACAGATGCTCAAATTGTTCACCCTCTGCGTTGAAAACATAAAAAAACAAATTTTTATATGGTGAAAAAACAAAAAAAAATCAATATATGGTGCGCGACTTCTGTGACAACCTGTATATATAATGGGCCCCGGTAGCAATAAAGTCTTCACTGTGGCCCTTCGTAGAAAATGTTTGCCCAAACCTGGTCAACGCCGATGCCGTAATCAGAAGCAAGCAACAGGGGCCATAGTGTTTGACAAAAAGAGAGTCATTGATATTTCCACCAAACAGTGGCGATTCTAAGGGGGGGCCTGGGTGTGCCATGCCCCCCAGATTTTTGGTTGCTCCCCCAGTTTTTTCTAAATTTCCCGTTCATTTCGTTGAAATATGCAGTAGATAACTTTCGGCCAGCAATATTTTCAACGATAATTTAGAAACCTTTAGCCTGCATTCAACATTTCCCAAATTCATGATAGGCTGTTGTTTTTAACGGCCGGGTAACTAGAGTTGTTTATGACGACATGCACCAGTGGTTGCTCTGATCCTGCGTGAAATTTAGTCAGACCGCGGTCGTGGTTGAAAAATTCATTTCGAAACTAAGAAACAGTCGGAAAAATGGGAAGATTGATCTTTAGTGCATTTCAGTGTGAGATGGAACTGGATTATACTGTAGGCTATTACAGTCAGCAGATTGTTGCTTGTCCCAGCAGCAAAAGGTTTGTGAAAGCGTTAAGAATTCGTTTCAATTAATTTATCCTGGCTGCAGTATTGCGTTCTGCTGCCTTGTGTATACGAATTCGAAACATCTTACGTAAGTGGTTCGTGACGACGTGACTACAGTTTTAAATACACGCGCACATGTCTTGCAACCAGGGGCGCAATTCCCCGGGCCCTGAGTCACTATGGGGGTGCCAAATCACTGCGGGAGGCGCCGAAAAGTCCCAACAATGTCACAAGCACCTTCTTCAATACAGTACATTTGCTTCCGAAAGAACTCAGTTTCGAACATGCGGGTGCCATCTAACCTCGTTACGCCCCTGCCTGCAACACCATAGAATTTTGTGCGGAATTTACCTAATGATTCGGAAGCAATTCTTTCGTGTATTTCAGCGCTTTGTCCCGGAGGTCAAATATTTCTATCAGAAAAACACTTGAAAGAATTCGCAAATCATTTTCTTTTTGTGAAAATGATTTAAAACACGAAAAAACTTTTCGCTAAGGATTTGCTTCGGAAGGAGTCCAAGCTGCCCATATCGCTGGAACAAATTCTTTTGTAGTTATTTAAAAATCTGCGTTGATTGTAAATGTAGCTGTAACTCTTCCCGTCACCAGCGCTTCATGCGAGAGAAGTTTTTCAAAAATGAAATTAGTGAAAACATTTCCCAGGAATTTCACAACCAGTGAAAGTATGAGTTAACATCGATCTACTTCCAGTCGAAAGGTACGAGCTGAAAAATAGATGTAGATTTTAGATGATTTCGTTAATGAATTTGACAGTCGACATGATAATGAAAGGATTAAGTTACATTAAAGGTGATGACGATGATACAAAATTCTAACGTTGAGTGTGCAGGGATCTGTGTGAGAATTATATTGCTCATTGTCTATTTGTCTGAATCCTTTTAGCTTTAGAGTTAGTGCGTGTTTCGCTTATAGCAAGACATTCATAAACCAACGCAGGGTTGAAAAATAGCTTTTGAGGATCAGTCAGAGGAAAATTCAGCATGTATATTAAAATGAACGACTTTGTTGGGAATATTCTGCAAAATAAGTTTTACGCCTGCTGTTTCATCTCGCTATCATTTAGCCTACAAGCCCTAAACGCCGATGCACAACTATCTGCGGCGCTGCTATGCTACTTTAGGCGCAACTGGTGCCGAAACCTTGCTGCTGCATACTGCACTGAATAATCCTCACCCTATCCACGCTGCAGATGGGCATCACACTCGTAATATTAGTTGCATAACATTTTAATAGTTACACCACAATTACAAAATGCCCATAAGCAGAGTCGCCGGAACGGGGGTGCATTACGGGGCACTGCTCCCCCCTGCCCTTTGAAAGGGGGGCAACGGGGGCACAGGTGCCCTTCACATAACAGCAGAGCTGGGCAGTAGCGAGCTAATTTTCCAGTAGCATTAGCGATAGCGCCGCTTTTTTGAAAAAATAACGGATGCGGTAGCGAGCTGTCACCATTTTACCGCTACCGCTATTCGCTACTTTGGCGTGAGCGGTGGCCAAAGGAAAAAGTTCGCAAGAGCGCTTCCGTCAGCACACGTTGATAGCAACTGCTCTTCTCACTGTTTTGCGCTGATTTTGGATGATTTGTTTGTGGTAAGCTAGAGCATTACGAAAGATTTAGCTCAGGTTGCTTTTGACCTGATCGATAGGTTCCACGTTAGTTCGGTAAAAACTCAGCATCAGCGAC
>JGI24159J19872_10007918_pt1 | contig 13913 bp, 11 predicted proteins | sample Ectturendosymbi4_FD_19872 | JGI IMG/M metagenome (IMG submission 19872) | reverse complement strand
GTTCTTGAATCAACAAAGATTCAAGAATCTGCAGCCGTCGCCAATTGTTGTCACTGCCAATGACCTCAGGGTTGTGAAAGTCAACCTGATGATCTGGGTTGGCTTGCAAGTGTCTGCATACTGAAGAGCTTAGTGACGTTCAATGCTGTTCTATACGATTTATTAAATTTCATTGCGTTTGCCCGATGTAGGAGGCACTGTATGAGCAAATAAGCTTGTACACAACGTTAAACCGGTTTAGTAAAGCTTGCCAGTCTTTAACAGAGAACCACTTTGAAGCTTTCGAGTACTTTGAAAACAACGTAGCTTCACATTCACTACAGTCTTGTGTCTTATAAAGCTGCTGAGTTCTTGTCGTATGTTATTAGATATAGAACCCAAATACGCTAGTTGTAATGAAATATATTTGGGTGAAGGAGAGGGTTCAGCTGGTGCATCACGTTGTTGCGTGACAACGTATTTTCTGTTCAAGAATTGCTGAATGCAATTGTCTAAAAATTTGTCAGGGTATCCGTTGCAAGACAACATTCGCTTAATATTCATAAATTCCCAAAAAGGCTTTTATAAAAGGCTTTGGACCATTGGTGATATTATGATCCCATCATAAGTTCGCAAATGGACTTAGCTCTGTTTCAATTGAGGTGGCAAATCCTCATACCAACTGATTGTAGCTTATTTTATTGTCTGATATACCACCTCACCTGAGTCGCATTCTTCCAGGTTGTTTGAGTCAATTCATTATGACTTAACCAATTGTGAATCCTGCTTCACAAAAGAGATTGTTGCAGCCTCTCTGCTGGCGTTGCGCCGATTTGCATGGTTCACCACGAACGGAATGTTTCGCGAAGAACAATACCCATATATATGTGGCGCACACAAGCAATAGCAGAGTGATCGTGACGCGTGTTCTCTACAGTTGCTTGCTGCCACAGTGCAAAGCTTTGTGCAAAGGCTGCTCGGGCTTTCTGATTGCAACAAAATGGTGCTGTGACCCGAACGTGAAGGTTGTTCCAGGTGCAGCCTTCACACAAAGAACATGTGATCAGTGCAGTTAGTTGTAAAAAGGAGAGGATGTTGTTACAACCTCTCTGCTGGCATTGCACTGAATGCGCGGTTCACCACGAACAGAATGTGCGCAAAGAACAACACCCATGTAAAAGTGGCATGAACAAGCAATAAAAGAGTGATCTTCGTGAGTGATGTCTAACAATGCTTGTGAACCTGGTGAACAGTTGACTGTACTTCCTGATGGTGACCATGAGAGTGATCACGTCTGGTGAACTCTATTGTTGCTTGCTGCCACAGTGTGAAGCTTTGTGCATATGCCGCTCGGGCTTTCCAATCGCAACAAGATGAAGCTTTAGTTGTTCATTTAGTCATATCTGACTCTTTTGGGTCAGTTTCAATAATTCCCGTAACCCCAAATACTACAAAATATTTTGACATTAACTGAAGAGTTTCTTGCATTTTTCGAAGCGAAAAGCAGAAATTTACATTCTCAACCACCAAGCATTTCTGGAAGCACAGCAAGTTTTTGCACAAAGCACTGTAATGGATCACAGTTCATTTCACACTAGTACATACTTTTGGAATGAAGTAAATGTTAAACTGAGCATTGATCACATGCTGTTGGTGAGTTCAGAGATTACTTGCTACAAGCAACAAGCTTTTACTTTCTCACTAAAGAAATAATTGTAGCTTCATACCTTACTGATACCAATAATATTCAGAAGCAGTCCTGGAGATGGTTTTGCTTGAGATTAAACTTCTGACAGCAAAATAAAGCCTTTCAAAACCACACACAAATTGCTCCTAGCTGGAATTGCAATTTGGCCAATCACTATGTAGCAGGACAACCTGGACAACCCTCTTGTGATGAAGCAAAAAAGGAATGATTTGGTTTTCTGTTCTGCATACTCCTATGTGCCAACTTCACTCTGCACAAATAACAAGTTATAGTATAGGGAATTGCTAAGAACAATGTGATAAACCTTATCTGTAAACAACTCAAAGAACCATCTAATATTTAGAAGAAAAGTCAGGTGGAATTACGCAGGCTTGTTCATAAGAATTAGATTGCCATAGGTTGAGACAGTGGACTTAAAGCTTGCTACATTGCCAGTAATTTTAATGTCATTTTGCAGGAATATTCTGAAGTTGAATGCCATCATGTTAGTTATAAGATGACCATGTGTGGTCACGGTAAAGTAAGCAGTAGACATATAGCTCAGTGCCATATTTGAATGGTGCAATGCCACTGAAAATGAGATTAAAGCCCATTATGCAGTGACAACAAAAAATGGGTCACTCAGTTGTCATTGACCCTTCCCAAAGCCATGCTCCCTTACTTTGTCAGTTTGGGGTAGCTCAGCCACAGATCGGTTAAAGCTATACAGGTACATGGTGCACTGTACCTTTATGTTTGTAATTTTGTACAAATTCCATGGGATGCAATATATCCCACAAGCACAAGTCCTCATATAGGATGCAATGGGACAGAAATGTGTGTTATGCACAAGCCTAGCATTATGACACACTCTAAAAAAGTTAAGTCTGCAACAGACTGAACTTTTTACAAAATGGCATTGTGTAATGTTACAATCTCAAACTAGCTTCTCCATGGCTCCCGACAACAAAACAATTTGAATTACTTTTGGTGGGAAATGGAGACTTGTTGTTGCAAGGTTTTTGTAACACTTTCCCTAGTTGTAAGCCACAGTAGTGATGTCCGGAAGTGGATACATTGCAACTTATTTCGCAGGGAAACTAGTTTCATGTATTGAATCTTCGGTCTTGCAATCAGTAGGAAAACTTACTAGCGAAATGTTGACACTGAACAAGAGATGAAAAAAGGACACATGAACTGCGTTTAGAAACACAAAGTAAGGCAGGAAAAAGTTGCTTTTAATGCTGACTGTACTAGAACCCTAGAAAACTCAACTGTTAACCAACCTAACACCTGACAATGTCTAGCAAGCACTTGTGAAGCCAGGATCTACTCCTGTAAAGATTAACAGCAGCGCTAGCAACAATCGGCATGGTTTATAAGTCAGCACGTCGCGTTTTACCAAGTCTAGAAGGCACACCACAACAACAGATATGTGCAAGTTTGAATCGTTGAAAACGGATGAAAGCTGAGTCGAGGAGGCAGATTTCTCCCAAGCTGGCCACGAAGCTACAGCAACAAGTTTATATTTGTATCAGGAAAAAAAATCAAGTTGCGGACTTAGTGCACTTTCATAACATAGTGCTTATAGCATGCCCATGACACAAAACTTACACAACACAGGGCTACCAAGCAATGCAGCTGTAGCATATAACATCTCTTTTGTTGCTTGCTGCTTTGACTTTCTCTTTGCAACATAACTACAATGACAATGAACATATCATCTGTTACTTCATCAATTTTTCGAAAATCTTGATATATCCTGTACAATTTTTGAGCTGTTCTTGGGTAGCCATGCAGTGATTCTTTTTGCTTCTGGAAACATTTTGAAATCAATCTGAAAGTATACAGAGATTGCTGAGCTTCTAACCTCTACTTGGTTGTATCTACAAAAGAAACAACAGTTTGCTGCAGCTTGTATCAGTGTATCTCAGATACGTAAACTTTTGTAACCATCACCAAGTTACGAACTTTCTTCTTTGCCCGAAAGGTCATTCATGTATTCTATTATTTTTGATACATTGTCTTGTGTTGTGCTGTTATGCTTCATCCAGTTTGTCTGCACAACTCAAGGATTTCTTACTTTTGTTACTTAGGCCCAGGGTTGAGAAACTCCCAGCCTGAGAAGGACCTTCGTCCAGCCTCAAAGTTCAACACTTGGACACTGATTCATTGTGTACTGTAAATATTGGTGAAACTTCTTCATGCGCTTTCATAGGATGTGCTGTGAAGTTTATAAACGTTACCCTGTATAATCCCTCCTTAAATTTATCTAGAGTCATGAAGTAGTACTTCTTCAAGTTTATCTAACACTATAAGCAAAGTTTGTGTTATGCAATCCAAAAAACAATTCTTAAAAAATTTAATTCGAACATGGGCGCAATTTGCTGGGGGACACGTTGGACGTGTCCCACTCACTTTTTCAGACGGGGGGACATAATATGCCATGTCGCCCCATTTTTTCTCTTTAGGTTTTGTATTTGGAGAGGTTTCAAAAATAAAAGTGATGTTTGTCATGTTTTGTGTGAAGAGGTTTTCATGTTAGATGGTAGGCCGAGACGGTTTTAACAGGTCTGAGGAGTTTTTAGCCATTGGCGTTAATCGGTTATTTTTGAACATATCTAGTATGGCTGCCAGGTGTAACGTACAGTGTATTTAAAAAAGGTTCAACCAGCAAACGTTATGAAAGGAAATAAAACAATGCAAAAATACACGGGCGTTTCGACCAGCAGCAAACGGCCTTTATCAGGACGCAGAACAAAACTCAGCGTGTATCATCATTTTGTTTTTTTTTAACACAACGTTTTTTTAAACACAACGCAGCAAAGCAATCTCAGCAATGTAATGAAGAAAACAGCCGAGAGATTGCAGCATTACCTTTCGCTGGCGTGGCGATGTTGTTTGATGCCCCTTTCTGAGAGTTTGCGGTTTGCGTACACCTAAAATTTCATAAGAGTTTGCGTACCCCTAAAATTTTATACTGCCTGGCTGTGCAGTAAACCTTTCGTCACCGTGCTTTACCATTTGATAAAGTGCAAAAACCGTAAGCGTTTCAGCATTTACATCTCATTTATACCAGTCTAATTTCCACAAACAATCTGTTCCCGATCCAACCTGTTGCCTAATTTTACAATATGGTGCGGCCAGCGAGCCAAAAGTTCACCGGCTGATTTAAACGAACTGGTAGAACTTCACAATGGGATAAAGTTCAACAGAAATGAAACTACTTCATACAAACTGTCTTGCGCTCTAAATCTTTTACTTGAAAGCCCAAAACCTCTAGGATGCATTCTATTGCTGCTTTTGGTTAAGAGTGTTCCAGTGCGTTTCCAAAAAAATCGCATTCACGAAACAAAAAATTCGCTTCCGTTTCCGCACACACAGTTTGTGAAGAAAGCGAGTTCTACAAATATTACAATGGTTGTTAGTTTTCAATGGACCAAATAGTTCCAGAGGCAAAGCCAAAAACTTCTAGATGTTGGAGCCGGACCCGAAAATTTTAGATGTCTGGAGCCGGGGCCTGAAATTTCAGTTACGACTCCACAAATTTTAACAACATATTTGCTTTGTCACCAATGCGCGGCCTACGTCTGTCCAGTCGCATCCCTGACATTCGGCCAAAAATCCCGACCCGGTTCTGTTTCTCGTGGCAGGGATTTGTGTGAGGACCCCGTGGACTGCATTGGACTTGTCATCGGCAAGGAACCCGACGTGGAGTCGATGAAGGGCGAGCCGGATGTGTATTTTTCGCCGTGTGTGGAACCAACCGTCGCCTGCACCGCCGCCTGCACTGAACAAGACGAAGAACCAATGGAAGTAATTGTCGAAGAAGTGTGCACGCATAATGTACGTCGCTTTGTCAAAGTTTTTTCAATCTCTTACTTACGTGGCCCAGATAACGTTCGGTAAAAATTGCGGGCCCACTACCTTTTCAGCATAGGTTTTTCTTTAATGCACATGAAACAAACACACATTATTTGAAAGAAGCGAATTTATTCCGCTGTGCAATTCAGCGAGAATTGTGCTCCTAAGCACAATGGATTTGCACCCAACGCTGCAGTGATTAGATGTCTAAGCTAAATGTACAGCTCCGTGGCCCACTGGTTGAAATCCGCTGCTTTGTCACTTATGACAAACTGGGCTCGGGCAGCCATGCTAAACCCGTTTTGGTGTGTTTGTTGATATTTTGTGATAAATTCGATCAAATGAGTCTACAGTCTAGTCGTACGTGTGTCAGGTTGCATGGTGAAAACTTCGCTATCATGGAAGCAATTGCCAGGGCCGGCCTTAGGCCGATGCAACCGATGCAGTTGCATTGGGCCCCGCGCCATGCTGTTTGGGCAGGTTGTTCATTTTTGCCAGATACTGCTCGCACTCGAGAATTATAGAAACGGATTATAAATCTCATTGATAGTAAACAATTATCTCATTTGAACGAATAGTGAATTTCCTCTAATCATCGAATGTTATCAAACGTGCTCAATATTCTAATGCTAGGACGTTTTATCTGCGTTCCACCCTGTCCCATTCTTTATGGATAGACCACTGGTCAGAGGGGCCTCGCGCCTAGGTCTTGCATTGGGCCCCGCATCTGCTAGGGCCGGCCCTGGCAATTGCAACATAGCAAACAAAACTGGTGACGTTTCAGCAAGTTCTCATGCTGTTGTGAGTAGCAGGGCAATTCTTATTTTTAAGGTTTTGGGCCGCAGGCAAGTTAACATTTTGGGTTTATGCAAATGTGTGGGATTAGTGCATCCACACCGCTAAGAACAGGGGTTCTTACCTGGGGTAAATTTACCTTTACCAAGACGTGAAAGTATTTAATCATGATTTAGAATAAACGTATATCTGTTTTGAACGTTAATAACTGAAAGTTTTCTACCGGATCAAAGAATTAATGCTCAACATTTTGGCGGCATTGCATGGCCACAAGCATTTTGGGCTGTTCAAGGAGGCAGTGGTTTTAAAGGTTTCTGTGGTTGCTCTAAAAAGTTTACCTTATCAATACAGTAACCTGTAATCCCAAAATTGAACCGAAAGTTGCCAAATACTTCAAAAGAATATCATCATTTTAGTCCAAATCTGATTAAACAAAAATGATATATCCAAATCCATCAAAATATTAGAGTGCCGCAAGATTTAAATCCAAATCCAGGTACATGTTCGTCACTGGTCATTTTCATTTATTGGGCATGCGAAAGACAAGGAAGAGTTTCTTACAGCAAGGTTGGGCTAGACTTGTTGAAATAACCGATTTTAGACAATTTTATCGGCTAAACGACTGCTGAAAAGATTAAAAACACTGTTGTTTTGGGTTAAATCGGGATGTGTCGCGATTAATTCAACTTGACTCTTGAAAATGATTTGATCTGCTTTTGTACGTTGCAGTTGGGGAATCCCTCCGTCGAGTTCTACGTGAAGAACCTCGCCGACAACGAGCCGAACAAAGGAAAAGTGAACGTGGCGCTTTCACACAATTGTGCCAGTATTGTGACGAAACACAGGTCTGTGACGTATGCTAGAGGCTCGGGCATTCTGCAGGTTTACCGTGCTCCGACGTGCCGAACGTGCGCGGCGGTCTGGGGCAGGGGTGGCCAATTAGCGGCCCGCGGGCCACATTTGTCCCGCCACAGCGTTATCAGTGGCCCGCGGAAGCATTCAGCAAAATGTTCAAATCTGACATAAACTTGGAAGTATTGATGAAGATCGCAACAAACAACCTCACTGCTAATTTCGAAGACCTTGCTGAAAAGTGTGAGAAGCTACATTTTCTCATTGAATTGCTTGCGCTGGAAAAAAGGTATCTGCACAAGAGAACAATTATAAGGAAACCTTTCCTGTGTGTACCATTAAAGCTTTGTCCCGGTTAGTCAACCAAGAAGTCCCGGTTAGGCAGTGGCGTAGCTAAGGGGGGTCGGTGGCGTAGCTAAGGGGGGTCGGTCCGCCCCTGGCGGCACTATGAGCTGTGCTGTAGGTTATAAACCTGCAAAGGCTGTATTGAAATAAAAGTGGTTTTAAATGTCGGTACACTACTCACAGTTCAAGAACATTTTTGATTTTGAGTAATTTAAACTATGGCATATGCATTTAAGCGATTGCTATCTTAACCTTAGCCAAACAATAAACAATCGTGTATCAGGGATGTTGTATCAATAGTTTTTTTTCACATGAAGCTGCAACACGGTTCTCAACTCACTTGATGCCAAATTTTGCTGATTCACTACACGGTTGATTGATCGTGTGTTGGGTCGTTGTTGACGTTTGGTCGTAGTCCTTATATGACGTCATAGAACCTAGAAAGGAGTGTGGTGGATGACTGTGGGCAAACGTGAGGCTGTGGTGAGCTCTAAACTTTTGTAAATGCTCTTAAGTTTTGTACCTGCGAGTAAAATCGCATTGTTGGGTCTAAAAACCATTTGTATAAATCTAATAAATGTGTGGTTGGATTTGTGCTCGTCAAAATGGATTTTCATTTGTGTGGAGAAATGTAATCTAGCTCAGCATTCCTTCAACATGGGTTCCGTGAAACCCTAGTGTTCCGCAAAACATGCAGTGGGGTTACGTGAGTTTAAAGGGTTCCGTGAGGGGTCTTCGTTTTTTCAGGGGGAATGATTTCTTGCTTTAGGATGTTGATGCGTCATGAACATTTTTAGATCACCGTGCTGTATTCAGATTCCAAATAGGCCAGTTAGTTGTACAGGGTGTTGAGTGCAGTTAATAGCCGAAAAAGAAATATTGATGGTTGTTGCGTCACTTGTTGTTCATTGTTGTGAAATTAAGAAGAACGTTATTGTTACATCATAGTTACACCATGTTGCTGATGTACAGTTCACGGTAGAGAAAGAAGGCCCCCTTGAACTTTTGCAGTTTATTCAAAAGTATAACCTTTGGAACTCTGTTCCAAATATAGTAATAAATAATGTTGCGGATTTCCCTCACAACTGCCGTTAGTTTTGCTACCTGTGAGGGGAGTTTTTCGAAACTAAAACTGATCAAGAATCACTTAAGATCTAGTATGAGCACCTTGCGGTTGAGAAATCTTGCCACACTGTCTATAGAGCAACAATTGACAGACTATAAATTTTGACATTGTCATTGAAGAATTTGCCAACAAAAGGCAAGAAAAGTTACTGTGTAGAAAATTGCAGTTTTCATTTCAGAAACAAAGATAGTCCTAATATTTTACACTTCTTTTGCTATTTTTCCCTATCTGTCATTTTTGTTTTTGGTTTAACTGTTACTTAAAGGTTTGGGTATTTTGGCATGTATTTAAAACATACCATATTTGAGCATGTGAGAGTACTGTAATATTGTAATGGTGCACAAACTAGTTAATATATATACAGTTTTTTTTAAAAGGAAAATGTTTGATACCCGGTATGAATCTGTAGGGACCCGATGATAACTTTCTCTGATTCTAGGGACCCGAATCGGGTCCCTAAACACCTTTAAAAAAACCTGATATATACAAAGCTTCAAGAGGGAGCTGTGCAATACGTATTTTTATGGGCCTCCGGGGCGCCAAACCCAAGGTAATTGTTACGTCATCGCAGCCGGTCCAATAATGGGTTGATTGTTAGCGTATTCGCTAGTTCGGTAGTAGTAGGCTAGTAGGAGGTGTTCTTTTTGTAGTTATGTTAGTGAAAGGCCTTATTTCGTACCGGTACTTGTTTGCATTTCCTTTTGCAAAATCCGTTTGCCATTTTAAGGCCCATGTCCATTGTTCTGAAGCGTCCCGGTTTTCAAATCACAAAAATATGATATGTCTGTATACTAGATTTCAACCAAAAAAACTTGTTTTTTAGGTTGAAATCACCCTTTTATCTTTGTATTGCATGAAGGATTCGGTGAAATTCGAACGTTTGGTCAAGCGTCACTGTTGTATATTGTATGTTCCCTGCTTCAATACGGGATGTTCTCTGGTATCCACTCTTCCCCAGTTGATGAAAATGAAAATTTACAATTAGATTACCTTTTTCCAACGTAGTGCTCAGCTTACCGTCGTAATATTTCTCAGCCTGTTGAAATTCAATATAGGAAGTCGTGACTGCAGGAATCACGTTAATGGAAACTTTCCGAAAGGCAAAGAATGCTTCTTTGTAAGGTATGCTTGGATTACTTGCAGAACTATTGAAAATCCACCACATGACAATCTCGTGATTGAAAAGCGCGGACCAATGGCGTTTCAACAAGAAGGTGGAGCGTTCCGCATCGGTGACCGGCTCATACCAGTCGACGCAAAGGAGACAGTCCGAGCGTTTTGAAAAAGAAGCTGAACATCGAGTGGTTTTGTCGCTTGTCTGTCGTCCGATCTGTTACAGTCGCGAAATAAAAAACGTGGTTTGCGTTAAAAGAAATAAGACAAGAAAATGAGCAAAAGCTTTTGAAATACTGTGTGTCTTGTTTATCTCAGCCCTGCAAGGCCTCTCAAGAGAAATCTTACCAGGAGATATGAGACCGATACCGTCCCCCCTAGTTTCGGAGGTCATCGTCGAAACTCGTATAGCTTGTTTGTACAATAGGCTAATCCAGTGGTTCTCAAACTTTTTTAAAAAAATTACGCAACGGTCCTCTAGCAATTTTTAAATGGCTCACGGCCCCCTTAAAAAATCAAATATCTTTTATCCTTGACTCCCGAATTCTTTGAACTCAGACTCCAATTTTCGAAAAACTTTTGAGAACTCATCTCTTTATCTGCATCCTATGTAATGCCCACTTTTGCAAGCGTGACTGTTTGGTTCCGCAACAGAATTAGGCTACCATAGCTACAAATTGTGTTAAGTTTGGCTTGGAAAGATGAGTTACTCGAAAATTTTATTTTACACAAATTTTTTTCCTCATGATGGTACATCGCGGTCCCGAGAAAATACACAAATTTTTTTCCTCATGATGGTACATCGCGGTCCCGAGAAAATTGTCTTGCGGGCCCCAGTTTGAGAACCACTGAGCTAATCGGAATATAGACAGAACAGCTACCATGCAAGGTTGCGAAATAGTATTTGTTTGCTGGCTTNCACTAGTCATTTTGGGTTTGATTACAGAAAAGTTNAGCATGTGTACTTCCATCCACCTGGGTACGATGCACCCAGTGGCGTAGCGAGGATACGTGTCGCCCGGGACTTGTTTAAGCTTCAATANTTNACCAGACATGACGATTATTTGAATTGAGCGTTAATTTTCAAATTTCACAAAAACATTTTAAATCTCCAATGTCAGGAGCTGATCACCTGNACACAAATATTGAATCGTACTTTAACCATGTCTTTTGTAAAAGTAAAACCATTCAGCCTCTCATTAAGCTCCAAAATAAAGCTATATAAATAATAAAAGCAACCAACACGGAATCTATAGAAGAACCTTTCCAGCACTTAAACATCTTATGCCTTCCCAAACTTTACACTTTATCAGTAGGCAAACTCATGCGCTCTTATCACAACAAACTGCTTCCAAACCATTTTGATGAATATTTTATTCCACTCAGCTCATTTCATTTTCACTCCACAAGACTAACAACCTATTTTTACCTAGAGTTAACTCTTCCTCAGGAAAATGTTCCCTTACCTTTGTTGGCCCAAAAATGTGGTCTTCAATACCAAACGATATGAAGTATTCAACCACGTTTACCTTTAAATGGAAACTGAAGAAACACCTATATGAAAAAGATACACAATTATGAACCTTAACAACATTTCACATGTGCAGAACACAATCCTGTGAATTCTAGTATTTTGTAATTCTGTATATTTTATGTATATTTACTTCGTATTTTTTCTTTCCTACGCACATCCCATCTTTTCGGCATGAAAGTGCACTCCACAATTTTTTTCTGTTTTGCTTTATTTTTCTTTTATACCTCATTAATTAGTTTTTTGTTATTTTTTTACTTTCTATTTTCATATTTTGTGTAAACATGTTCTTAACCACACCAAAATCCTGCAATTAAATTTGATCCACTCATCTTTGTATGTAGGCATGCGCTTTCGCCTGTACATTTTCTTCACCCTGTTCTGTGTTTGTTTTCCGAACTGTTCTTATTTGATTTCCAAGTGTTGTTTTTCAACACTTCTCAAAAACTAATAAACAGGGTTGGTTGACTAGATTAGGGCCATGGTCCTTCACCAATCCTATATGACACAGCACCCATCTTTGTTTAGACCAGCTATGTCCAACCCAAATGGCTTACTGGGCCAAAAAGTATGTCAATATCTTAACCAGGGCCGCAAATTTAATGACATATTATTGAGGGCCGCACATTGAATGNGTTACTTTGATGTTAGCAAACTAAATGTAGCTTAAGTGTTCGAATCCTAACTGAAACGGTAACAAAGTTGCACTGAAGACCACATGCATCAAAAATGTCAAATTCACGATTATCAAAACAAGGACAGGTTGTCAGTATACAGCATATTTTTACTGCAGCGAAAACTAAACTGTGCCGCGGGTTGGACACAACTGGTTTAGACTGATCAGCCATTGCAGTTTCATTTGCTCTGTTGTTCACTAATAATTGGTTTTGCTTAATGCAATGGCTTCTTGCAGTGCTTCTGCTTGTTGGCTGAGTCATATGAAACAATAAACGATTAAACCATGTGTTCAGACAAAACTCTGAACTAGGAAAGTACTAAACTGAGCCATTAACGTGAATGTGAAAGCAATTCCTACAAAAAGCATTAACAAGATGAACATTACACAGGGCCAGATTTAGCTGATGCGAGGCTCTAGTGGCCCTCTCTCCCACTGTTACGAGGGAAAAATGGAAAAGCCTTAATTGTAGCAGTCACGCCAGCGCAACAGCTACATAAATGCCGCGCCTGATTAGTAAGGAGAAATACAACCAGGGCCGTCGCCAGCGGGGGGCCAGTGGTGCCCGCCCCCGCCCCCCCGTTTGAAATCGGTGCCCCCCCATTTTATGTTTGGCCCACCTGTTGCTGTATACATACAATACTGTATTTTTAAAATGTTCCCCCCCTTCTGGTTTTTGGTCCCCCCTGCTGTTACATCCTACAACACCCGCAATCGGCCAAAGTGTAAGATCAACCACTAGCACAATGCTAGTGAGAGCTCTTTTTGCCCGAATCGCCTGGCGCGATGACATCACTAACAACTTCCTCTATCGATCAATCTAAGATTCGGGACCTGAGGCGGTTCGAACACAACCGGGACGTTTCGCTTCATAATCACATTGCGGAAAGCCGAAAATGACGATATTGACGCTCTAAAAGTACGGTCAAAAATAATTTATAAAACCTACTATAGTACCCCACAATCATTGCGACTGTTGCTGCTTTCGACGCAAAAGCGTTCAATGACACGGAATTGTTGCAATCGTCCTCGGGTGGTGGAAACAGGATTTTAACTTTCCGTAGTTGGGAAAACCAACCAAAAACACCACGGTTATATATTTGACAAAACACATGGCCAACATTTTTCATAAGTTTCACATCTGTTTGTCTTATCTGCGCTTAAAAAAACAAACACACTGTACATATATGTGGTGGTATAAACACGTTCAAGCACGACGTGAGGACCACGTTGCGACTCGCTTACCACCAGGGGCGGACACAGCCAGTAAAGTTAGGGGGGCGATTTCAGTAATGAAATATACTTCACAACACTGCTGTGACAAAACAGTGGACGAAAAAATGGCCTTTAATCGCGAATGTTGTTTTCTGAATTGTACAAAATCATGGTAAACAAAATTACTTTCGACGTTTCAGGGGGGTCGATCGCCCCAATCTCCCTCTGGATCCACCCCTGTTTACCACAGCTTTAAAAATCTACCCCACACAAGCAAAACACACCAAGTAAAACGCACCCAAAAGGTTGCAACTGCTGAGTTCACGATTCGTGTGTTTTTTCTTTTTCAGACTGCTGAGAATCGAACGCAACGAAACCGTCTCACGAAAGGACGTGAGGATTAAACCAGAACTCTCGGAAGCAAGTTTACAATAAGGGACTTTACATTTTCGCAAAGGCCTTGACATTCTGAAATTTGATAAAATCTCCATTTCTTACATAATTTTGGAGGGTCTTTTCTTACATAATTTTGGGAGGGAGGGTATTTCATACATAAATTTGGAGGGTCTGAGCCTAGAACCGTCGCCAGAAAGTTTTCAATAGGGGGACTTTGCAATTCTTCGGGGAGGACTTTTTGTTTGTGCAGGGGGGCTTGACATTATAAAATTAACCAAAACTCCACTTATTTATAGTGTCTCACGTTTCAATTTGGGGGGTAGGAGTTTTGTTT
>JGI24159J19872_10007917_pt1 | contig 13913 bp, 8 predicted proteins | sample Ectturendosymbi4_FD_19872 | JGI IMG/M metagenome (IMG submission 19872) | reverse complement strand
TATAGAGCAATATATATCTCAAAATTTTTTGGGGGGTACTAAGAATGCTCTGACCTGACAAAGGGATACGAGCAGCAAAAAAGGTTGGGAACCCCTGGTCTATAAACTAGTTCAAGCTTGCCTTGCCAACAAAACATGCCACACTTGATGCAATGAAGTAGCATGTGCGCAATGCAAATTTTAAATGCTGGAGTCAAGCGTGGAATCGTCAACGAAGCACTAACTTTTCTTGATCTTTTTTGAACTTTTTCTTTTCTTTCTTGCTGAGCATCTTCGGCTTTTTTGAAGGATCATAGCTTCCCTTTAACTCAAACTTAGCTTCTTGCACTGAGATTCGACGTCCGCCGCGGAGCTCCATGTCGTCCAACAACTGGATAGCGAGCGGGACTGATTCTTTCTGATGAAACACAAGCACCTGAGTGTCACTCAGTTATCAAAACACATTGAAAACTAACGGAGCCATAATTTTTCATGTAGCCTAGCCTATAACAACTGCATCTCAAGAAGCATCATCACGAGACTATATTGAGCTTACTCAAATAGCAATTAAACAACCGATCGTAAAACAAGTTAAGCAATAGTTCATAGCACGCATAGAAGTGCGTATATTGCAGTTTGAAGTATTTCATACAGGAGCGTTTGAGTGGTCGTGTTGCTGTAATGAAGGCACATCCAACAAGTAACGACAATTCACAGCATCCATAACTTGAAGCTTATGTCACACCTATTTCTTCTGTAACATGTTTGAAGTTTCAGACTGACTCGCAGAGCATTGCATGAACAAGTGGCATTTTATGAACCTCTGATCAAAAGACTTGCATGAAACAACTTTTTGCGGCCCGGCTTGGCTTGTGGTATTTAGGTCCTAAATACTAAGTCTGAGCCAACTCACCCCGTCTATATAACAAAGCGGTCAGGTCGCTCTAAACCAGACTTCTGCTTAGAAGTTTCATTCCACTCGCTTTGTACCCCTTTTGAGTGTCACGAGTGGTCTGCAGGCGTCGGGGGCCACGCGGCTACTTTTTTAACGACGGCTGCGTTGGTGGCGAGTCGATGACAGCGTCACTCGTGATGTTTTTATTTGTTACCATCCGTTACCGCCGAACACGAGGTTGGACAGGCCGCATTTACCGTTTTTCTAATGTTCAGCATGACCCGACCGGGAAGCATATTTACAAAATGTAACCTTATATCACTAAATGTGTCGGTCTCAGTTTGAAGGAATGCGTGACTTCTGGACAAGCACACGTAGTACAAAGGTTTTCAGGTTTAACCAGAAATTTAAAAAGGTTCTGAAGTGCAATGCAAAATTTCAGTGCCGCCCAGTGGGTAAAATGCGGTGATACTGGGCATCAAATTTTTACAACTGGGAGGCAGTTTTGCCGCCCAGTTCGCGGCTGCTATCTTTGGGTAAACAAGTGGTCGTCTTATATGTCTGCGTTGATTTCAAGCGCAACTCGGCTAGTCTTTTAAGATTATTTCAACCGTTACTATAGGATAGTCTTATAAGTTGATTTCAACCGTGACCACGCTAAAAGCATTTCTCAAAAACCCGCTGATTTGCACCAAGCCAGCTTCATACAAGTAACTCGTTGCTAGACAGGCGTTGCTAGACGGACTTCATCAATGGTCCGGTACGTTATCCGTGCTGTGATTGGCTGAAAACCTCTTAAGCGAATAAGGTTACATTTTGTAAATATGCGACCGGGAAGGGACCTAACGCTTCAGCTTCAGAGGGGCGTGCTTGACCCACTGTTCCACTTAACCGACAAAAAATTCCTAATTTACGTAAAAAATGTACGCTGTGCAACAGAATATCCATATTCAATCACTAAGTCCGAAATAAAATGACGAACCTCGCCAAACTGTTAAAGCAGAAACACCTGAAAGTGCAGGTAAGCTCATCACTGCATCAGCCATGAAATTAATAGGGCTTGTTTAGGCTTTCGCTTGTATATTCACAAGCATAACAAATTCATCTCAAGAACTGAAACAGATGGTTTTGGCTTTTTGTTGTTTTTGCAAACATGCACTGGCACGACCAGCAATCGAACGATGGAACCACACCGAACCAGTCGGAAATTTTCTTATGAACAGATTAAAAACGGTTTATTCCGGTGTATACCATACTTACTACTTTACCCACTTATGTCATAATGACCTATATTTACATCTCCAAACTCATAACAACACGTGGCGTACATGCAGCAGGAAGTGAAGGCCAGATTAAAAATGACAACTCTGTGGCAATAGCACTTTCTCTGCTATGTGATAACCATGACTTATATAAGATTAGTTTACAGGAGTAAGGCACAAAAAGAACTGTTGGTCACAAACAGCTCCATAAAAATGAACCGAAGTTTCGCTGAAAATACTTGTGACAATTATTTACGTTTTTTGTTTCTTTACTGCCGCTGGTACACGTGCTGTAAGTCAAAGCGCCGATTCACGTCCCACGTTATGCTATTAATATAACTTTTCAAATTCCATTAAAATGGCAGACATATCACGTGTCATGCCAAATGTGAAACAAATATCATTCCTTTGTCTTAAGTAGTTCGCTAGCTAATCGGCCAGCCAATGAACAAGATGTGAAGCAACAGGATAATTATCAACGCTTTGAAGGTCCGGGAACCAAAGCTTCAGCATGAATGTTCACATAACCGCATTGCTGAGGCGGTAAAGCTTCAATACGTCATATATCCTGAGCGTAGTTCATGATTTGTTGGATATCATTGAATGGTATTTGTTACACTTCTACTATTGTGGTACATCGCAAAACCCGTATATCTACAGTTCATGATTAATCACATCAAGACATTTCCTAATCCAAATCTGCTTCAGTGTGACTCCACTAAAAATACGAAGCGAGCAGAAATGAGAGAGTTATCCTTGGCAAACCAGGGGTGCGACATGTCTCACTGTATTTACATTCTCTGCTGCAGAGGTGAAGTCGATTCGCTGTCCTAAAGTTATGTAGAATCGTTTTCAACTGGCATTCGGTTGTTATTAAATCCAGGACAGCTATTTTTACAAAATCGATGAAACTTTACGAGGATAAATCGGCCGAAATGTTGCCGGACACTGGGCGAGCATACGTTGAGTAATATAAAGGCACGCGCTTTTCAGTCCCGTTGCATTTTTACCTTGAGGTAGCAGCAACGCCCGTCACCTTTCAAGTTCCCGCTTTCGTCCGCATACAGTTTGAGTTTAGGTTCTCCACTAACCGGGTTCGGCATTATAATGCCGCATTTTCCCATCAGCTCAGCGAACTCATTCTGCGTCATGTCAAGAGGCAAGCCTGCGAACAGATTGCTTTGTTGCAGCCAGGAGGCTTTACGCGACGTCACATGGTTAACTACAAACCTGTTAACAATTAGTTTACTTCCCGACTAAGTTCACCGCAACGATACGTTAAATCACACACTTCTGATCTCACCTCCGGTACAAATTAAAATATAAAAAAGCTTTCATTGCTGCGTGCTATATCTTCTTGTACTTCTCCAGACGCACGACAAAAACAAATCCAATGCGCGTAATACTGTGACAATAACGTTACAGTAGTTTCATTTCTGGCAAGTCACTAGATTATAATAAGTGCATATTTTCAACTGCCATTTTTCACTGAATTGAATTTTCCAAACCATGACTTGTACACGACGGAGTACATAGAAGCGGGTAAAACGTTGAAATGTTCTTCATTATACGATCAAAACGCCTGAGAACCGTTCTTTTTTCAAACCTGCATTTTCGACATATTTTGTTGAGACTAACTTCGTCGTCTTCTCAATGCAATCTCGCAACCCAATAAAAACGATGCTTTTATTTTTATTCAGCATCAAGCGAGTGAAAATCGACAATTATTTCTACATTACACACCGAACACTTAAAGTTCATCTTTAAAACAAATAAACCACCTCAATTCGCTTACCATTTTAAGATCTGAACTACTTTGCGTGCTACAAAATGACCGCCTAAACAGAGCTTTTGTTCAAAGGGCAATCGATGAAACGACATGTTGGAAAACAACGTTTGCAACCTTCTGACATCCTCCAAAACGTGGGTAGGTTTTACTGAAATCACACCTCGCCAGCTGACCTTCGACTAGACATTTTTCTCTAAACTGTACGCATAGCTTGTTCACAGCTGTTAAAAGCCAATTATTCATTAACAGAACTAAACTATTATCGAAACTGGTTCACTTTGTCGGAAAAATATTTTTAAAACAGACAATAACTGACGAGTTTAATTATTTGAAACAAAAAAAGGTTTCAACAACTTGGATATTTTATTACTTTTTTTATTTGGCGATAAAAGCTAAAGATTTCACATTTGAGAAATGAAAACTCCAATTGTTATTTTTTATAGAAGCAAGCAATTGAGAAGCATTAGCTACTGGCAAAAGGCAAACCACGTTGTGTACAACAGTAAGACTGGAACGAACCTGATACGTACACGCTCGTGTTGTTTACCTCGTTCACGTCAAACCACTCTGTAGAAAAAAACATGATTGTGAAACAACCGCAAAACACAACTATTATACATTACTGACGCCCTGCGCAGTGAAACAACCATAGTCACAAACTTCGAGTTACAGGCACATATTAGTAGGGGCGGTTCGTCTAGAGGGGCCGCAGTGTTCACTAAAAAATGCAAGGTAAAAGATCCCGCCAAATTCGCCTGAAGTTTGGATTTAGTTACGAAATTTCACAACACAATCATTTTCAGTACTTCCGATTCCATTTTGGGTCAACGTTTCTTTGGAATCCAACAAAACAATGTTTCGCTCCTGTCCAACGACGCCGCTTACGGCATGACGTTTTCAGCACACATTTGGAGGTTTCGGGGCTGTCTTCGACACAGCCCTAAACGAAAGAAACCAAGCAACTGGCTACAAAAAATATGGTGATATATCCGCCTGCTGCAAGGAGTTTTTGTTATTTTGACGATGACTTTTTCAAGAAAAAACGGAAATGTGATCTTGACTGGTTTTTACTACCTGAATTTGTTAAATATTGAATTTTTAAAACTAGATTTAAACAATGTTGTTACTAGTACTTTGGCGATATTGGCGGCAATGGATTTAAATCTAGTCGCCAATCTCGGGCTGCGACATTACAGCCCTTGTTTATCTGCACCACTGCAGCTTGCAACAATAAGCTGATGAGCTGTCTAGGGTTGACGTTTGAAGATGGAGGGCAGCTGTTGATGGAGATCACAAAGGTATGACTGATTTAAAGCATTTAACTGAGAAATTTTGAAGCATGAGAAATCTGGCAAGCATATAAGTAGATCTTTCATTTCTTGGTAAGGTGAACATTGCATTGCAGCTGAAATTGATTCAGGATACAAATTTTTACTGGAAAAGCATAACAATCAAGTTTAAAAAACAGAAATGTCTAAAATTATGAACTGTTTAAAATTTTGTGGAAAATTTGAACTTCCTTAGAGAGGACAAGATGGAAGTACCAGCTCGAAGGAAGTGGCTATAGGTCTGCTGCCTTGCACGGTTTGAATAAAACGCTGAGTTTGTTTTACTAACGGCGACTTCACAATAGTCGATCGGAAGCGTCCAAGTCTATTGTGCGAGTGGTATTGGGTTCGACTCTCACCTTTGCGGCTTTCACGGTCGCGGTTGTACTTTTGATGGGACCGTTTTTTATTTACTTTTGTTTGACTTTCCAATTCTTTTGTGTTTCTGTTTACCCTTAAGGTTTGGGTTTAGGTTTAAGGATTAGGTTTGGGGTTAATTAAACTGAAGTGAATGTTTTCTATGTATCAATAAGAATATAGGAAAATTACGAATTTGATAAGATTAGGACTGCAGGAGTGACTGGAAACACCACTAATGATAAAAATTGCCAGGGCGACAATCCTAGATATTCAACCAGAGATGGAAATTTACAGCCCTCCCGGCCATTTTTACCACGAACCGCCACTGCACATTCTAGTATTTCAGGGATTTGAACATTGAAAAACAAGCTGTTTAAACTGAGCACACGTGTTATTAGATAACATTACGCTACAAAATGGGTAGTAAATTTCCATACGCAGATATTCAAACGGTGGTTTATTTGAAGGAACGTGTCATGCATATTGAAAGCTTCAGATGGTTACAGTGGTTTTGAAAACACACGTTAATGTGCTTGCCCAATCCAGAGAAACACTCATTTAGCGTATCTGGCAATAAGTATGATGGCGCAGGTAATAAGCTCTTTCGAATGATTATTTCTCTAACTTGTTCCTTACATACCATGGTCTTGTCCCCAGAAGTGAAAATAAAGAGGCGTGAGGTTGCACGGAGGTCACACATGTCTAGGCAGACCAGCCACCCACGCGGAAACGAAAGCCATGGACACACATGAAGGCCAGGATGGTAAGTGCAGTGTTTCTCAACCTGTGTGCCGCGGGAGTTTTTAATGTGTGCTACCAATATTTTGGAATATGCGGGACACGTTTGTTGGAAACAACAATTGCTTTGAAGTCCTAAAACGAAGTTTAATATGTCCTTTTTACCGCCGCTAGCGGACGTGAAACGGCATGGTCGTCACCTGAAATTGACTTTGTTTTTCCATTTGGAACGATCGAGCGAAGTGGTAACAGCCTGTTATTGCCATTATAGGAATTAAAATGTTTTATAAATTGACAGTAGTAATTCGACTTATTCAGTGCACTATGAAAATTTCGTGGTTACTGTTTGCCATTTTCTCAAAGCGTTGTACGGTACTAATATAATAAAACCTTAGTGACGCAGTGAATCCTCATTGATTCGCTACCCGAGTTAATCAATAAAAAAATCCCGTATTTTGTGGCGTGGAGCGTTTGGAAATAAATAAGTATCTGTAGTAATTAGCATCAGTGCTTGGTTAATGACAGTCTGCTGACATTGTAATCTAATCTGTTCTTCTATACTCCTAGCTAGAATTGCAAAGAATTAGCCATGGAAAAATACTTTGACAAAGCTAGTGCGTGCATCGAAACCGAAAGTAGCACCTAACACAGGTATCACGAGAAAATAAAAGATTACATCAAGTATGGTTTTGTTGCTTCTGGACATGAGAGTCGCCAATAGCCTTTGTGCATTAGCTGTAATACTACTTATCAAAAGAAGCTCTTGTTCCAAGCAAACTAAGCAAAACTTAGACAAAATCATCCATCTTTGAATAATCAGCCAAAGGATAATCACGCGTCACGAAAAGATCACCAAGCAAAGAAACTCGTCAGCTACCTCACGTTGCCAGAAAAGACTTGCTCGCAAGCTAGATAGTTGCTCAATTGTTGGCTAAACAAAAGAGGTGCATAGAAGCATCAGGTATTGCGCCTGCAGAGCAATAACCATTGTTGTTGGAACTATTGTTGGAACTGACGCCGCAAAGAAAGTCATGAAAGTCCATCACATGATACAATTTAGCGAAGAATTGAAGTTATCTTCAGACAAGATTCCAGTTCGTGAAGGCTGATACAGAAGATCAATTGCATCCACTGATGGTACCAGAAAAAGTCACCTTCTTGCGTGCATTAGCTTCATAAAAATGCAAAATTTGTAAACCAACGTTTGTTTTGCAAAAAATGAAAACCGCATCTAGGGGGGAGGATATATTTGAGTTGGTGAATGAAAACATTTTGTTTTTGAAGTTGTAGTGAAAGGATTGTGTCAGTGTTTGCACCAGTGGTTGCCGATCTTTGCAAGAAAAAAAATAAAGCATTTGTCAAGTATGTGCGCCAAAACAAATCCAAATATGATCATTGTGCATTGCATGATTTTCAGAGAGGCTCTCGTCTGCAAAGTTTTGCCAATAAAGTTGCATTAAGTTTTGAGTCAGGTTATTCAAGCGGTAAGCTCAACATCTCGACCTACTCGAAGTCGACTTTTTCTATGCTTTGTAAACCGATGAGTTTGAAATGAAGTTTGTTGTACCATACGAAGGTTCGTTGCTTTGGAAGGAAAAGTTTAAAGCGTATGTGACAACTGAAACATTTAATTATTTCTTTCGCAGAAGTACAAATAGACTTTTGATTCAAGATTAACTTTGGTAGTAGAAAGTTAATTTTCTTTTCAATTTGTTCGACAAACTGAATAGTTCAATTTCAAGAAGGGCCATCCTAAAATATAAATACAGCAACGTCAAAATTAACTTCATTTGACGAAAAGTTAGTATTGTGTTAAAATTTCAAACGAAATTTTTGATGCGCTTTCTACTGTTGATGAAAAAAAATAAGCTACTATTTACTCAGTTTGTGACCGTGCATGGTATACCAGTACGTAGTAGCCTGTAGCCGATTATACTCGTACACTTAATTTTCATGTTTGCTCATCCTACACCTTGTATTATCCACCTGCTCTCAAAACCACAAGTTCCCATTGTAGCATATCTACCGTTGATGTATAGTGGAGCAGTGATAACATTGCGAAAGGTAAGCATTTCAGTGTTGTCAAGACTTGGGCTGATTAATATACCGGAAACTTGAGTATAGAAGTGAGCTCTTCACGACCAAATGTGTTCAACGTTGCGAATGCATTACAACAATTTGGAGTCTTGCACAGTAATAGCGGCTTACTCAGACAGTTAACAAGTACAGGTCTTTCCTCATGGTGTCTGTCATATTCTACTGACAGTTTTCTTAAGCAAAAAATATAATACAGGGTGGTTCAAAAAAGGGCCCTATTTTGTATTTACTTCGAAACTTGCGTTTCAGAAGTTTTTGCTTAATTTTTCAGGCGGTGTAGACAGTAGGTCTCTAGGAAATTGTTGTGACGTCTATCCGGATAATAGTGGACACTTTACTACGCAGCAGCGGACAAAAATAGTAGAGGCGTACTTTGCCACCAAATCGGTGGTTCTGACACAGAAGCAATACAGAAAAGATTTTGGCAGGGATTAAGTACCTGACAGAAGAACAATTGAACGTTTCGTGGCCAAATTTCGCGAGACTGGAAGTGTCGCAAATGCCAATGGAAGTCACACTCACAGTGGTTGACCTCGTTCAGTGAAAACACCCAACAACGTTAAGAATTTGCGGTAACGGCTTGCGAAATCCGCCAGAAAATCAACTCGCCGCTTCTCATAAGAAGTTGGCATTTCCAGATCATAACTTTTCAGAATTCGCCATGAAGACCTTTAGCTTTTTCCTTACAAAATTAAAATCTTGCAAAGGCGAACTGATGACAATATAGCAGAAAGACATGCGTTTTGTCAGGATATTGGTGAGAGGGTTAAAAATAGCCCTGGCTAGTTGGATTTGACTTTCTTCAGTAATGAGACTCACTGCTACTTGAGCGGGCACATCAATAAGCAGAATATGCGTTACTGGTTTCAGGCTCAGCCCCATGAGCACACCCATCGCCCACTTAGACAGGAGAAAGTGACTGTGTTGTGCGCCATAGGTAAAAATGGAATCATCGGGCCATACTTCTTTGAGGTCGAAAATGACAATCAACGTCTGTGTTGGAGCAGTTACTCGCCAGAAAGGGGCCTGGATAGAACATTACCAACTATTACAGGACACTAAAACTGTTTCAACGTCTATCACAATTGGAGGACATAATTTCGTATAAGTCTGCTCTTGGTTGCTGAAAAAATTTTCATAAAATTTCATTTGAGTAAAAAATGAGATCAAAATAAAATAGGGCGCTTTTTTCGACCACCCTGTAGACGAAGTGCTTGTGGAGGAGTTAAGTACTTAACACTTTCCTGTGGTTGGGAGTGTCAGTTAAGCAGAAGGTCGTGGGTGGTATATTGATTTCCACTCTAGCCTGCTTTATAAAATACTTTATAAGATCTAATCATAACATTTAACGTAAACACGCAGCACCCACAAACGACGAATATGTAACACGATAGTACTTGTCAGTGGGTAGCGTGATACAGTATTTCAATGCTTTAAACTCAAAAATTCATCGGACCATTTACCACAAGTTAGTATCAATACTTAGCCTCAAAAGTCAAAGCTTTGGTACCACACCTGCCGTCCTGCATAAGAATATGCATACACCATGTCTTCCAACATGAATAACTAATCCTTTCGTATTTACATAAAAATCCTAACCACTTCTCGAAAATCTACTTTTCACAGTTTCACTTTCTAAACCAAAATCAACTCTTACCAGCTTTAGAAGCCGATCTTTTTTGAGGCTTTGATTTTTTCTTTTGTTTCTCAGAAGTCTGTGATTTTTCATCCCACGTCTGCTTCTCAGCATTCCATAAATGAGCGTTTCCCTTTTCAGGATCTGCGCAACTAAACAAACCTTTTCAGAGCTTCATACTCTACAAACAGGGAGTACCACTAAATTATTTACCTATTGATTCTATCTTGGGTTGGCAAACCGGACAAAAAATAGAAAAAAAACAAGAGAGCGAAAACCAACGATGACGTAAATCACGCAAACACATTTCCGACACTTGTCAAAAGATAAAGTTTGCGATACGTAAGGAATTATTGTCTAACTAAAAATATAGTACTGCCTTGATAGAATACATCATCAAACACTTTCAGAAATCAGTGGTAAGTTTAAGGTTATACAAGTCCAAGTTTTAAACTCGGTTTTGAAATAAACTCAAGACGTCTGTTAGATTTGTCACTAATTTCTGAAAATTACTAAAGAAAGCTACACTACAGTGTTGTTAAATTAGGCATTGCTTACACAACGAATCGTTGTGGGCTTAGTAGGCAAGAGACCAGCTGCTGTTCGCCCTCTGGGTGCATGTCCGCTAAAGCGGCCAATGAAATGCAGGGTCTCTCTTGCATAAATCTGCCTGTGGTAAGGCCTTCTCGCGGTGCCCACTGTTCCCTCTATAGTTGCGCAACTGAGCGATGCCTGATGTACATTAGTATATTCTGGGTAAAAACATACATGAAACGCACGTGAATGAGCCCGGCGCGTAACCAAGGGGGGAAATGCCTCCTCCCCGCTAATTCTAACAAGTTTCACTGTGCATTTTCAGGTTGATCAAGCCTTCGATGTACAAGTCAATGAGATACTTGTGCAAATCAATGAAACTGCTTGAACAACCTATCCTATTTGAGCTTTTCGTCGAACCTGATCAAAGCAGTATGGTATACCAATTGTCCATTATTAATCAACCGTGTATGGTGTAAATAAGTGTTACGGAATTCATACCATGGTTGACCTTGACCTGAGGTTTAAGCTCCGTGTGGAATTTGGTGATTATGAAGCACAAACTTGTATCTAACCGCTTGCAATCACTAACCCCAAGTAGAAAAATGGAATAACGATTTTCGCAACTGTGTCTGGCGCATCAGCTTGCTGTATCCCATCTAACGGTGACGTAAGCTTCGTTTTAGGATCATCGCAAAAATTGCTCTCTGATAACTCTGGCGTGCTACAAATATAACTTCTCCTTGTTTGCAGTGTCAGCCGTACCCTGCTTAAATGAATATCGTAGATATTTTTATACAGTTTAAAAACTATGGCGATGATACACATTTTAATCTCAAACTTAGGAATCCAGTTTCGAAGTCTTCTTTGTAACGCCATAATTAATGTTTAGCAACAATAGCATTCATTCCAGATATTTACTTGATGATTAAACATGTGTCATGATGGTTAAATCACAATTATGTGGAGCTATATGTTTTCATTCCCTACCTTGCCGGCGAGAAACAAAATCAATCTTGTCAAGTAATCAGAGTCCGACCTGTGCATAACCTTTTAAATGTTTCAACTTTCATCTTCTAATGTTAATTGCCACTATCTTACAGCAAGCTTGAAAACATTCAGCTGCAACGGGAAGAGTTAGCAGCAAAATCTAACAAGCCTATTGCAAGTAGTGGACAAAAGTGCTGCCGCAGTCGCATTTCATAGCGTTTAATGACTTAAATCCAAATATTTTTTTAAACGCGTTGAAACTCAGTGCAGGGTTGCACAACTTTTTCGCTATTGCCAGCAGCATACGTTTATTTTTATGAAGTACGGCCACCAGTGAGTTCAATATTTTTACTTTTTACACTGNTTCTGTTCTGCTTCCACACACTGAGTCTACCTGCTTCCAGGGCAGCGGAGCTCTTGTGAAAATGAAATGGCTCCNGCTCCGGAGCTCNCTGTTTTCGTAAGCATGGCTCCGGCTCCGGAGCTGTGTTTTTTATCACACGGCTCCGGCTGTGTTATGTTAATACACTTTAACAATTTCGGTATGCCTAGACAGCCTAGTGTCCTTCTTGTAGCAAGTGAGCGTGTTATTCCAACATATTTTGAACTAATCTCAAACACTGCTACCACTACCAGGCCTGCGTAGTCGGAAGGACGAGTTTGGTCTCGTCCAGAGCAAGGATTCTCAAACCATGGGTCGCGACCCCAAATTTGGTCGCGAAACAAATTGGCTTGACAACTCAGATAAAGGTTTTTGTAATCTCTACAAGAAAATTAAAAGTAGGCTGCCGTGAATCTATTTCTATTTCATTTTTATGGGCAATACCGTGCTTCATTCTCTGTCAGTTGTTTACTAGGATGTCTGTCTGAGCTATGAATGATATAATTATTAACCAAGCACAACAAGTTGTGCGTTGTTACGTCATGATTGTTTTAAACGTGCTGACCAATATTGACCTCATTGCATTCATTCCGACACGAAGGCATGCTTGTGTTTAGAACTCATGCTCTAGTCTTCTAAGGGTTACGCTAACTGCTTTGAGAACACACTCAGTAGTTTTAGACTAAAGTTGAAAGCGATATGCACAGTTTTAGAAGTAGGCTGTGGACTTTGAATCATGAAAAGATGGAATCACAAATCATACTTAATTGAAATTTGAGGAGGCAACACACCTGCTATGCCGAGGATGAGTTTGCGGAGTTAATAAACGACAAAGTTTGGAATGTTAAAAACAGAGTTCATGTCATTTTTTGATAAGAACAGGAAATAATGCCTAGTCATTTCTGATCTAGCCAATTATCAACCCTTAGCCTTTTGCGCAACATATTTCCGAGTAGCGGCATTCTCAAAATTGATAATCATCAAGTCCAAAAACTAATTATTTTTGAAAAATGTTGAGAATCTCCTTCGTCCTGTGTTGTCTTGTATCAATCTATGAATGGGTGGTCTGTGTAAAAATCATCAAGTGCACCCATCCCGTTAGTTGTGCTTGATAGCTTCTATTAACTGAATTGTTTTTCTGTTAATATTTTTCGCCTTACTATTTCCATTACGTGGTAGTTTCATTACTGTATAGTTACATTCGTGGATTGTGTGTATTTGCATGATTTCGCCATAGACAAAAATTACTCTTGAGATTTGTAATGGGATGTTTACACGTATCATTAACATCTAGGCTTTCTATCAAGGGGGTCGCATTGAAAAAAAACTTTTTAAAAGTGGGTCGCAGAACAAAAAAGTTTGCGAAGCCCTGGTCGAGAGTAGTCGGGGTCGGTAAAAACTCTTAAAAAAATCCGACTCCGGACTGATCTTCTGCTCGCCGATTGTGACTGTGTGTGCCACAAAAATGTGTAAGCGTCACATTTTGCGTTTCTGCACAAGGACATAGTTTCGAAAAATGTGCAAACATGCGCTGCGCTGGTGTTGACTGACTTATCCACACCACATTCGGCAGTAATTCCACAGTCTGATGTGACTAGAACAAGTCCAAACTTGAAATAAAAACGCATTGTGATCTTAATCCCTTGTAGAACAGACCCTCGGATTTCGCCGCGTATTTCGATCAAATTAATTAGTCCCGCAGCATGGGCGAACCATAGCAACTGTCAGTGCACAGAAGGGATCCGGAGCCGGAGCTGCTAAATTAACCAGCAGCTCCGGCTCCAGCTAATATTTAAACATAGCTCCGGCTCCACCGACAATGACCGGCTCCTTCCACATGTTTGTTTGGCCGTCTTTCTACTAAGTATCCTCATACAGTAGACAAAGAGTTTTTAATGATGCTCAGCCCAAACAATTTATATT
>JGI24159J19872_10007916_pt1 | contig 13913 bp, 11 predicted proteins | sample Ectturendosymbi4_FD_19872 | JGI IMG/M metagenome (IMG submission 19872) | reverse complement strand
TAATCAGACAGTTTTCTCAACATGCTTTAGGACTTGGGCCAATGCATAACATTTTTATTATATAATTTTCTATTATATAATAAAAGGATATAATTTTTTATATTGTTGAACTGTTTCAATAAAACCTCGCGAACGCCTCGGCAGGGCAACGTATAAGCCTGAGACAATGGTCCTCCACATTTCCAAAGCAATGCTTAAATAAGACGTCTTTCGTTTTTGCCAACCTGTCACACGGTGCTCAGCGGGCGCGTGTCAAGTTGAGTGCTGCCCACCCATTGCTGTTCGCTATGAGAAGACGAGAGCAACAGAAGCAGTTGGTTGGTCAAAGTCGCACGGTCGTTTTTGTTACGGTTTGTCTGTAATCCCAAGAATGCGACCTCGGCACTCCTTTTACCTGAAAGTATTCATGGCCCAGCATGAGCATGTTTCATGGAAAGCCGCGAAAACGTACCACGAAAACTACTTCTTAAAGTGTCCGTTCTGTTTTGAGTTATTCTTGCTTTGAGAACAAAAATGACTTTATAAATATCGACAGAATTTTGAACAAATTCTTCAGAAAGTTATTTGGCTGCTGCGCGGTAAACGCGTCCAAGACAACATCGGAATATGATTACTCAGCATCGTGGAACTTTCATTACTCAGCATATTTTAAGCATTGCTCTTCGTTGCGCGTGAAGCGCTGTCCGAACCATTTGCGTTGAAACCACGTCGGGATTGATAGCAGACTGGCATTAGCGCTTATTGGAAGACACCAGGTCGTCTCGTCCGCATCAACCCCTGCGAAGGCAATAAATAGCCTGGTCTCCGCGTTGTGAACTGTGAGTAAGAACTTCGTGAATGGTTTCTGCGCTAATGCAAATGTCACGCGCACAAAGATATGCTGAGAAACCAAAGCGAGTCCTGACTTGCGAAGGATTGAAATGCTGGTTCACCAACCTCATGCTCGCCTTTATCTCGAGCTTTGTAGGTACGCATGCAGTAACAGCCTTGTTGCTGTTGCCGCAAATCAATCAATAAGAAACGTACAGAGCGAATTAAGGTCCAAGTTTTTATGTAGCGCGTTTTTGCGAACGAACAACATGGACCTGTGTTGTAGTTTTGTTTTTGTTCTGTGGAATCTAAAGTTCTACTTGCTTGTGCTTAAAAAGCGCTTTGAACAAAGGGACCGTAAAGCGGTAGCTTCGCTTGAATGGTTTGACACCTGTTTCAAATAGTCTTGTACCTGCCAAGTCAGGCAGGTTCTCACGGTATTGGAAGTATTGAAAAAGTATCGAATTTCAAAATCGGTTTTCATGACCTTGAAAAAGTATTGAACTTGACCAAAATATGCATTAAGTATTGAAAAAGTATGGAAATTCTAAATGGAAAAGAAATTTGAAGTAGCTGAGCAGAATTTCACTGAAGGCAAAACGCTTCATTGTTTATGCAGTGTGTAAAATTGAGTTTCATGATTAAGAATTTCAAAAAATGAAGAGAACTAATGGTATTGGACGTTTTCAATTTATTATTGGAAAGGTATTGAAAAAGTATGGAAAATGATTTTTTTAAATGTGTGGGAACCCTGAAGTCAGGCTTAGCTTCGGAAAATGCTTGCAACCAGTGGTGTGTTCGTAAAAACAAAAGACTCCGCCAAAGGTGGTTTCATGAAAAATTGATCACTAGTTCTTCCATTGATTAGCGTATTTAGTCTTGTAGAAATGGCAGTGAAAGTCATGCTCTACGCATACATTTGTTTGCCGCTGGGTTTATTCGGTCATAGACCGAAACGTTTTTGAAATGGCCGAAAAAAATTAAGTCATTTCGGTCAGAATGTCTGAAAATATAGACTAATGAACACTGCTACGGCGAGTTTTAATACAACTGTGAGAGAAATGACCAAAGTGCTCAGCAAAAAATGACCGAAATGTCTCAGCGAAAAAAACAGGTTTGCTGTACAAGTCATTCAATTCGTTTAAAACGGCATAGTACTGTACATTGTCTGATGAGATTGCCTCACGCGTTTTTTCCAGTGTTGCAAGCCAGCGGTAAACTTACGTTAATGCTTAAATTCGTGATGGTTCCTTGAAGAGGCTATAAATGCTTTGACCAGTTGAGTTGTGGCGCATACACAGACAATAGCGAAGTCACTCGAATTCCGTGTGGTTCAATACGGTTCAAAGTACCATTGGTCACATTAGACATCTGTAAATGCATTAAGTTTTATCAAATGCCTGTCCTTGTGCGGTTTTACATTTCGCTGTGTATTTAAATGATCTGCTTTTTTAAGGAAATATTGATGAAACCGGAAGAGCTGCCCATTTGGAATAAAACCGTAGCGGATGTGAAGGTGAGCAAAACTCTTTTTCGTGATGCAGTCCACTGTAATATACAGATGTATTGTACATATTGAGCTCGTCTGCAAAAGACAGGTATTTAATAGTTGATTGTAGGTGTCGCAGGTTTTTGAGATATCAGCGATACCGCGGCAATAAGCCCTAAGACGTTTAAGTCTGATTGTAAAATCTCGCCTTCCCTTCTGTTTTGTCTCTGCCTTGAGAAATGTCCTCATAATGCAACGTTTGGGGTGTACGTCACGTTTATATTGCATCAATAAGAGAACGTGCCTTGGCGTCGTGGCGAAAGAACCGGCAATCGATTCGGAGGCAGCAGATGTCGCAAAACATGCTGACCAGTTGATCACTGAGCGAGGGCGAAGTTCGAACGAGCCCAGGAAACAGGTCTTGTTCAGCAGTTGGAACGGTTGCCAACCACCTGCTGGTCAGCATATGATCGGCCTTCGCAAAATGCCTTTTATCAACTTGTTATGCCGAAGTTTTCACAATTTCCTTTCAGCCGATGTCCTAGCCTTGCGTTTCCACGCAGAAACACACTGCTAGCGGACTTTTTCAAATTGTTATTGGCCCAGTTGCTAGGTTGTGCTGCTGTCTGACAGAAAATTTCATCGAATTCCATGTCCTGCTGTTTGGCAGTAAATTTCGCCGAATCTGCAAAACAAGTTCAGTTTCGCCCAGGACGATTTTGGCATGAGAAGCTTATATTTGCTGCGCTCTCAATCCGACCAACAATTACTTCCTGATTGCTCACCTGTTGTGACTTGCTACTGCTGTTATAATTAATCAAAGCACTGCAAGGATTCACTATTGCGGTACTCATCACCACGCGTATGCTACAATGGGATATGCTACAGCTTACTCGAAGTTGCTTTCATGTCTGATACGTACGTAACTCATTATCAGCAGGCGTCAGAACCAGAGTTGTAGGCGTCTATATCAGCCGGTTTTGCCACTAATCAAGCAGCATTTCATTGCTCCGATTTTCTCCCCTGCTGTCATCTCGCAGTCGACGAATGTCTATGGTTCATTAAATCTTCTCCTAACCGCATCTCCAGGCTTGTACCCTGGTACAATGCTTGATTGCTGAGTCTCTTTTGAGATTTGCCTCACTATTGACTCCGTCAGCTAATAAACCTTCACAGCATGCGCTTACTAAAAAAAGCTTCTTTTCTTTCGTCTACTGTCGGTGTCTGCTAGAATCTTGTAAGAAAGCCAAGGTCGGTGTTGTCTGTTACGCGATACAAAGCTTTCCGTTCTTCGACGAAAAGGCGTAGGCGTGCTTAACGACAGAGAAGTTAACGTTGCGGAAGAACCAACTGACATTTTCCATGCTTGCTGGGCTTTTAGCACCTGCTGTTGGTCAGCGACAATTTTTAAGGCTGTGAGGGTGGCGCGAGCTTTGGATCGAGCAGCCTCTGGGTTCCAGTCGATCGCGCATTGAACCGTTATGAAAACAAAACTCTCAAGACGGTCGCGACGAACCAGAACGGATAGTTGTCGTGCATTACCACGCACGTGACAAATGATAATTTAATCGTTGAAAATTGTATTTTGCAAAGCATATTTTCGAATCTTTCTGACAAAACCATTCCGCTGTATCACAACACAAACTCGTACAAGACTTGCAGACGTCCGCCAAAACGCTAAAATTTTACTTTGGCGACGTATGCTCAAACGCAAACCTTTTTTTGTTTTCAAAAATGGTAGACCTGTGTGCGAACGCAAATGCAGCACCGTTATCATTCTTGTAATTGGTAGTAATGCTTTCGGCCGGCCGTTTAACACGTTCTGTGAGGCAAGCTACATTGTTGCATATGTCAGCGTCCCATCGAGTATCTTTAAATATTCTACGGGCATGTTAAATTACATTGCACCATTAGATGCTGGAAAATTTTCTTATCGTTCATATTTGCTTCAACTTAGTCGTCGTGTTAGTCGCCAATTTCCATGCAAAAAAACATAACGTAGGAAACAGTGATTTTAATATCGTAATCAAAGAAATAATTCCAAGCGGTTACCGCGCAATGCTTTGGGTGTCTCACCATGCTCATCAGAATAACTTTTTCCAGGGGGGGCAACAATGGATTTTTCTAGGTGGTGGCCAAAAGGATTTTTTTCAGGGGGGGGAACAGTGGTGATGAAGTCCCATTTTACCAACTGCGACCCTAAGAGAAAACCATTTTTGCTAAAAGGTTATCATACTTAAAAATCCGGAAGCTCCTGGCCCCCCCTCCCGACGCTCATGTTCACAAATATTTAAGCTGAGTGTATTGTTTCAAATAAGCTTTGCGCTCATGCGCAGATTTTGCTGAGGGTTGGCGAGCAGACTGCCGTTTCCCTGGAGGTGTCTAGTCCTGCCGCCATGGGCCTGATATCGAGCCGCGAGTTCATCACCGTGCGGCGCATTGAGAAGCGAGGGGACCAGTACATCAGCGCCGGCATCAGCACTGATAAGTGTGAAGACATCGTGCCTACCTCCGACTTCGTCAGGTACGCGTTTTCGATCGAGTGTGATGGTGATGAAAGCGACCGACTTGTGTCAAATTTACGTATCGTGTCAACGGCATTATTTAATTCGCGACAAAGGTGCAGCATGCGGCTCTCGCGACCGTGGTTGAGAAGCACTGCTCTGAAGTGTACAGCTCTGCTTCTAAAAAAAAAAAACAATGCTTCCGCATTAACTGGCCTAGCATTTTATAACCGGCTAAGTTGCCTATTGCAGTGGTCCCTAGCCCCGGCCACAGACCGGTACTGCCATGGTTCATTAACGGCTACAGTAGAGAGCGTTTCAGCAGTGTCGCCAACAGAGAGATGCCTCAGCGGGCACACAAACATGCAACAGCTGTATCTGATGGTTCAAACCGGTAACTTCATTTCAGCTGCTGAAAAATACCCGAGTACTCCCGGGCCACGGTGAAATTGTCAAGCGTTGACCGGTCCGTGGTTACAAAATCGTTGGGACCGCCAGCCTACAGGGGCTGGGAAGCTGTTTTCCATTCCCTGTCGGGTCATACCAAAGACTTGAAAAAAAAACGGCACATGCGGCCTGCCCAGCCTCGTCGTGTTCGGTGTTAACTGGTGGGTGCAATGGAACGGTCCACGCGCGGTGCTGCCATTGGCGGCTTGCTTTCAGTACAGCGTTCACTGCAAAAGTAGCCGCGTGGCCCACGGCACCTAGTAAGCTGGCCTAGCATTTTATCTGCGATATTTTTGTCCGGTGCTACTGACAGGGACCCTGGCATTTTGCAAACATGTGCCAACACGGGCACAGCAGCACTTTTCCAGTGTTCTACGAGATTTTAGTTCTCATCTCACAGTACCGGACGCTTGTATGATTTACCCCAACACTTCATCCAGATTTTGTTTTTTAATGTACCTAAGTTTTTCGTACTTACGAAGACCTGACGACTACAAGCAACCATAGGTTGTCATGACGACGTTTTCTTAATTATTTTTCTTGTTTTTTTGCAGGGGTTTCAATGGACCGACTGGGTTCATAGTGGGGCCTGGAAGAAATGGTGAAGATTCGTGCATATTCGTCTGGATCTTAAACACGGATCTAAAGGTGGTTTTTAACTTGCTAGCCGTTGCCACGTCGTTGTTTTTCTTGTTGTTTAGACACTGTTTTTTAGGTCATCTTGTAATTTTGTATTTTTTTCTTACCTTCAAGCTGTAGTATGGTCTTTTTATACAAACGCGAAATAGAAGTGAATATCTGCCATACTTAAATGTCGATTACAACTTTGTCTGATCTCCTCCGCGCCGATGGCAGGAGCAGAAGTTGAGAAATATGTGTAGAGATCTTCAAATCGACGCTTTTGTCAACTGACATATCATTTTTTAGTTTCAGGGCCATTTTTGCAACTGGTTTGTTGATAATCATCACCACGCACTGATTTTACTCCGTTTGCGGCTGCTTCGGAGCTTTTTCGCCGCAACCAACACGCGCTGATCTTTTTTCCCTTTACCGCGCAGGGCAATCTCTCGCGCTCGTTGGTGAATCGGAACTTGACTTCCACTCTGGTCGACTTCGTCGCCGCAATGAAGAGAAGATTGAACGTTTGAAAAACTCCGTTGCTCGGCAACCGCGAACAGGGATTTTGTGGTAACCGGCATGAACTGCCCGGGCACTGCATGGCTGGTAAACGGAAACACAACAGCTGGACTCTAAGTGCTCCCTCGGGGGGGGGGGGATATATTTTGCATGCAGAAGATTTCGGGGCGAAGACGCCAGTTACTACTGCTTCACCGACGGAGAGGCGTCTTGGAACGATTGAATGCAATTCTTTCCCGACAGGCTGACCCGACTTTTTCCGGTATTTTTCAGGTATCGACTGGCGAAAGGGAAACAAAGAATTTGCCTTCGTCACCGCAAAATGCTATTTACGTCATTGAAATCGATCAAGCGTATCCAACGCATTGCGATCGTTGTATGTTGCGTCGGAGATGCATCATGTGAGCACGAACATGTCACCACTGTATACGACATGATCCATGCTCGTTGCAGGCTACGTTCACATAGAAAATGAACCCAATGCGTGATTGAGTCGAGGCTCTTGTTCTGAGCCATTTACGGGAAATACGTGTCGCTGCCGTTGAAGAGGAAATATTTGGCGAGGCAAGTCATGCAGGTTGAACCCACGGGAAAGCGGCCCGGCTGTCACCCAAGGCCAGGTGGAGTGGCTACGTCTCCGGCCTTCCTTGGCCCCGCAATGTGGTGAGGAGCCAGCAGAACTATCTGAAATTGCTGTTGAGAGCCATGAGGTCTTTTGAGCTCAGGGCCGCTGTCCCCGCGAACCTCCCAAGAAAGACGTGTACGAAAATGAATGCTGAAGGGCAAACACTTCACGTTCTGGAGAGTACGTGTCGCTTTTGTCGAGCGAATGAACTGATGCTATTTCTTGCCTGGAGGAGATTGTTAGCGCGTGTGACCGTTGGGGAACTTAAGGAACGTAAGTGTTTTGCCAATTAGGAAAAGTGATGGTAGAAGTACCAGTTCTATAAACTGTGAAGTTGGCACAAGGATGGTAGTTCGCGTTTTCCCTCGTAGGTCTTCATCGCGATTTTAGGTTTTCTTTCAGTAAAAGTCTTTCTTGGCTTCGTTCAACGCTGATTCCAGCTCTTACTTTTTAGAGCTATTTTCAGAAGCTAACCGTTTATACACTTTCTAGCATTTGCTCGATCGGAAGCTTGGTATGAACTTCTTTGTCCTTTGTTGCGGATCAAAACAGGATTGCAGTGTTTTCTCAAAGCGCTCCTAGCCATTGTTGAGAGCCAGGGTCAGGACCACAAGCAGCTGATATTTTCGTGCGGGGTGAAAATAATGTAACTTGTGCTATTTTCGCGGGTGAGAAGTGATTAACTTGCTGTACCTAACAACTAAACATGTTTTCACAATTATTTTGGGATGGAAATTGCCTGGTTTCCCCCCTTCTGGTTGCGGACCTGCCCACGGCCGTTCAGATGTCGATGGTGCGCGCGAGGTTTACGTTTCGCCCATCCCCTGACGTACAACTTCTCTGATCGACACCTGTTACTGCGAACATCCACTGCGACCCATTGTTTTCAGAGAAGCTCACTTGTGTGCGCCGCACACAAACTGGCTGCGAGTTGTGTATGCGTTGCCGGCGCAGGTCAAAGGTCGCACCAGTCTCCTAGCCCGACACAACGCGGGCATTGTCCGCGTGGTTGCTTTTGTTACAGTGCAAAGTCTCGCATCTCCCCAACGCTTAAACGCAAACTGCGCTTCGTGTTGTGCAATAACAGTGTTACGTGTTTGCGCTGAAGATAAGTTCAAACGGCGTTGATGAGATTGTGGATACGTGTATTGTTCGTTCGTTCATATCGTGTTCATTCTGATCGAAAACGAAAACCTATCAAAAGCAGCGAAGTGTTTTTATCAAGAGGATGTTACGACTCCTGATCAAGGCAACATAGAGTTCAGAGCAGGCACGTAGCCAGGAATTTTGATAGGGGGGGGGGGCAAACAACAGCCAAGTCTTAACATTTGATTATTTAATGCTCGTTGTTTTCGAAGCATCATCCATGAAAAGTGTATTTTTCTGGCGCTTTTTTTTAATAATATGTTCAGCTTTAAGCCGGCAAATACATAGTCCATTTTCGTTGAATTGAAATATTTTAAAAGTTTGTTTTTAATAAAGTTCCAAGTTTCTATTTTGAATGAAAGCCACCATTTGCTCGTAAAACTTTCATGCAAGAGCGCTTGCGAAGAACTCGATGTTTTATGTTTGCCTTTTGCAACCAGTTGCCTGTTGTCATTGTGGTCACTGCAGGGACGCCGGAACAGCAGTCGAGTAGGGGGGGGCAGTAGAAGAGTTGAGGGCAATGGAAACTTGTAAAAAACAAAAAAGTCGTTGCCAGTTATGCTTGTTTTTGCGCAGCAACAACGTTGACCTCAACAATAATAGCAGAAATCATTGAAAACCATGCTGGCTTTTATGGGTGCGCGAACATCTGCAATGCTTTAGTTTCACGTCGATGTTGATAAACCATAAAATTACCTATGATTCTGTTATGAAAAGGTATCTGTGCACCCGTTTTGAAAGGGCGAGGGGTAATACCCCTGTCATTTCACCGGTGTCCCTGAAATTACCTATGATGCTATTATGTAAGGGCACTTGTGCCCCCGTCGCCCCCCCTTTGTAAGGGCAGGGGGCCAGTGCCCTCGTCATGCAACCCCGTTGCAGCATCCCTGGGTCATTGTGGCCGCCACTATGATTAAGTTTTTNTATTTACCCGCTTCTGATGTACACCAACTCACGTTCGATCGAAACACCAACACACGTTTGATCGAAAGTAGCGACTTTGCTTTTTAGACACTGACTCTCGAAATTGGTCTACAAAACTTGCGCGCATATAAGACGTGGATCTTATGCAAATCTTGAGCGACTGGTTGACGTATGGAGCTGATAACGTAAAGCAAGGGTGGGGAACCTGCGGCCCGCGTGAACATTTGATTTGGCCCGCCTCAGAATTTTCCTTACCCGTGTTAGAGCACAACATGGCGTCAAAACGAACCTCCACGACAAGCAGGTACTTAGTACGTTAAGAGAAGTCACTCTTCCTTATCGTTTCATAAAGGTAGAATTTTAGGATAAAATCAATTGATTTTGCGGCTCGCCAGCGATAATATACAATTCATGCGGCCCGCAATAGTAGCTTCCCACCCCTGACGTAAAGGCTACATAGAACAACGCGTTTGAAAAAGGTTTGGATTTCATGTCATTAAACACCGAAATACATGTAAAAGTTACAAATGTCCTCAAACTTGCATATGTTTGACCCACGCAGTATACACAGTGTGAAAATGGTTGTGTGTTTGTCAAAGGGAAGCGGCTCTGCAGGTTTCCGCAACTTAACGCAACGGTGGGTTAGTTGATGTAGCCCTGTATCAGTCGAAACCCAAACAAGGGTGACGAAGGGTCAAAAATTGGGCCGAGACGATCCAAGCCGGAGTTGTATTTTCAACATTACCACTGTTTGTCTTTGTCTGTAGCGTATAGGTACTTGAGAAACGAGTGGAATACTGACATCAAAAACGAACTTAGTAACTTAGGCTACTGCCAAAAATCACTGCTACAACCTTTTTTTCATTAATTGTTTGAGGCTTGGGTTGTTCTTTGAGGCGTGTTCACCAAACGTAGATTTGGTTGGCGCTCAGAATTTTTTGGGAACTGCTGATTCTAGCGTAAGCGGTTGAATTTTTTTAAATCCATGAGTGTTTAAATAACAAAATCGAATTGACTGGCAAAAAAGTAATAACTTCACTCCACAGTTGAAATAAGCAAGGAATCAATCACAAATTTTAATAGGAAATCGATTTCACGTAAAACTACGCATCATCAGTCCTTACATCTGCAAGCAATTCTAACAGGTGAAACGTTGAAAGGCTAAAGCAAGTTTTTTTCGTTTTATTTACATGCGCTTTATCGATGAAACAGACTGCAAGCTATCTGTAGTAATGGTAGTGTCAATGTCCTCAGCGCTTCCAAAATGAAAACCATCTTCCTACTCACGTTCGATTTTGCTGCTGAGTCTACCCGTTGCAGGGGGGTGATTTCACGTTTACAGTAGGATAGGGTGGCAATTAACATTAGATGAAAGTTGTAACACTTTTAGACTATGCACAGGTCGGATTGCGATTGCTTGACTCACGCTATTTTTCTCGCCGGAAAGTTAATTTGAAATCATTGATGAAAACGGTAACACTTAACATGATTGTTATTAAACCGTTACAATGCACTTTTAATCGTAACAAGTAAATATCTAGAAAGAATGTTATTGTTGCTAAACAGTGTCTATGGCAGAGGTCTCAAACACGCAGCCCATGAGGGCACTTTGTGCTGCCCCCTATGCTTTTTGCGAATTTTGAAATAATTAACATTTAGGTTATTTAGTTTATTCATCGGTGTTTAAAAGTGCTAGGCCAGCAAGTCAACAAGTTAATTTGAAACGAACGTAGTGTTGCGATCGGAAATCCCGAGCGACATGTGCGCAAAGCTTCGCACCGTGGCAGCAAGCAACAATACAGATAATGCCCGCAATCTCTCTTACTATTGCTTGCTCGCGCTACATATATAATGGTGTTATTCTTCACGCACATCCCATTCGTTGTGAATCACACAATCAACGCAACCCCACCGGAGTGGTTGCAACAGTAGAAAAGGCTAAGGATACCTTCCCTATAACTCACAATACCATTTGCCGTAAAAAAAGGTGTAAAAGCTGATTTTAGTAAGGCTCAGGTAACCCCTTTGTTGCGTCTGCGTCAATGCGGAAAAAAATTTCTACTCTTCAGCAAATTTTCAAGAATTCCTGGGATGATGCCAAAGATTTATACACGTGTTTTGTCGATCTCGAAAAAGTGCATGGCCGGGTTCTTCGTGAAAAGTTTTGGGGGGTGTTACGGGAGTACGGTGTTGACGGGTGCCTCTTGCTGGCCGTCAACTAGTATTCCTGATCAGAAAATTGTGTCCGCGTCGGAGGGTTAAATCACAACTGTTCAGCTTTGTTGTTAGACTCCGACAATGGTGTGTGCTGCCACCACTCCTTTGTCTATATCAGGGCCCTCTACACAACGGCTCTCGGGCCAAATCCGACCTGTGAAACAGGCCCGTAACCAGGGGGGGCTAAGCCCCCCTAGACAAATTTTCGCCCCTCCTGGAAAATTGTGTTGGACATAGTTCAAAACTATTGGACACAGTTCAAAAAATTTAGGCCCCTCTCAGAAAACTCTTCGCCCATCCTGGTGTCCCAAGCTGGTCACGGGCCTGCTGTGAAGCCATTTCACCTGGCCTCAAATACGTTTTGCCAATATTTATGAAAAATCTGTTGATTTAATAGAATGTTACATATTCTGAAAAAATCACATTAAGCAAGATATCGGGCCCTTGAACTGTTGTGCAATAGCTTATGTGGTCTCTCCCAAAAATTTTGAAGAGCCCTGGTCTACATGAATTGGATGGACAGTCGCAGACGCCTCGACAGGGGTGTCTCTGTTGAACTGCAGGATGAACTGTCTGCGTTTTGCGGACGAAATGGTGCTGCATGCGTGGATCTTCTCAGCAGGGTCTTCAGTACGCATCTGATCGGTTTTCTGCTGCGTGCGCCCAAGCAGGAACGAAAAACAGCTCTAAAAAGATTGAGGTATTATGTCCCGCCCAAGGCAGTGTTTCCTGCGAAGACGCCCAAAGGCAGTATTTCCTGGAAGTGAGCGAAAAAACACTGCAGCAGGTGGAGACGTTCAAGTACCTTGGGGTGGGATTCACGAGTGACGAAAGTCGGAACAAAGGGATTGACACACGGATTGGTAAAGCAAACGCAGTTCTGCGTGAGCTTTATTGCTTCGTGGTTGCGAAACGGGAGATTTCAAAGAAAGCAAAGCTTTCAGTTTTTAAATCTGTCTTTGTTCCGATCCTCACCAGTCAGTAGTCATAAATTTTAGGTGACGCCTGAAAGAATACTGCCAAAAGAATAAATGGCAGAGACGGGATATTTGCGAAGAGTTCTCGATGTGACAATTCATAACAAAGAACACAGGTCTGAAATCCGTAAAGCCCAGGATGTCAAGCCACTTCTCTTAATCGAGAGATCCCAGCTATGTTAATTCGGCCATGTGTCCAAAATGTCCCAGGAAACAATAGCGGACTAAGTCCTTCAGGCCACAGTCTACACCCACGGGAAAGCGGCCCAAAGTTTGTCCAAGGACCAGGTGGTGTGAATACATCTCCTACCTTGCTAGGTCCCGTCTTCAGGGCCGACCTTAGGCCAATGCAACCGATGCAGCTGCATTGGGCCCCGCGCTTCTGGGGCCCCGCGCCATGGTGTATGGGTAGATTGTTCATTTTTGACAGATACACCTTGCGCTTGAGAATTCAGTAGAATTGCCAGATAAATTTCATTGTTAACAAAGAACGCTCTCGTTAGAACTAGCGAATTTCCTCTCGAACGTTAGCAAACGTGCTGAATTGTCGTGTTAGTGCTTTACTGCATATCTGCGCTCTACCACGATCGTAACACGGTTAACTGAACACAATGACGTCACGAAATTACTGCTCAGAGGGGCCCCGCGCCTAGGTCTTGCATTGGGCCCCGCACTCGCTAGGGCTGGCCCTGCCCGTCTTGATGTGGAGCCAGCAGAACTATTTTAGATTGCTCTTGATCGCGAGGTATTCCGGTGCCCATAGTGCTGCTGCCCTCGCGACTCTCCCCAAAAGAAAAGCGGCACGAAAATGAGAAAATGAATGTGTAGGTCTACACTGAACCATTCTATTGACGAAATTGTCTGTAGTTTGTTTTCCAAAAGTGAATGTCCTATTCAAATAAGCATATTTAAACTGAAACTTGCGTTGTTGTGAAAATCAGTTAAAAGTATCAGACATACAAGGGAAAATGGTATTGACACCCTTCTTCTTCTTTCGTTTGAGCGAGTTCTTCTTTTATCCACCGCCTAGATATCGGGGCAGGTGTTGAGCAGCCATTCGGTTGTCTCATCGTCCAGAACCGTCAGGCCGTGAAGTCCGTGGGGGGTCGATGAACTGGACAGTGGGGGACGACATGGTCGACAGTTTGTTCTGCGCCACACTCACAGGCCAAAGAGGAGGCCATACCCCATTTGTACATGCAGGAGCGGAAACGTCCGAAACCGGTGCGGAGGCGGTTGAGCCGGACCCAGGCTCTTCTTGGGAGGGTCATTCCGGGGGTTTGTGTACCGGTGTTTGGAATTGAAGTGCGGAGTCTTGTGGGGGTGTCCGCCCACTCCTGGTTCCATTGATGATCCGCCCACTGCGCCGCACGTATGTTGTTGTTGTCAGAAAAACCAATGAGTTGTGTGCGGCTGGTACAAAAGGATGTCTCGATTTGAGGCGCCGTGCAGCTGCACCCGATGGGTGGGTGAGCGCTGAGTGGAGCAGGTTTCCAGGCTCCATGGCACGGCATCCTAGAGATAATGTGGCTCCTCTATGACAAAGCTCAGCAGGTTGGATGCCTGCGAGGATTGGAAGGTTGTCCGCTGGTGTAGGACGCAGGCATCCAGTCACAATTCGCAAGGCGTCGTTGATG
>JGI24159J19872_10007913_pt1 | contig 13915 bp, 8 predicted proteins | sample Ectturendosymbi4_FD_19872 | JGI IMG/M metagenome (IMG submission 19872) | reverse complement strand
TAATACAAGGAAAGTATGTGTCAGAATGAATTTGAGTACTTTTTACTTGAAATGTATGATAAAATAATACACAATCCGAAAATATGGTTAGAATTTAGAGGCCAATCAATGACCCCCATTTGACCCCGTGACTATTTATCGACCCCTTGGATGGTCCAATTGACCCCTGGGGGTCGATATCGACCACTTTGAGAACCACTGGAGAACCACTGGTGTAACAGAAGCACATTACATGAGTGTTGGAACTAAGACTTGAAAAAAGCGTATGAAGGATTAGGGACATGAACTTGTCAGACCTGAGACGAATGCATAAATGTTAAATCGTATTTAAGTTTAGCTGCCAGTCGAAATATTGCAAATGCACAAGAACATCATCAGAAACGAAATGTGGGGCTGGGACATCGAAAAACCCGATGAGTAACTTGCCAAGGTGTCCCTAACGTTGCGAGAAGTGCCTTGATGGCTCTTATGACTAAATATTCAAGACAACAAAAAGAAAAACCAATTGATGTACCACACAGCAACAAACAGCAACACCAAATTCAATCTTCAACATACAGAATCCACAGGATGATATGATACAGACCTGAGAAAATGTAGCGAAGTCAGTATTTGGGCACCAACAGTGAGAAGAACGAATATCACCGAGAAAGCATCAAAACAAAAAATTATGAAAGAGTACTTCAAACGAAGAAACAAGCACTGTACCATGCAACAGATAAGATGAAATCGCCAGAGGGAATTTCGAAATACGATCTAATACGAAAAGTGAACCTTGTTACGTACTGCAGAGCGCGATGTTACAAACATAGTTTGCTTATAACCGAAACACTTCGGTTGCTAAAACAATTTAGATTGCAGGCAATAATATCATAATCTGACACTTCGCTTTTTCAAAGATCGGCCCCCCCATTATTGAAATGAGATGAAATTTGCTTACGTACCAAATATGTTCAACTGTCTGCTATACCTTCGCCTACACACTATCCGTTTTTCATTCCGACAGATTTCATATCATGAATAATTGGAGACGTATATTAGATGACGTAATCTTTTTTAATGTTTCACGTGCAGTCTGAATGAGTTGCAAAAGAAAATTCATTAGTTCAGAAAATTGTAACTTCGCTGAGCAGTACGCACGGATAGTTTGTCTGTATTGCTTGTTATGAAATGAAGGGCCTTTCACAGACCAGCGGCCCAAATGACCTAGAGGTCGACGGAGGGCCAGGTGGTTTGGTTTCATCTCTAACCAAGCTTGGTCGCCCCTTTGTATGGAGGTTGCTGAAAAGCTTGGCGTGTATCGATACCTAATGATCTGCTGACCCCGAAGGTCACGTGAGTGGGTGGGGGTTGACAACGCAAGAATGACACCGTGATTGTCAAAGGATTATTTCTCTGGAAACAGGTTGTTCTGTCATAGTGATGTTAACGTATATTTTTGAAAATAAAGAGCTTCAGGGACGCATGATACATAGCGACAAAAAGAAAATGCAGCAGAAATTGTGAAAGAACAAGACTTAAACTCTAAAAATGCGCACGTATGCGAACTAGAAAAATTACAAACCTATTGTTTTGAGGTAATGGACGTCCATTAAAGTTCCACGTGTACGATGATGGTGAATGACGAGAATGACATGATAAACGTACGGCTCCATTTTCATGGACGATTTGTGAGGTAGAAGATATGCTCAAAGGTGATGAACCTGGATCGGTCAAACAAAAATTTCTGTAAACATGCCATACGTGAATACGTGCGATTACTGGTATGTACAGAGTACAGTACAGGACGAACGTAGATTGCGCAACAAGACAGCACACAAACTATTTAGGCGTCATGCCCCCCCGCCCCCAAGTGCACGGCCGGAACCGCAGAACTGACCAACAGGCTGCTGCGTCCCGCAACACTGTCAGTGCGCATTGCTGAACAGTCGTTGGGCATGCTTGCGGTGAGAGCCTCATGCTAAGTGATATGGCAAGCGCGAAGAGATAACGCCAGAAAACAATGGCTGCCGCACTGTCGTGGCGCGATCGCGTCAGCGCCACGAGAACAAACCGCAGTGTCAGTGCGCGGAAATCTGTCGCAAAAATGACAAACGAGAATATTTTAATGCGGCTGATGATACTTACTCGCCAACGCATCTACACTTCGCGATAATAACCGCAGCAATCTCAACACTTTTCGCAAAAAATTGCAGCGCTGAAGGTCACAGCGTGGAAGATGATTTCGGCCGACTGAAGCAACTATATTTGTTTGCTTTCGCATACGTCAGCAGCGGTGATGCAAAACAACACTTGAGCGCTGACAACGATGGATCGCCAAACAGTCCGAGCTGCTTCAAGAAATGCTGCGAAGAGACGGCGTTGGCGTGCATCGCCGCTGGTATCATGGGTGGCGATAAAAACGCTCGGGCGCCACCGACTGCAACGCGATACGTCCGCTTTGCAAAGTAGATGCGAACCATCGTTGCTGAAGAGCACTCTTGAGGTCAGCGTTGTTTGAGATGTCACGCAGCAAATAGAGCGTGGCGACGCGTCGTTGCACACACGTGCATTTAGCGGAAAACATGCCAGCGACTTGGGGAGTGGGTGGACAATCACGAACAACGCAAGCACGCTTGACGGGTTAGCAGCAAAACGTTCACGCACGAAGCGCAAGCGATCCTATCTCCAGCGAAAGTTCACACACCGTTAAACCACGGCTAAACGGCCGGAGGCCGCAGTGATTGCAGCGCGCTGACTCTCGCGACCATAATCCAGCTGCGCGATCGAATAGCGGAAACTGACCTGTGGTCCGCATTTACAAGAACAGAACCGCGGACGCAAATACCAAGAAAAAGGGTGTTTTCAGGAGAGAGAGAGAGAGAGGCGCTGGTGCACAGGTCAGAAAAAGTGTATGCGGATGCGCAACAGGGTACTTGAGCGCGGCTCCGCGCTGCGGTGCTCGGTCGAGTGGAACATCGCCCTCTGGTCATCGTCAACAGAGAAAAACAACGTGATCGCAAAGGGAGAAGCCCGCAGCGCGCTTTGGTAGTGACAAACAGCTTGGAGATTGCCGCGACAAAACACAAAACCTAACCGTCCAGTGCATTGGAAAAGATGCCGCGCCTTTTCCAATTTCCACCACGTGTCATCTTAGCGGCCACAACCTTCACACTAATAATATGGTAAAGAAATAAGCCAACAATTGCGTGCGAAAACAGCCCATGTGAGTGACTCACAAGCAGCATAAGAAGAATCAGGCTGACGAAACAGCAGTTTACTTATATGTATCCACGGTGTTTTTGAAGTTGGCAGTTGCAAGTGTGACAGCAACTGTGTGAGCTGTTTCGCAGTGTGTAATCTTATTGTGCTTGACATCAGCGAAGACACCAATCATTTCGAATCGATTTTATTTAATAACTACACGCCGTAACTATTCACTCGGAGTATGTAGTTTAAGGTAATGTTTTGTCTACCAAAAGTGCGTACTAATTATTATCACCGCGCTTGCGTGTGCACCAATTACATTAGAAATGTGCACCAATTACATTAGAAAAAATACCTCGTCTGAATACTACAAGTAAAACTGCACGTCCAAAAACACCCACAACAAAGCAGAAACCTATTGGACAGCTCTGAAAGTTACGAAATCTTTTAAGCCCGTACATAAACAAGGAAATAGGGAAGCAGACTTTTATGTCAAGTCAAGGGAGATTCAGGCAAACAGCTATAAAGGAATTAGAAAGTACTAGGTTGCAACTTTATCCAATCGTTAAAATCAGGTCCAAAACTTACTTCCACTCAGGTTTACTGTGTGTACAATACCGAAGTAGCATCAGTGTCCAGCAGGTCCAATCAAGAACATGAGTTTGTCAACACGAGCCTAAACAAATACATTTTGCGAATGCAAACCTACCTCCACGCCTGCAGTTTAGCAAGTTACCAAGGAGCTTACCAACCTTGTGCAAGCGTCACTGCTGTGTGAGACTTTAAATGCTGCGAAATTATGTTTTTTGTATAGGGGGTTTTGCATACTTTATCCAAAAGCTTTCACCTGCTCATCGTAGCTTTTTCGCGATGTGAGGATGTGACGTAAGTAGCTTGAGAAAAAGGCCATGCTAAATACTACAACTGGCAAGAACTCTGCGCAGTTACAGGCACACGCCTACTGTATTTGACTATGTTTGGTGGATTCTAAAATTAAAGCTTCTGACTGCCAATATTAAAAGAACATGATATAGCTTCTACTGGGTATCTGTATCTTTGCAAAAACGACAAGCATTTGGTAAAATGTTAACCTTTTAAACAGTTGAACCTGCTGGTCAAAACTTCAACTACACATTGCAAGATCCCTAATCAAGGTTTTTAAATGTTGGTACTGTCCGAAACGCGACATTAAAAGCCAAACCAGTAAACCTACAAAGAAAGCTAAAATCTGGGTCAGATAAAAATGCTACTTGGCTGAGGGGGAGAACCAAACCGGGCAGCAACCTCCGCTTAAAAATTATCGCAGACGTGGGACAATATTTCAAGAAAATAAACTACAACAAGTAATTTCACCAAAACGATTGCTTTCAAAACGCTGTATGGCATGACATCTCCCTGATCAGGCTTCGGAATTGTGTAAGTTCAAAGGCGTGTAGGCGCAGCACAGCGGCTCCTGGACCGGCCTGAAGCAAGTCTGGCAAGTTTAAGCGATGATTATGTCAACAATGATTGTTGTTTACATTGCAAACTTTAACGTATCTACATCACAGTGGTTTGGCATGACCAGGCCGCGGATATATTAGACATGTTAAACGTAAACGGCTAACGCAGTACTTTCAACGAAGATGTGTTCGCACGCACTACCGTTGAGCAGGTGGTGGCCATTCCACCGCGATGCAATTGTCAGCACAGGAGTTTCCGCTGAATTGTCGAACTGATCACAGAGCCAACTTTGTGTAGCAAGCAGCCTAGTCGGTGGAACTTTCGGCGAAGACGAACGATAGTGAACAAATTGCTAGCTTTGCGGTGGTTTTGCTGAACAGAGCGCCAAACGCAAAGTAAGATGCAATGCAGAAGCCGGTAGACCGATACAGCTCAGTTAAAAGTTGGTGCAACGCACTCGCCGAGAACTTTGCAAATGATAGCTGCCTGCAACTTAAGCATGACTGCAAGCAGCCGACCCTTTTCACAAACGCTTCTCCACTTAACTAAACAAACAAAATGATCAACAGTAAACAAACGCACCGCGTTAATGAATACAAAAATAACTCAAATGGCCTAACTTCAAGTTCAATGACTTCCACATCTTTCCGCTAAGCTCTCCACAAAAGAAGAAAAGCTGGAAGGCATCACAAACATATTACAAGTCGTAAGGACAACTAAAATCACTGACTATGCTCTGCTTTCATGTTTTGCGATTATTCAAACTTGCATATATCTGTTTTCAAGTAACGGAGATAAGCAAGGAATCTATCAGGAATTTTTTTCAGTAGGTAACAGTGAACGCAATTATTTGGGAGAGCGATTTTCCAGTTTGTAATTGCCGCAGCTTATGTTCCGATTTATTCATATCAGTCTTGTTTTGCTTTTCAAGCTCTTGTTTTAGCCTTTCAGTGCTTCACCCATAAGCTTTGCTTGCAGATTTTAGGACTGAGGATGCGTAGTTTTGCGTGAAATCGATTTCCTATCAAAAAACCTTTGCTGATTGATTCTTTGTTTATCTCCCTTCTGTAGAGTAGTTGCTTGATGTTGTAAGGAGTTGCGTTTTGACTAATCGCGATTAAAAAGTTTACTTGCAAACCACATCCGCGTTTATCAAGCAAACGATAGTGGGCAAAACTTTAGTATGACTAATTTGCTTTATAACACTTATCAGCAATCGATAGGTTAGAACAACCATTAGACACAGCCAAAGCATACAGTAACCAGATAAAGGAAATGTGATCCAGCACAGTAAGAAGCCATGAGCGTGGTGACATTCGCTTGTGAAACCTGCTGCTGGGGTGTGAGTGCTTTTTTGCGCGTACAACTTGTTGTGAATTAGATTGTATAATTGCATCATTTAAATCACTGTCGATGCTCTGTCGCAGAAAAGAAAAATGCCGTTGCGCCATTTCAATGCCTAAGCCACGAGCATCAAAAAACAATGTATGAAGCGTAACATGAGTTCGAAACGATTCACTTCCCTAACCGCCGGGCACGCCAAAGTGTCTGGTACGATAGTATTAAAAGGAGTTTTCAACGTAACTTGTCCAGCTTACACTGTAGAAAATCAAGCCTCTGATGCAAATTTGTTTTTCACCTACGAAAAACTGAAAATCAAAGTGATTTTATATGATATGTTCATTACCTTAGATATGGTCATTATGTCTAGTTTTTGTCTCCACGAAAAATGAACAATGGCAAACAACAAGAATATTTCTGAAATGACGAGGCTTGTGTGTGAAAGCTTAAAACATACCAACGTTCCGCATGTCTCGCAGCATACCATTATAGTATGGTTGGCATTGGCAGGGTATGGTGTCGACACTGAAATAACGTTGCATAGCTTTTAATATTGACTTCGAGTTGGAAAAACTAATTTTTGTTTGACATTCAGCACAAAGTTACGGGTTTCAAACAAGCTTACGCTGCTTGCTTGATTAGATACATCAAAATTCAAAACAGTTCGGCGATGGCGTTAAGTCCGGAAACAACATGCTATTTTTCAAAACAAAACCACAAACAAAATTGACTTACACGAAATTACGTCATATGTTACGAAAATGACTTTTACATGATCAGCAAATTGGTTCACTAGTTAAAATCAGTACAAACTTATTAAAAAATTAAACAAACGGCAAGATCTGCCCAGACACCGAGGTACTCAAACACACCAAGCAGCATCCTGAACATATTGCGAAGTTTGATTAAGTGGAAGTTTTGGCTTCCGCTATTGACTGGAACAACACATCAGTATTTATAATCACTTCAATAATGTGCTGCAGTAGAACTTGTCTAATTCGTCATTGTTTAATTCGTCAATTCGCTTAATTCGTCACTTTTTCGTCGGTCCCGGCAGAATCCCTATCTTTTGTGTACATTTCTGTTCGTCTCATGCGCCATCGTCTAATTCGTAAATTCGCTCAATTCGTCACCTCTTTCTATCCTTGAGAAGCGTTTTGTTCAGCTAATCCGCCATTTGCAGTTTCGGTTGTGATGTTTCAGCAGCTAATACGCATGGGCATTCAAACAAATTAAGGATCTTTATATGAGAATTGTTGCACCTCGCAATTTGTTTATCGAATTTATACACGAGGTTCGAGGCGCGAACCGATCCCCATTGAAAGAACGCAGAAAGTCTTTAAAGTTTATTAAAGATTTCAAACGTGCTAGATTAAACGCAGGAGTCTAGATAGAGTAGAGCAATTAAAGAGCATAATATAGTAAACAACCATAACGTCATAAAGTTGTATTTTACTGCAAAAAAACACTATGTATACGAGTTAGTATGATAAATTATACGAGCTGGTTTTCATCTGTTTGCATAATTCGTCACTTTGCCTAATTCGTCACTTTTTTCTAATCCCGTTGTGACGAATTAGGCAAATTCTACTGTATGAAAATCGCTCGTGGTAAAACGTCGATACGTTGCCTAGTCCACTAGTTTCATCCAACGTTCGAGTCAGTCGCCCAAGATTTTTGGTGTTGTCGTTTGCCTTCCCCGATTATGATTAACATGAACCCTATTCACTGGATTGTACACCGCACGAAATGATGCTGAAAATTAATGTAAGTCGCCCTTGAACATAGGTTACCTGAGCATATGAGATCTAACACGTTTCGCATATATTCGTAACCACGGTAATGATGCTTAGACCACTACAATTGCCTTCTGTTTATCATAATCCCTCCTGTGACGGATGTACATGTGATGCTGAAGAAAAGCGAATGCGAAAAGAGAGTTTGTTCGACAAAACGTAGCCAAGGAAGGACTGGGCGTCATTTATGCCTTTCGATGAGGTAAAGAAATAAAACATAAAAACACTATAAGCCGCGGCCTACAATCGAATACCGAACCACAGCACCACCAGAGTGGTCGACGCTCAATCACCGAATCTTGATAACGATTAAAACAGTTGCCTTCAAAACGTGCAACATGCGATTTCATTCAAAAAATAAAACATTTCGCGCTTTTGTTTATAGTACCAATTAGCAAGACTTGCAAGTTTTGCCGTGTCTTTCTCATCAGATGAAATTGGCAACGCTACCACTTTGTCTTGGAACTCAACAACTAGTCCGATTCACACACCACGACTTGTCTCGCAAACCATGCTCACCTGCAACCGTCAACCGGCACGACTGGCTGATCAGCGTTTGCTGATGGTCGTCAGTCACATTGCAGTAATACTTTCCGTTCGCATCGACAGTTGCCCCTTTAATGACCAGCGACCCATTCGTTAACACAGACAGATTGCCACGCTTGTCGTTAATTGCCAGGCGCGCATCGGGACCTTCGCGATCGGAAACGGGTCTGAGTGTCAGGGGGGAAACATCATCATCCGTTAGAAACGAGGTTCCGGTTTGTGACGGGGGTGCGTTCTTCGCAACTGCGTCATGGTCCTGTTGCCGTTTTCCGGACTGTTGGGTCAGGCGCCACGCGATGAGCCTCCCATCGTGATACCACCGGACAGTGGTCGCTCGACCAAGGCCATTGTCCACCAGACACTGCAGGAGATACGCTTCGCCGACCTTCGCGTTCTTGCGGCAATCAGGCTGGTTCAGAAACCTTAGTTCGGGCAGTTCCTTGATTTTTACCTTCTTCGCTGCAGCACCGTGTCCACCTGCCAAACAACATAAGAGAAACGCAGATAAAATCTAGCCCGGGGCAAGGCGGTACCTGATGCAGGCATTCCGGCGCGAGCTCTGAACGAATTCACGCGAAAATCTCAACTACGCACAATTATTTCTGGAAGTGACAAATGGAGCCATAGTGTTGTATAAGATGATTGAGCCGTGGAACACGTTCCTTTTCTGCTCTTTTTCGTAAAGCGCACAGAACAAAATATTTTGAAAAGCGATGTATCCGTCAGTTGCGGATAAAAAATACCTGAAATTTCTTGTGAAAATAAATCTTTATTTTAAAAAAATGTGAAAAGACCATTTTAAGAGAGTGCACAGGTCTCCATAACTTTCTTGCAATGCACCGGTTTTCCAGATCCAAGAGAGATTTTTGAGTTCGTATTTGAAGCCGAAAATCGGACTCTATTGCCCCTAGGTTCGCCATGGCTAAAGCGAGCTCAGATACTCTTTTCCCACTTCCCGGCGTCAACGCACACCTCGGCTTGACACGAGCAAGAACGCGCAGGCCAAGTAGCAGTTAACCACTCGAATCAACCACTCCAAGATGTTTAAAAGCTCACAAACTCTAGCGCAACCAGCTTTCTATTTTTTCGCGAGTATAAGTCCAGCAACAAGAGATTGCAGCGCGACTAACTGTCGCAACGCCTGAGGCTGCTGCCACCACTCATGAACGCTCTCATTTAAGAGTCAAAGCGTGTGACTCATGAAAACAAGTACTAAATAATTAATGTAATCCCAGAGCACCAGTTTACAACAACCCGTGTTGAAAACACCGACAAACAGTGCCGTCAGGGCTGTCTTCTTGCACATTACACCGCGTCAGAAACTTTATGCGAAGCAAGGAGGATGAAATCAGCCACCCGATCCTCCTGGTAGTTAAAAATCGTGTTTTGCGGTGTTACGGAAATTCCGAGAAGTCGCCCGCGCTCGGCGCGAACCGTAACTTGGAAACTTTTTTATTGCGCCTGCGCCGTGAGGCGTCTGCCGCAAGCGCCGATGAGGATGTGCAGTTGCTCTGTTTACTTGCATCGTATTTTAGTCCATGAAAGAGATGCCATTTAAATCTCAACAACCAGACAAACGTTAGATTTAAATACCAGAAAACATAGAAACAAAAAAATCAACATGTAAAAGTTCCTAATTTGAAAGAACATAGTCCAAAAACGGTTTATACATTAACTGGCTAATTTATACACTGCAATGCACAACATGTAAGTAATGAATTACCTAGAATTGAATGCTAATTGAGTGCTTTGGCAAATAACCCATTTAAGTTTGTTATTCAACAGTAATTATCAATATTACAAAGCATCCAACGTACGACCGGATTGCTCAATCGCTGTACATTTTTATACTACAACTTCAGTATTCGTAAAAAATTATTTCGCAGAAAAAAATCGGAAGGTTGATCCTTGATGGTCACGTGTGTTTTGGCTTTGTTTCCGGCGGACTACCGCGAAGAAATGGTCGACAGTGACTCTTGAAAAAACAGGGAATCAAGCGAACTGCCATTTACCATTTACTCATGAACTGCCTCTCAAGCTCCTGTGTCCTATTACTTGTCAAAAAGCACCTTCATTTTCATGAACAGATTCCATCCTCATTATCTTTACATGTACTTTATACATGTTTTGTGCTTATTTGGTCCATGTTGTTGTTGCCTCATTTTTTACTGAAACATCGGTTTGTTATTAGTAATATTTCTCTTGTGTTGTACCTAATTTTCTGAAGTTTCATCTGTGTTTTGTGTATCGCTTCTTTACATCTGAGCAAAACATACTGACTGACCCATGGTCAGCTAACCTGATGGCCTCCGGGTCTTTTCTTTGGCCATTTCAATAAACGTGAACTGTGTGTCTACCCTCACTTTCTGACAGGGTGAGGAAATCAGACAGGCGGTAGTGACAGGTGGCGACAGCTCAGCTGGTGGGTTACCAGTGTTTACAGAAATAGGACAGCTGAATGAAGCCCATGGATTTCCAAAAACTATTACGTCTCAAAAGGGTACTAACTTTCGAAGGTTAACAGCAAACGGCACTGAAATTGCAATACAGTAAAGAAAAGAACAGCCAAGTGTCTTCGTAGGAAAAATTCTTACACTGCTATGAGCACCAGCTGTCTTCACAATCAAAGATCAAGTAATATCGATCGCAACATACTAGTTTTGAGCATCATAAAAATTCTGAATATTTATGAACATACTGGATAAAAAATCAAATCACTCTGCCAACTCAAAACGTCTGAACGATGCAAAGTAGGTTATATCGGGGCGGGATGTTACAGAAACTCGACCGAACACATTTGCTGCAAGAACGTCTGCTGTCCTGTCACAACAAGGTTAAAAGTCCAAGCTACGCGGAACTCCAGCAGCTAAACCATGAGCAGAGCACATTTCGTTAACACGAAAGTACCAACCTGACAAAAAGGATGTATACTAAAATCTTGGTGAGAACGGAGCGACCTTGATGAGAACGACACAACTTTTACAATTTCCTGCAAAACACTATGCGCAAAATCCTAATCTCAGATAAACAGTTGCGCTGCAAATGTAGGTGCCTGTCGCCTTGGCTGAAAAAGCATCAGGTATACCACACCATCTGAAATGGTGTCCAGCTATGTTGTTTTTTTGCATGCCAATGAAGTGGCTGCAGTAGCATGGAACAACAGTACCATGCCAACAGAATAATAAACAAAGGAACAAGGCCCTGAATCTCCAAAAAAATCCCCCTGACTGACGGGCTGCAAAGAGCAGGCATTATTAAAACTGCGAGCACGATCAATGTGCCTATAGATATTAAGCCATGAGAAACATCTAAGGCTCAAAATCGCTATCAGCAAATACACCAACACACACAAATGTGTCTGAATTATTATCACATCCAAAATTTTGTAAATTATCAAGTACAGAAAGTAAGCATATTCACCAGGTATCAGTATGCATAACATTTATGAAGGTTTTGTAGGAGGCATGACCTGATTACAAATTCAGAATTCAAACATAAGTAACGTTTGGTCCAACTAAAAAAATCAAAGCATCCACTGGTAGCAAACATCCTGGAAATATTTATTGACAGTAAAATCTTCTGTTGTCCACTTCAAAACATGACTTTGAAGAACTTGTACGTGGCTATTTGACAAATTTGCATGTTATATAAGCACAGCAAACAATTTTGTGGATCATCATAACCTTGAAGTATGACTGGACAGTATATACCAGGAGTGGCCAAACCTGCTCCATGTATGAGCCGCATATTGGAAAACCCAAATTACAAAGAGACGCAACATCAAAATTTAAAAACACGAATTTATTTGCAGTCTATGCTTCTGTGACATCATAATTCGTTTTGTAACTACTTGCAAAAGTAATACTGTACGGCACACGAGCTACCACAGCACCACTTTGCAATATTTCTACACTTTGCAATATAAATGAAAAATAAAAAAACAAATATATAATTTATGGGAAAGCTCAAAGAGCCGCATAAGTTGCAGTTTGGCCACCCCTGGTATATACAGAATAAAAATTACACTCAAAGTGAGTTCATCAACCTGCTAAAGTTCACAAACATGTTCGCATGCTGTCACAGGAAGATTGAAAAGATGATCCCAGCTGGTGTAAAATCCCATAGGAAGTTAAGTGATGGGTATGAGTCACTGTTAGATAGATGACTCTTAGCAAAGCCAGCATGCAACGACTGAAAAATTAAGGCAACATACCCACACAACATGCAATCTTATAAATCAATTAAAATGGGATTAAGTGCACCTCACTGCTGTAGACTTGCTACAAAACAGTATATGATATCTGTTGATTGAAGACATAATTATCTACTAACGCTTGGGGCAGAACAAAAGACATTAAATAAGTGGCTGGGTGAGACAACAATTACATTGGACATGTTTTATGGCTTACTTCACTCAAAGAGATTATTTAGAAATGAACATAAAAATGATTGCACGCTGCCATACTGTTTTGAGACAAATTCCAAGTTGTTGAATGTTGATCTCAGCAAAACTTGGCAGTAGAAACCTGTTTTCACTCATTCATTTATTGAAAACTTAGCAAAACTGTCCTTAATTGACTAAAATTAATAACAGTTGAATCTTAAAACACAAATGATTTCATGAATACAGTATCAAAAATCTATGATTGTGTTGGTTAATCAACCTCTTAACAAGAAACATACAATTAAGCGCTTTGGTGTACTGTTCTAAGCCATCTCTAATTACACAGATACTTCAAAGCAGCACCAGCAGTTATTAGATTGAATTTTAAGTAGTGTGTTTTCACTATGTGAACTAGGCAATGTAGAAGAGCATTTTACCTTATAGTTTTTAGTCTCAATTGTACATCTGCAAATGCTGACAACACTGTATTTCAGTTGAAGAAGCAACACAAAAACATGAAGGTTAAAAAACTTATTACCACATATCAATACTGATGAATGCTACAACTCATCTATGGCCTTGTTAGAGTCATTTACCATCATTTGAATTTTGAAGCTGCATAATTCAGATGCAGTTCACTGCTCGCAACAGAAACTGCCACTGGATGATTTTAGCCCATGATATCATTTGTTTTCCTTGGTTTGGTCACTTCTCAAACTTAAATATCAGACATAACAATTCATAAACCATAGGATTTGTTCCATCAACCATGGTCACTGAGTGAATATCCACAACGCTCCTTGGCCAAAAACGTTTCCCGAACACCTCAGCAAACAGCAAAATTCAGACTTTGGCATGTGCCATGATTAGGTTTCATTCCTAGATTCAATACTCAAGTGAGCATCTGATTGCTGATGTTATTAACACTTTGAGAACTGGTCTACGATATATTCGTACTTGGATTTCGGCCTAAAAAACAGCAGTTTTTGGTTGCCTTACCAATGCCCTAGCTCCTCTGCCGATTGCGCTAGAGAGCTGTTCAAGGGCTCAAACGGATCGGCCAGTCTAGTAGATTGCACTAGAAAAAAATTTTTTGGTTTGGGGGTGCGAATTTTTGTGAGTGATGTCATAAGTGAAGTAGTTTTAGGGTCATTTTGGCTCATGTTACCTGGCCTAAGGCCCAACCGCTAGGCCAAAGTGTTTCGCTGAAGTTTTCATT
>JGI24159J19872_10007912_pt1 | contig 13916 bp, 8 predicted proteins | sample Ectturendosymbi4_FD_19872 | JGI IMG/M metagenome (IMG submission 19872) | reverse complement strand
ATGTTGCTGGGACCCGCGTTAAGTTTCGCCGGAAAAGCGAACTAGAGCAAGGGGTAAAGTGATTGAAGCACACCGCAAGCTCCACCCCCCACCGTCCGACGGGGCAGGGAGGGCAAGTAATTTTTACAGCGAACCACTACATCGCCCATCGCATATTGAAATATGTGAAAAACTAAAAATGGCTTTGAACGCAAAAATGGCTTTGAGTGCATTTACTGAATAAACAGACCGTGCAAAATAAACATTTGTTGCAAATGAAAGAAAGGGAAACACAATTCAAGCAGCTAGCTGCTATACAGATGATTGCTTGCCCTTACGTACAGTATGGTCACCACCTTTGCTTAAACTGCTTGCAGTAATTGTACGCTACAGTGGAAGGTGTTTAACTTTGTTTCTTTGCAAAAAAATCTAATGACCTTAAATTGCGTGAGTTCTAACAACTTTGCTGTTGATGAAATTCACAGCACATGCTATGACGATTGTGGGTTTTTTTATGCAGCTCAGTGATATGGGTAAAATATATACGTATATTTGTGAAACGGTATGCATTACTAATACTTTTTGAGCGCATTTCAGCGCTTTCGGTTAATGTTTCACATAAAGTATCAGGCAAAGCATCACCCTTAGTGCTATTGATTATTAATATCCAGTTTGATCTGATCCATCTTCTTCCACTTTTGTTTGATCTGATCCATCATTAAACATTAAAATATAATACTGTGAAAACCGATGAGGCTGCAGCCAATTTACAATTTAGTAGTACTTTTGCGGTATGCATTAACTTCATTTTACTTCTTAACTTTTATTTCATTACAAATGTCTCGCTACCGTTATTGTGTTTCAGGTGTGCCTTGAATGCGTTAATAAGGAAGCACAAATGTTTTTTATTCCTTGTGGACACATCTATTGCTGCAAACAATCGACGAACGCCTTAAGGATTTGTCCTATTTGTCGAAAGAAAATCGAAAAAGCAGTGAGAACTTACTGTACACTTCATAATAAAGATCATCAGCAGGTATGAGATTTTTCTCTGCAAACAAATGTTTCACGATGCGTGAGGAATGTTATTCCAATAAAGTGCAACAATGACAATGAAAAAGCTATAGATTTGCGGCAAGCTTTCGATGAATCAACCGACTGGTCTCTGCATTCTTCACTTTGCAATGATATAAACCTGCACATGTCTGTGATGAAGTAACTACTGTAGTTTACACAAAGATGACAGAGTTGAAGCGGTTAGCAAATCTATTTTTTGAAATAGAAAATCAACTTCGCGCAGAAATATGCATCCGCAGTCCTAAAATCTTATTCAAGTGGACGTCTCAATCAGAGTTGAACGGAATACCCAGAACTTTCGAGAATAATCCTTCATGTTTCAGGCTTCAACACATTTTCAAGGCCAGCGCTTCTTAACCTTTTATGCCTTATTACCCACATCCGGTTGAGACTGAATCTTCATTTCCCACAGCCTAAATTGAATTCAACTATTTGCAATAGTTTGGACGCACTCTGAAGAAAATAGTGTGTGTATTCAAGAAATAGAACAAATAGACTAATAACCACCCATCTCCAACTTTTATCATTTTCCCGCCTGTGGGTAATTCTCCACTCATTAAGAACCACTGCTCCAGAACTTTCCGCTTGGATGTCGCGCAGAGATATCTTGGAATTCTAGATATCCTTGATGTCGTGGACTGTTGAAAGTTTTTTTTCCTTCTGGTTGGTTATGTTGGGATACATCGGTTAATTAAGGCGTTGAGGCGTTTGACTCGGCACATTTTCCGGTGCTCAACCTATCAGCTCTCCTTTCTTCATTTGTGATGAGTTTCTCATGTGCTATGCAGTAATAAACAAACACCTAAGAGTTCCAATAGTTTATAGAATATTTTTCAGTTGTTGTGCAATCTCAGGTGCTTACTCCAAGGCAATTTAAGAATTTCTCCGGCAAACTAATCGTGATATTGTCATGGTAACGCACACTAGAGGCATATTTGAGCTCAATAAAACCAAAGCGAGTACAATTCACATATGCAACCGTAGCGGCAATAATGTCAATACAACAGTGCAAAGTACGCTAGTATCGCTACCTTTAATAACTCTACCACCGCAACTTCGTACAAGACACAGAGTGGACTTCTACACAAGTAAAAAGTTATGCTATTGGATCAATGCTCTTACCTGTTTGCGTTGCTGACGTGTGTTTAAAATAACCAATAATGCAGTATTACTAATTGTATTGCAGTTGGACATTTCCAAGTAGAGGGGCTGCTGAAAATGAATAGGACAATCGTTTCTGCCTCACCAGTGATATCGTTCAGCTCAGAGAAAATTGCACCAATAAATTTTTTAGAGAGTTTAAGATGGCATTTGGAAATTCTATTCAGAAAAATTGATGCTGGTTGTAGTCAGGAGCAAGAGTTTCAAGATGTCCCTGCTTGCGTTCTAAATATAAGATTAAAATTATCTACAAATACGATCAAACAGCATGTTTGCGTGAAACACATCGAATTTTGCAAGTACCTACACGCTACTCCCTGTGGGATTCCACGGATGAATTCATTCGAGCAATCGCAATTTGCCAACGTGTCTAAGCACGTAAAGCTGTCTTAGATCAGGACTATCAACACGTTTATAAGACAAGTTTTTCATAAGCCTGCTTGTGGGCTGGCATGCATAAACGCTGTTTCCGTTGCAGGGTTAAGTAAAGGTGTAACTTCACCACATACGCAGTCATGGTTTTGGACGTATTTTATACGTCTAAAGCAGCTATGTCCAACCCAAATGGCTTACTGGGCCAAAAACCATCTCACTATCTCAACCGGGGCCGCACATTTTATGACATTTTAATGAGGGCCGCATATTGAATGGCTTACTTTGATCTTAGCAAACTAAACTTCGCTTAAGCTAATGTGCTGAAAGCGTTTGAATCATAACTGCAATGGTAACAGACATGATACAATGGGACTGAGGACAGCTGCATCAAAATGTCTAAGTAAAGATTATCAAATTAAGCACAGGTTGTCAGAATGTAGTAACTCCTATTACAGTGAAAACCTAAACTTGGCCGCACAAAACCTTCGACTGGGCCGCACTCTAAAGGCACATTCATGGTAATTGTATAGGTGCAATTGATTACCATGTATAGTAGTTGCAATTTTCTCCGTGAACGTTTTTGCTGCATTTAAATTAGCTACAAGAGAACACAGGCTAGACAGTCTCCGATGCAAAAACTAAAATGTTCATAAGGATTGGTGCACACTAAGACAAAATCTTGTGCAAAAATACAATTCTCTATCATTTTCAATATTCATCAAAGCGCAAGATTTTTATCCGGAATAACATTCATGGCAGAAAATAAATCTGCAAGTGTTAGTCATTTGCTTTGCACAGCATTGATTGCTAGTTTCAATTTTTTTACGTTTCACGTTGGGCGTTTCGTTTCATTCTTCTCAATGTTTGGAAACTTGCTGCTTTAATGATAAGTGCTTAGGCAGAGTGTCTCTAGTTGAGTAGATGGATGGAGGTGTTGTAAACTACATTGGCACTTTTCAGTTGAAACCAAACTCCTTAAAGTTGTTGCAAGTGTGAAATTATCCAACGTCTCAAGTTGCTTTTTTTTTTTTTACACAAGTTTTTACACAACCGGCATTGCTTTTGCTTGGACGAATTATGTTCTTTCATTTTTCTGAACCTGTCACTTCCGTGTCATACTTCAACGTATGTGGTAGGACTAGAGTACATGAGTGCTACAATGGAAAATATTTCTCAGGATTCTTTACTTATTTTTTATTTATTATGGCATGGATTAGTACCAACACAAAAAAATGCAAATTTTTTTATTCACCATATGGGGCAAAGAAAACGTTAGTGAGTTTGCGTATGTACCACTGAAAAAGCAAACACGGAACNAGCGTTTAAGCAACGGTTGCAAAACCCGCAACTGNTTTAACATCACTGGACAAATAATGCGCCACACCAAGAAAAGTGCAGCAAAACAAGCACTCATAGACCAGCCATATGCGGTGAAATAGCTGTTATAAAAGCATATGTACATTGCATCCTTGCAATTTTGTAAATGGGATGCTTAACCCCGAACTAACGGGGCGTAAGAAGTTAGATCAACCAGTAAATTTGAAAGTCTGAATCGTGCAACAGGGTTTCCCAAAAAATAAGTCTGAGATCATGTAAGCATTTTTCCGAAGGTTTCCAAAGCACTAGAATTGTTGTACTGGCTCTAAAACAATGTTTTTTTCTGGTTGAAAAGTTTAAGAGTAGGACTTATTGTTGGTAGCACTTAACTGAACGCAAAACTAGGCGTACTTGCCAGTAAGAACATAGAAAAACGAATTTTTTGTGCGATGGCGATGATAATATTAATGTTAAACAAAACTTACCTAAAATGTGTCTTGAGCTACTTGAGTACCTGAAGGTTTTTGTGGTTCACTATAACGATTTCAGTGAAAACATATGCAAAAAATGTAGTTAATAAAATGAATGCTTACGATTGTTCATAAACACTTTTGTACATAACCGATAAACTCTACAGATTTATTGCTGAAAACCAAAAAAAACAACCAAAATGGTGAATTTTTTTGAGGTCAAAGGTATTTTTGCAATAGTTTTAATTTCAAAGAAAAACATATAAAAGAAACAAATGCGTTAACAAACCTATTGAAGAAAGTAAGAAAGAGGTTTTCTGGTACGTTACACTTAGATGTACTGAAGATAGGACGAAATTATCCTTTTGATATTTTGTTCACCTTGTGGGAAATTCTTCTTTGATTTCTATGCGTTGCACATGAAAAAATAATCTAATTTTTAAAGAATGAGCAGAACTGCATTTTGCAAAGCATACAAAATTTTAAATTTCAATCAACTGCAATAATCTCGAAGTGCATCGTTTCATTCGATGAGCACCGCATAGAGCACCAGTACGTACGTTGAAACAACTTCCACATCAGCTGGAATCCTGAAACTGCATGCTGACATTAGCTGTACGTTTACCAAGTACAAACGTGTTCTCCATAATACTGCATAAAGTTCAAGACTGCCCGCATTGCTACTGGGATATATATCTTGTGCTGAATCAAATATGAGGCAGTTGGTTTTCCTATGACGTGGTAACAAGTCAATGATAAAAATTTTCGCTTTATGTTGAAGCCTAAATCAAGCAAGACACAGTTACTTTGGAAATTTTAAAGCTAAATTGCTCTTTTTTAGAGTAAACCATAACACTGCGAGAAAGTGCACTTCAGCGAGAGACGTATAAATTTGTTTGTTTTTTTTCTTCATGCGGTACGTATTTGGAGTTCGAAAAAACATATTGCCTTGCGGTTGCATTTTTGGAAACCTACTATTGAAACTTTAGTACTAAGCAACGTCAGAACACTCTAGGAAAATCACAGCAGTGATGGCACCTTTGGCAAGCAGGACACTGTGCACGATAACAGCTTATGCAGTTTTGAGGCAGATCAGCAACATCTACAACATTCACCCAACGTGTTGTGATAGTACAGTAACGAAAAGTACAAACATGCTGTGAACCTGTACAATAGCAACAAATACGCAGACGGCAGTGGACACAAATTTCACAGGATGAAGTTTCAGCCGGGTTCAATCGACGATTACAACACACGCACTCCATGTGACACCTGTGATGATCAGCATGGTTCATGCAGAGGTAGTGATGGCAAGACAGGCAAACGGCACAAGAAGAAAATGAAATCATCATGGCCTGAAATTAGCAAAGATGAAATTATGATGAATGCTCGGAAAAGATGAAAGGATTTACCAAGCTAACCATGATACCACAAAAGATATATAGATGTTACTCGTATTTCGATACTTTAGTTCAGCGTGGTCCAAGCACTGGCACGCAGGCTGCATGCGGCATGCGAACGCCTTCTGCATCTTGTATATTACACAAAGTCACAAAGACATTGTATTAGCAAGACAGCCCTTCCAATTCAAACGACACTGAAGTTCAGGTCAATATGCAACTATTAGGGGGTAACAATGTCTTTTTACAATTTGTGACGTTGTAATAGCTAACCTCTAGGCTAGGCTAACGCTGCAGTACTCTGTGACCACAAAGCATGCGTTTATTTTTTATCTTTGTTGAAAGCATACACTCTGTAATTAATTTTCGAGTTACATAAGAAGTGCATTGTGGAAGTAAGGAAGAAATATTTAATCAAGTATAACAATTTAACAAAAAATAAGTGTCAAAGGAGAAATATCAGAGAAAAACAGAAAGTTCAATTCTAACTAGGAGCAAACCACAGTGTCTTGTGAGGTTGCAAGTAATATCCGTTCAGACAGAGTTTTTATTTAAAGAGGCATTGCAGCACCAAACACAGGAAAACATACGGAAAATTTCACGGAAATTCTAAGGAAGCATTTTTAAATAATTGAAGGGTAAACCCGCCACCAGGATGGGCAATCGGGCAATTGCCCCTGCTTTAGAGACTTTGCACTGAAATGTGCTCCGTGTTCGTGATTTTGGAAAGTACTTTCTCAATTATGACGCGATTGAAAACCGACACAAATAGAATAGCTGATAAAACTTGCATGCCTGCTTGCGTTTGACCGACTACGGAAATTAAAGCGGACATTGACTTCATAACCAAAAACAAGTAACAAAAAGGGTTGTTTTGTTATTTTGTGGGTGTGTTGTGCATCTTTTTCTAGCAGAAAATCTCTATTTTGAGTCGCAAACAAACCAACAAGAAACATAAAATTACCCTAGAATAAAAAATTGCGTTAGGCATCCAGTAAAATTAGGTCTATTAGAACAGCAAACGTGTCTTTCAATTGCAATGAAGCTCCTCTCTTTGCGGACCGCAAATTTTTCCTCAAACCGTAATGTGGCCCTTCATGCTCGTAGTCTTGGACCACCCTGCTTTAGTTTACGGTTTAGCAACAGTTTTAGCGGCATCACTGGCTGGATATGAATTTTATTGCGTTACTTCAATTTTTATTCTTTGTGAGTATGGTGCGTATTTTTTGGTGATGCTAAAACCTTCAAAAGAGGGAAAGATTTATACAGAGATATGAAACTTCAATGTAATGCAGGCGGTATTTTCAAACGTTTGATTGTTTCTTGTGTTTATAAAATTTAAAATAGCAAGAACTTACTTGGCATTCATTGCACCAGAACACACTGTGCTGCATTACGTCAAGGTCGTCGTCTGAAAAGCATGAGATATACACTAACTGTTTCTGAAATTTAAAAGGAGTACACTTCACCATTTGCTCTTTTGAAAATTTTCGTGTTTTCATCAAACAGTATGGTTGTATTAACATTTTTATAAGCATAAATATACGCCATTAATACTGAAAAGCATGGAAGCAACGACAAATAACAGTTCTTGCAAACATCTGCAGTTTCAAAATGTTTTGCGTTTTTGGCTCTAGGATCACTTTTCAAGTACTTTTTATGCTTTTATAACAACCTATTATGAAAACCATTTTTGAAGATAATTTTCTTCGGTTCCACTATCTTGTCACACTGTCACCCATTACTATGTAATTTAGGATGAAAGTGCTGATTGTTTTGATTAAATGTGCCGCATGTAATTGAAACATATCATGTGTTTGTTAAATGAAAACTTGGATAAAATTTCCCAACAAACAAACACATCCTGTATGAAAGGCAATGCTTGAAAAGTGTACAGGAAAAAAACCTTGTTGTTTCTCAAGACTGAATAAGTTGGATTTTAGTGCAAAACTACAGACAAAGCATTTACCTGTGCAGAGCGGCATTCAAAGAAAAAACATCACAGAAGGTGAATTAAAATGAAGTTATGTTTACCACTTTTAAAAGAAGTAATTTACCGGAATGTTTCCACTTTAATTGAAATTAACAAATGCACAGAATATCAAGATTTCTGCTTCAAAAGTTATTTCTATGTTGATTTGAAAATTAAGATTAACATGATATTGCTTCGTAAAATTGTGACTATTTTAGAATTATTTCTATGAGCCAGTTCCGACTGGGCAAAAGCATATAAAATTACTTTACGAAACAAATAGAGTGTCTTTTTCTTGTACTTTATTATCAAGTTTTATGAAGCGAAACAAGTTTTTTTTTATTACAAAGATGTTATGAAGCCAAAAAAGCGAGAATTCGGATGGGACATAATAACACCCCGTATCTTCTTATAAACTTTCTGAAAACTTTAAACATTGGCGATTCTCCAAGAAAAAAAGAAACAAGCATGAGAAAAGGGTATCATGTTGCACTTAGTTTGAAGGAAAACTAAGCTGATGAAGCAAATCAGCTGCCTGATTTGGAGAACATGCCTCGTCTATTTAGACGGTTGTGATTGCTGTGTTCAAAAGTCTTGCATATTTCCACGCAGTACACAAGAAATCACGATAATTTTTTGCATCACGTGTGCGTCCTAGAAAGCTCTCATCGATCACGCACAAGCACTTGTAGGCCGTAAAAATGGTTTTCCCTGCCCCTTTCGTGAAAGCTGCATTCAAACATTTCTCCGAAAGCAGCAATCCAGGCCCAAAATGCAAGTAGAAGCAAATGAGCTTCAGCGAATATATTGGAACTTTCGTCACAGGCAAATTCATGCGACCAGTGTATTTTTCATATTATTTGCAAAAGGAGACATCGATTGCCAGCAGGAGCAAGGGGATTTCTTGATGATAAACGACATTCTGATTTGTTTGTTCAGTGAAAAATCTGGCCCGTTGCGAAAGAAGAAAAACAATTTTAATGTATGTGCAACAGCGAGCAGTTGTAATGTTACAGCAACAGCGATGTGTGTGCATTATCGCGAAATATGCCAATCTTTTGGGCTCCACGTTGCTTTCATCTTTTAATAAAAATAAGCCTGATAGCTCTAGGAAGACGTCAATAAAAGCGCAACTGTTGGTTCAGACATGGTCTTCACGAGAAAATCACAACTATCGACGACATTATACATCAGAGTGTCGACTTGTTCAAAACTTTGTTTTGCTGATATCAGTGGAGAGTTTTCTGCAACGCATACAAAAAACAAACATGTTTCAAATTTAGCGAGTTAAAGCCTACTGTTACACGACCTCATTCTTTTATGAAAACTTGCGGAGAGTTGGACAATAAAAACCTATTCAAGAACAAAGGTGCAACTTTGATGGAGAAACAGTGCTTGAAGATATGTAAATTCAGAAGGCAATATCACTGGTATCAACAATGCAATCAAATGATGAGGTACAACATTTGTATCACATGTGAGAAACGTTACAGATAATTTAAGCTTCGGTTTTCGGAGTTTATTAGACCAACGAAACGCAGGCAACCGAATTCAATTCGAGCATTTCGTTTATCGTGTCCATTAGTACAGTTTTTTTGGCTTTAAGTTATTTTTCGGTAAATATTTATTGTTAGTACACTTCTAACAAACAAAAGAGTGATTCACACAAAACCACAGGCATTCGCGTTACAACATTTCCAACCGCAAAAATACCTGGTTGAGTAAATTACAAGAAGACAAAACGTTGCCTGAAAATAAGCAATGAAGTATTTGGCCTTCCGAAAGTAAATGTGGGAAATCTTGACAATGCTCACCTTACCAACGAACAAACACTCAAATTACCTAAAAAATTGTATTTGACTGTGCATCACCAAATCCAGAAGTTTACAGGTTTTGTTTGAATGAACAATGTATTTTAGTTATTTCTTATACAAAGATCATAATGACATTCCGCAGAGGTTGTGTTCTGGAGAACTCCTGTCCATTAAAATCCACAATTTAGACATTTTCCATAAAATGTAATAGGCGACTGTACGTTTTTTTCCATCTCAAGTAATTTTTATTCAACTTTGGCGTGCCTTTGAAGTAACATTCATCTTGGAACCTATTCTATTTCTCGAAATGCTCCGAATTTGGTTCTTCACTTGCCGCTTTTGCAACTATGTTCGTAGGAATCTTTTTTCCACTAGAGGCTATATAAATGAATAGTAGGTGCTTCCTACTAAAAAAAGCTAGTGAATTTATCAAAGCAAAAACAATTGTATTTTGCCTCTAAACATTTTCATTTAGGTAAGTTGGTTTAATCTAATCTCTATAAGGATACATCTTACCAATCGTTTTCGAATCATTCACTCTTACTTTTGAGCAATAAAGAGATGAAGCAAAGCACCACTAGCGCAATGTGAAGGTAATCACATCCTAAAAAGTTGAGAATCGTCACAGCAATTGGAAAAGTTGAAGACGTCAACCAATGTTGGTCTTTGGCATTGAGGAAAGATCTTTCTTCCAAACTAGCGTTTGCTTGAGGTGAAACATTTGTTCTGTAAAATAAAAACATTCAGAACTTTCTTGTTATCAAAGCAACACAGCAAAGCAGATAATTTTATCAGCTTTGCCTTGGCGTTGAGTATGAAACAATCGCCCGGTATATCAATAGAAGCAACATAAAATTAAGTAGCGTACTGGTGGATAAAGCCACCACGTTTATCCCCGCCACCATGAAGCCACCACCTTTATCCCCAATGTTAAATTTCCATGAGAGATAATAGTCTGGGAAAGGTTCGCTAACCGAGTTCTTTTTCCTGTAAAATATTTGCAATCGTGGAAAGATGAAGCAACCATAATGTTTGTTGGTGTGTTCCACTGAGCATTTTTTAACGGTTGTTTTATAGAGTTAAACAGGATCGTAGACGTATCAAAAATCTAACACGTAGATTTTGGAAACGTTTCCTAGAAACCACATTTTGCCCTGCACAATACCATGCAAGTATTTTCGGCTTAAAGAAAATATGGTTACCGCATATTTCATTGCTGGTGGCAACAATTGAAAACGTGGTAAAAGCACAGGCTATTAGAATTTATGTACGCGGGTGTTTATTTCAGATTTTTGAATAAATTTTCACCCAAACCAAAGCACCACTGCATGGACGTTGGAAGACGCTTATCCATTTGTACACACGTTTCTCGCACGATGACGAGGTACTATGCACGTACAGTAGGTGCATATATTTTAAGTCTAAAATCAAATTTAAGGATTTTGCTTGGGTCGTGAGCTCAACTGAATGCTGTAACACTCCGCTTACAATGCGTCAAAATGCTGTTTTCTCTTTACTACCATTTATGCATTTGCATACCGACGCGTGCACGCTCACGCAACTAAACAAACAAACTAACGCAAGCAAACTTACGTCAACACGAACCATAGGGCTCATGCACTCTCACGCAAAACAAGCGTGCACATTTGCACGTGTAGCGATACCCGCACGCATATACATGTACATACACACTTATTCGCGTCATGCATATAAATATTTGTCGCACTGCCAGAAAATAAGATTTTTTAAAATTTTCTCAATGACAACGTGCTTATTCAGTTTATGGACAAACGTTTCAAAGCATTTGGTTATGATTTCATGCAATACGAATAATGGTTTAATTTTTTGAATCACGAAAGCTAAGCGCAGTGAGTTGTTATTGACAAATGTAAGTGCCTTGAACAAATTAAAATGAGCATAAATTTCAATCTGTATCAATAAACTGTTTGCAGGCACAATCCGACACTGCACTCGTTTGTCATAAAACTATTTTATGTCCATATTGCGGCAAAGGTCCCTGTTTTTTAAAAGTGTGCGCTGTGCAGTTTTACCGTAAATTGAACACTTTACAAGTTTGGGGGATGGAACGCAGCAATAGACCATCTCATACACTTGAACAAAACAATTAACATTGTCTACTTCACAGGTGCCACAAGTTTTAATTACCTTATATTACCTTATTATGCAATGAATGCCTGCGCAAATAGGATTAAGATAATTAGCTCAAAAAAAGCTATGCATGATATTTTTCGTGCTTTCATCTCCAACTTCAGCAAAGTTAAAGAAAAAGTTTTAACTTCCCTTAGTTCTTAAATTTGAAAATTACACGATTAGTAAAACACAAGATAAAGTTATTGTTATAAAAGCTTTACCACAGATTGGACCCATCGGAAATCTGATGCACTACATAAATTATCTGGCAAAGCAGTGTATCTTTACTTTGTGCTTTAAGTACATTCGCCTGCATTTCAAGATATTTGTAGAACAGGGGTCAGAGCGCCTTAATCGGTTACTTTCTGTAATGAAGGGAAAAAATGAAAGATAGTACAGGTTTTTGGAAACGGTCAACTTACTTTCGTTTTATTTCATGGCCGGGGTGATGAAAACACAAAATGATTTACCCTTTTTACTTCTTGTACGCTAGGTTTGTTTGGTATAATCGAGAGAGCAACTTTTGTTTTGTTTTTGTTCAGGCCTTTTGTAGGCTTCAACTTACAACTTGTTGGTATACTGTACTTGCTTTTCGGGAAAAATCAATAGATAGGTAGGATATTTGCTGCTTCTTTGCAGACGATATTTTATAATTTCTTTTGGCAATTCTTTCTTGAAGAAGAACTACTTTGCTTGGTGTATTTTGACCCAATTGAACATATGAAGGTTGGCATATTTAAGAACAGACATTTGCAACTGTGTATGACAGTAGCTACAAATGACGCATAAGTGATTTTTTAATGTGTGCCACTAAATTCAACAAAAAGCTACTAGTTCACAAAAGTGCTCATATCTTGCAGAATAGCAGCAGTGACTCACAGTTTTCCCTTAAAGACACTTCGTTCGAACGTTTGCAGCATTTTTCTTTGGATGTGTTTGGTTTCAAAAAAGATTAGGACTGGTTGGACAAGTACTGGACATTTCTGCTGCATAAGGAAGTCACGGCTAAGACACCATTTCAAGTGCTCTTCCCGCAGAACATCATTTTGTCTCCATTTTTGTATACATCTGTTGGAATGCATTCGATCAACTTGTAGTAGCAAACCTGCACAAAAACAAGTAATAAAACTTGTATCCAATATTGAATAAATAGCTGTCTGCAATTCTCTCCAGTTAACGATGTGGCGTATGGCAATCACGAAACGTATCATTTAAATTGAATTACAGATTTTGCATGCTCATTGAAAGTGACTTACTGCTTTTTTCAATCAGTAATTCCTTCTTTATCATATAAATATTTGTGCAAATATATTTGATGTGTTTAGATTTGTTTACAATTTTTTCATTCATGTATTTTCACACTTGCTATTCTTCGCGGAAGTGTCGCGTGGGCAGCAGCAACCCTATCAGGTGACGAAATAACTCACTTTGAATACGTGCACACATATATATGCAACGTTTACTTTTTGTTGGTCGCCAGAAATCCATTTGGAAACCAACGGGACGCCAGCCCCTAAACGTCATTGGTCTACAATGAAATTTAAGACCATTAGTTGAAAAAGCATTCATCTATCATCATAAAAAGCTGACTGAATTTAAACGCGTAGTTGGTTTGTAGGAGCAGTAGCTTGTATCTGGAGACGGTTTTCTTTTGATCGCTAAATTTTTAATGCTTCATGAAGGAATATTTCAACGGATTACTCGTTTCCACTGAACATCGTTACCAGAGCAGATTTTTCTGAGCCCTGCTCATATTTCAGATGTTTTGGGGCTATCCATTTCCGACGCAAAATTCACAGCCTATACGAAATATTTCAATACATTAACCCCTTTCGCTCACAATGTAACAAGTTTATCTTGGTTCGTGAAATTACGTAAATGGATTTGGTTTGTTTATGATAACATGACATTCCTAATATTCTTCGAGTATGTACTTTCCACGATGGGTGTAAGCAAGGAATCGATTAGCAAATGTTTAATAGGAAATTGATTTTTTAATAGGAATTAGACAAATTTTTAATAGGAAATCGAATTTTTAATAGGAAATCGAAAAATTTGCTGATCGATTTCTTGCTTACACCCATCGTGGAAAGTACATACTTGAATAAAGATATGTGCAAGTTTGAATCATCGCAAAAAGACGAAAGCAGATGGCAGTTGACTGATTCCTCGAAAGCATACAGAAACACTAGTGCTTTTA
>JGI24159J19872_10007910_pt1 | contig 13922 bp, 10 predicted proteins | sample Ectturendosymbi4_FD_19872 | JGI IMG/M metagenome (IMG submission 19872) | reverse complement strand
TAATACTTTACATCGTAACCCGATATTTTACTCCTTTTCCAGATTGATTGCCATTGTGGCCAACACAAATGCACACTTCTATGCTAGAGAAGAACATATCTGAACTATTAGGATGATCGTGTTGGAAGAATAAGTTTAGAACGTATATAAAAACTTGAAAATGAAGATTCTGAACAGCACCTTCCACGCGTGCTGGCATGAACAGCAATTTTTGGGAGGATTTTATTGTAATTAACTAACATTTTTCAACACAATAAATATTACCATTGTTCACATGTAGCTGTGCAGAATATGGATTCCTAGTTGAGGGCGTACGGCTTTGAATCCAGTAATTGGTAGGTAGTTTACAATGGTACGTTTTAGTCTTAACATTAAGACTTTTCTACGTTATTTGGGAAAGCAAGATCAAATTTGGGCAAAAATTTTTTGCATCCCCAAAAATATGCACTCCGGTACACTTATGCGCGCAATGTAGAGCCAAGATGAAGTATACATACCTGCCCCTTACTTTTAAAAATCTTCTCGTAAACTGAGAAGCGTGTTCAAGAAAGTACAACTTTAGTCAGCTTTAAACAGCTTGATTATTGATTGAATATATGCAAATGTTAAGTTGATATTTAATTGTGTCTTTGTGTTTACGTCGATTTTTTTAACATTTCGTGAAGTTTTTTGGAACCCAATATTGTGTGCCAAGGCGCAATGTTACTGCTGAAAAACTGAAACGAGAACATCGTTAACAGCTCTGGGTTAAGCGAGTTGGCTATAGGGCGTTGAAATGCACACTTCGTGCCTCAGAGCTTAAATCAGTCACGCAAAAAACGCACCAAACTTTGCTGCTGATTGTGGCAAAAACGACATAATCATTGGGTTAACCAGTGTTGGGTTATACCAGATTTCAGGGTGATTTTTTTCCTAATGCAAAGCAAGCCTCAAGTACAATCAGAAAATTTAACTGCAATGGCTTTTGATCTATGACATCATAATTAAGCAGTCAGCACCGATGTTTTTGTAAATTTCATCACCAGAGAGGCATCATAGCCTTTTCGGCTTGTGTGTGCGTGCTGAATTGTCTTTAGGTTATGAATTGGCATTGGTTAAATTACAAATTGATTCTGTTTTTGGTCTGTTTAAGCAATCAGTATGTAAGTTCAGAAAAAATTATCAAGGACTTTTACGTGTGATTTAATCCGATATAGCATGTGTCGGCTAGGTCGTTTTCCGGTACGCCAGTTTTGTCCATCAAGTTCTGCGCCACTCCTATTGGGACTGTTTTGCTTGCTTTTGGATGCTTCCTACTTCCGGAATTTTTGCATATAGTTTGAGATTGGACCACCCAGTGCAAAGTTGACATGTGATTGCAGTAAAGGCAATCGATTTCAAGGTCAAAAAAGGATAGCAAACTGGTTTGCTTCTGGTTTTGGTAACAGGTAAGTACAGGCTGGTTTTTATGTTTTTTTCCAGTGACCGAGAGTTGTTCAGTTGTTTCGACTGCTCGTCAGGACCTCAGAAAAATGCTAGGGCCTGGGAGTACATATCTGAACTGAGCAGCCAACAAAACTACGTAAATGAAACACTATCAATTTTTTTAAACATTTGGTTAAACGTCATTGGTTACGTTATGTCCTTTTTCAAAGACAGTTTTGATGCAGTGTACAAGTGCATATACAGGATTCACTTGTGTGAATTTTACAAAAAAAGTATTCTTGTTTATAGAAACGAAAATAATTTTTTTGAAAATATAGGAAAAATATTTTTGGAGATTTGAACACCAGACGTTTCACTTTTTTGCATTCGTTTGTCAAGATTCTAAATACTCTTCATTCTGTGTTGTTTAAAAATGATACTCTTCGGTTGGTTTCATTTTAGAGGGATGTGAGCACACATCACACATTTAGCAAAACAGAGAGGTGTTGTCAACCCCACAGGAGATCTTGCGGGTCCTTTTGCGGTATCGAATACCCTCCAATCCAATACGGCTATACGGTCGTCGTCGAGAAATAAAATGACTGTGTATAGTTTGCCTGTTCCTCTTGATACAAACCTATGTTATCAGCGCCAATCGGCGAACTTGCGTGAGATTTTTTATGACACGGAGTGATTTTAACCTGCCACGCGTACAGGACACGATCGCCGCGTGTCCTCTGCCGACATGCGGCAAAAGCGTGGTAACAGTGCATCACGCATCGTTAAGTTGGGTTTCGCGCTGTACAAACGAACTTGGCAAATGGAACTGTTTGCAAACTCTGGCAACTACCCAGGGAGGCCAAAACACTTTTTCAAACATGGGTAACGAGAGGAGTGCCATTTGTCTAATAAAGCAATAGATGGTTTTATGCTGTATTCGACACCTCAAACAGAATTTTGTGTCAAGCATCTGAAGGGCTCGCTGTTATTTCTGTAACTCAGTATTGTGAAGAACTTGAAAAAGCCACAGCCATTTCCTAACAAGTACGCTTTTATGCATTAAATACTCAATGTGGTCAGCAGTTTTGATCTTGAAAGTGGAGAGTAACAATATCACAATGGCTAGAAACGAAACAACGCGCTTTACCACATAAAATAACTCATACTTGGTAGCCGGCTTACAACTAATGCCCCTAGTTTTCATGTGCCCCTGCTTTTTTACTGCTTCAGCATACCTGGTCCTGCAACTGCTTACTCTTTTTGTGTACATTGACAGTTTTTTTCTGAGCTCTAGGTGTCAACCGGAATATTATTTCCGCTTTGTTTTATGGTCTTATTTTCCCCCAAGACTTGTTGTTTTGCCTTTCACAAGTTTCCTTGCCTCCTCCAAACAACGAGAGATTACTACGAAAGTATTTGGAAGTGTCGAGTGTGAAATGCGCTGGAAAAGCAGCATCAGATTGCACGCTAAATTGATGCCCGCATTCCCATGCCACTAATCTGGGCCCTTTCAGTGTTGTACATGCCTGAACGCTGTGAAAACCTCACTCCATGCTGGGGTTATTTCCCTTCCTCCAATCAGTGGTCACTGTAAATACTGTAGTACTGATTGGATCGAGTTATTTAATACCTTTAAAGCGAACTCAAACTTTTACATGGTTATTTCCAAACTCTATGACTGTAATAGTATTTTGAACAAAACACGCGTCTCACAACAATTAATAAAATTTGTTTGTGGAAAATTAAGTAAATTGCAATAATCTTTGTTCTGGCCAATGTCAAAAAATAGACAGCTGAGTGTGAGAGTTCAGTAATTTTCCGCTTACTGAACACCATGTGTTTCGCAATCGCTGTGCGCTATTGCGCGCTACCTGAGTGGCCTCCACCAAGCATCACTGCGGTTAACTTTTTTGTAGTTTTCCATTCCCTTCCCGCTAGCCTGGTTCGCCAATGGTACAAAGATGGTTAACAACTGCAATAAAGTTCCACAGCGTCAGTGGCGCAGTCACCTGCAGAAGGTGCGTCACAATGCGGGAGGATTGTCAGCAGTTTGTGGAAAGCACTTTCATTGCACGAATGCACGTTGCATGAGCTTAAAATATTGTTAAGTAGGAGAGTGCGGTGCAGGTCTCCGACGCTAGCGTTAACGGGAGCATTGCCTCTGGTTAACTCCACTAGATGTGATACAACTTTCGTACGTAATGTTTGAAACTTGACAAGTAAGTAAGTTTCAGACTTGCACCGACCAGTCAAACTCTCAATGCTGAATTAAGCCTAGAGTTTCATCCCCTGTATTGCTAAGCAACAGTAAATGCTAGCTAAGAATCAAACCAGTTCCACTCGGAAGCGTGCAAGGCACCATGTGCGCTTTTGCTAAAGCAGTGTTTTTCACCCAAGTGTGGGGCATACTTAGCTCAACATCAGGATCCCACGAAATATCTATGCATTTGTGTATGGTGGGAAAAGTTTGCGCATGGGTAGTTGGTCTTAAAGCGCTGTGTTTAACACGTGTGAAGATCTAACAATTCTTGTATGCTACTGGCTTAGTGTAAAAGCTCCGCTCCACCGCCGTTGCAGAGTCGTTAGTGGTTTTTAACTGTTTGATTTGATGAATTAAAACCAGCATGAACTCGCGCACCAGAAGATAGCCGCCGGGTTTCGCGAAGACAGCCGCCGGTTGCTTTGTTTACATACATGACTTTGCATGTTTGCCGGCAGTCAGCTGATCTACCAAACAGTCATGGGCGATGGAAATGTATTGAAAATCACTACCAAGTTAGTGGAACTAATACTGCAATTCAAATTTGTGTAAGGCCACTTATGATGGGGTCCGCCTCGAGTCTCGTTTCGCTAGACACGTTCTTGCTGCAATCTTCTTATGTCATGATTTCCGTTACCAGTGAGGAAGCAGCAGCCATTCAGCACGCGTGTGTGGGTGTTTCGGCAGCCGCAGTTTAATTGGATAGTGGTTGGATCGGCAGGGTAGTGTTTGAAAGTTGTGTGTGCAGCACGCTGTAGAAAAATAATTAGGAAGTCTCTCTAATTAACTGGTATTACCTGAAGAATAGCACGTGCCATGCAGATGTGTAACTGGGTTGCTTTGCATCAGCCACTGCAACTCTCTCAGTAGATTCAACAAGTTGAAGCAATCCTTGTTTTTATTTGTAGGCAGCAAATTCTCATAATTACCATGGAGCGCAATGGTGTAAGTAACGGTGTGATTGCTAACAACGGTATGACTGTAACCAACGGCACCGCGCCAGCAAAGGTCAAAGCAGCAAACAATGCTGCAGGTAATGGAAAATCAGTGGACAAATTCGTCATGGAGGCTCTGGACTTGATTGTAATGGAAGGCTTGCACAAAGGCAAAGACAAAAACACACCGGTCATCAACTTCAAGACACCTGACGAACTGCTAGATTTAATTGATTTTAAAGTTGGGGAAAAACCTGTCAGTCACGATCGTCTTCTTGAACTCTGCAAGGATGTATTTCGATACAGTGTCAAGACAGGTTAGTTTGCTGCCATTTCCCATTACCTCTAAATTGAGCTACTTGCTCTATTGTACATTTTCTTTCACATATTTTGCACAGCAGCTAGTTTCCCGGTCATACTTATTCGTTCTGAAGGTACTACTGTCTGTGTGCAAAACTGAGGATGTGACCGAACGCATGTTCGCTGTCCAGCAATCCGGCCATGATTTATGATCGACGTTTGACAGCTTTGGAGATATTATTGTTGTTGACGATTTGCTTGGTTTTAAATTTCAACAATTGGAGCTACGCAATGGTTTCCGATGTCGAACCAAGCAAAATTAAATTTGTTTACACCCAACATAAGTTCACCGCTTTCGCAAGAACAAATTATTGCTGTATCAAATTATAGCTGTCAAATTATAAACAAATTATAGCTTGTTTGCAGCATATTTGCCCGCTGTCGTAAAACAAGCTTGATAACGGCACTTTTACATAAGTGGCATTTGTCTTTCCTTCACTATATATTGTCTCAATTTGAAAGGTGCGCGATATTCTGGCGCAACCACATGAACTGAGTCTCCACATGCAGGCCTTGCTTGAACTGTCACCCGCAAGATTTTGATACGTGTGATTGTCTGCCTACTCTATATTGATAACGTGGCATATTTGCGTGTTCGTTGTGAATTGATAAATGCTACGCTTTGCTACATTGTGGCGAGCTTGCTAGCGTTGCTGTCAATGTAACACATGTTTCTCGTCGGTTCATCCGCTCCAGTGGAAAATTACTGGGGATTTCACCTTTTTCGCTGCTCGCTGCCCTTGTTTCACGGTTCATTGCGCACAGCTGGATTTCTCCGGGTGCAACCTAAACCAACAACGCTGTGCTTGTGATGTAGTGAAGGAGTTTCATAAGTGCGAACGCACCCTTGGCGTATGAAATGTTCATTCAGATTTATTTGTTTCTTCGTGTGAAATTAGTTGAAGCTAATAGCGCAGTGGTTATTTTTTGTCAGGGGTATACTTGCTGCAGTGTTTTTGCCTCACTTTACACACACTGCAGTTGACGAAGTTATGTTTCTCAGCGCTGTTGTGCACCCAGTTTCATACTGAATCCTCAAATCTATCTTCGTTCAAGGGCAATCGAGAAAAATTGTGCCACGTAGAAAGAAAACCTTCCATTCGCCCTTCCACTTAAATGTGACAGAGGAGACCTTCGCCCAAACAAACTTGAACTTGCACCTCCAATATTTTTGACCACATGCAATTTTCGCTGCGCCTAAGAAAATCGAAAACTAAGAATTCTTTCATCCACTTGGCCTGTGGGCGCGTGCGCACTGAGAAGTTATGTTACCGAAGTATGGGTCAGGGTCGCGAAGGGTCAACAAATGGGTCGCGCCGAGGCGATTCAACCGAAACTTCAATTTCACCAGTCGCACTGAAATATTGAATATGTTTGTAATAAAATACATTGTTCCATAGTTTGGACAACACTAACACTGCTTGTCAACAGCGTAGATACTTGAGAAAAGAGTAGACTGTTGACTTTGAAAACGAACTTGGCAACTTACTGCCGAAAATCATACATGCGATCATTATTTTCACGTTACAATGCGCTGTTTGAGGCTTGGGTGGCGCGATGTCCACCAAACTCAGATTTGGGTCGCGCTCAGACAAGTTTGGGATCGCTGTGATAGGTTTGCCATATTTGTATCAACTAAGAGGACACATTCTTAGCAAGGTACTCAAATCAGCACATTGGCATAGTTTCCTGTAAATGCAGACTCGCACAGAACGTGCAGTAAGCCACTCAAAATCATGCTGAAAAAACGTAGCTTGCATTCAGGAAAATGTTCGAAGGCAAACGGAAGATGTGTTGACGATTTTTTATACTCCTAGGAGGACATTTTAGATTTCTTTATAAAGGACATGAGGTAACCCTGTAATGTGCTGCTGTCTGCTTTAAAGTGTTCTTGGTGCGTTGATTAGTGAAACTAACCCGGGTTTGCTCACTTCAAAAACGGATCTATATTTTTCAGTGACTTCGGTTTATAATTCACATTCATCTGGTCTTCAGCCAATTATATTTCGCAATATAAGCTTAAGACAGAAATTCACTGTTGTGTATGTACCTGAACCATCACCTGGTGCGTGCTCACCCTTCCAGTTGGAGAAACTTCTGTACAGGGCCCCTGGACGTAATTCGCTTGTTTTCGTATAACGGTCAAGGTATGGAAATCCTTTTCAAATGGGCACGCTCGGCCAGTCCAGAAAAATGCCTTTCGTTTGCTTCAAAATTGTTCTACCGGTGAGCTTTTCCAAGCGAATCCTTCAACAGGTATCTGTGCAGAGGGTGAACTGGCACGCGCAATTAGCGAATACAGGACAGAGCTGCGCGTCTTGTGCCAGGGTGCGAGTTCGTTTCCCATCCGTGCATTTCCTATACGAATGGTGTACTATGACGTCGCAACTTCCAAGTGTTCTTATTTGTCAAATAAGCTTATAAACCAGTTTTTTGGGGACCGCGTTGGCTTCTGCAAAGCAGTTTACCATTGCCACTTACCAGTTACTTTTCTTTTTTCGCTGTATAAATAAAACTGACGTTTTGTTAAATATGTATGCAGGACATCCTCACTTTTTCAACCAGCTCTTCGCAGGCCTAGATCCATACAGCTTCGTCGGGCAGGTGCTGACAGACGTCCTCAATCCTTCCATGTAAGTCATCACTGTTTTGGTTGACGTGAAAAGTGAAACCGTGCTGTTGTTTTTTTGTGTCCTTGAAGCGTGCTTGATAGCTTCTAGCACGCATGTGCCGGGCCTGTCGTGTGGCCTTTCATGGCCCACTGGGCTACAGGGATCGTGCAGCGTTGAACCAGCTCCACTTCCCGTGCGCTGTGACTTTACCTCAAAGTTATTGTCTGGTTGCAGCGAGTTGATGCTGCAAAGCTTCCACCAAATCCTGGTCACAAGCTCGGCAGTTCCAGCTCACGAGTTTTACCAAGGCCTCCTAAAGAAACGTGTTTCTTTAGGAGGCATTGGCTGCAGTGAACACGGATCTGTTTTGCGTGCAACTTTGTTCTACATTTAACCCGTTTCGGACGCCTGTGTTAAATCGCGCCACGTTATTAATTTCGCACCCGGTTTGTGCGTGACCCACAACAGGAGACCGTAACTGCAATGTCTTTGGTAACACTGACTTCGTAACTGTAGCTTCTCAAAGAGGCGTTTTCGAAGAACTGCGCGACAGAGTAAATTCATTTAAATATTTTCGCGTATGTGGTTTCTCCGTGTGAATACAGTGATCCAATTTTCCGGCCTTGTGCTTCCAAAATCCGAAGTAAATGCGCTGCGGATGTTTGTTGTTGGTGCAAGTAGTGTTAACTGCGTCGGATTTGGAGAACACAAACTGTCGTGGAAGTTTTGATATACTGTAGTGAAACATATCTTTGCTGTTCTTGCCTTCCGCAGATATACCTACGAAGTCGCCCCGGTCTTTATAATGATGGAAAAAGAGTTGCTGAAGATGTTTTGCGATTATGTGGGTTACAAGGAAGGTGACGGAACCTTTTCGCCTGGTACGTTGGCCACAGCAGGCCTCATAATTTTGAGCGCGGAGTTGACGACCGGACATTTCTCCGGTTCACGTTTTCATGCATGCTCGTTTCATTACAAACAATCTTTTTTATTTGTTTATGGCGTAATTTTTCTTATAGTATATTTGGTGCACTCTTGAATTTTTGAATGATATATCTGCGTATTCGGTGCTTGTGAGTATGAAAATAATTGTGTACTAGTGAATATTTCCGCATGAAAATAACTGTACTTTTCTGCTCTTTTGGTGTGAGTACTCACTATTTAAGGTAAAGCTGTGGTTCAAGTCTCAAAAGACACTTTGTGCAAGATCGTACGGAGCTGTTTAACTTGCCGTCATGTAAGATTTACCGACCCGTGACTATTGCAGGAGGATCTTACTCCAACATGCTGGGCATGAACCTGGCGCGCTTTCGCAAGTTCCCTGAAGTTAAAGAAAAAGGCCTGCGTCAACTTCCCCGCATGGTGGCGTTCACGAGCGCGCACTCTCATTACTCGAACAAGAAGAACGCGTCGCTCATGGGACTTGGCACTGACGACTTGATAAGAGTTAAAGTCGATAATCAAGGTCGCATGGATGTGGAGGACCTGGAACGCTGCATTTTGAAAGCCACTGGAGAGGTGGGCAGCGCTCCTGTCTTGCGCGGAATTGATATTTATAGACCTTTGGCTTATTGAGAGCAATCAGAAATGGAATGTATTTCTCTTATCTTTTTCACTAAGCCTGCGAAAGATTACGATTTTTCGCAGCAACAAAAGCACGAAAAGTGGAGTTAATTTACATTTTGTATTTTTGCGACGAGCCCTGTGTCAGGTGACTATGCATATCCAGTACTGCGGCTCGTTGTGCATGAGACCGTTGTGTGACGTCATAATCTTTGGGTTTTGCGTGAACCACGTCGCAGGCAAGGGCTTATGTTTTGCATTCACAAGTTCCCGAACCTGTCAAGAAAGCAGGTCTTTTCCTCGTTTAAGGATCACTTTGGCAAAGTCATGTGCATGTCCCCGGATGAGCGACTTCGTTGCCAGTTTTCCCGTCTATGAAACAATCATCGGGGTTCAGTTATGCTGCGCATAGTGACGTAACTGACGGGGGACAGGGGTGCGAACCTCCCCCACCCCTGGCAAGATAAATGTAAAAATCGGGCCCGCACTTTGCTTCGGTAATTGGTATACTTTTGATTTTTAAATAGGTAGTTGTATTTTCACGCTTTACTGGAGTGTTTTCCGGTGATTTCAGGTCTTAGTATAGACATCCACATCCGGATTCACTATCGTTTCTCAAGTTTTTTTTCTGAGTGTTGACTAGTGGGCCCCCTTCAGCTAAGTTTTACCCCCTGGCTCAAACCTGTAGTTACGCCAGTGCTTGCACATACCATCTTTTGCGACATGCATCGTTTTTTTTGCCGCAGCTGTTTTCTGCTTCCGTTGCTATGTGCTTTGTTCAGTCTGAACTGCAACTCTGTTCCGGCACTTTTCAACTTTTAAAGAAATAACTCGTTTTCTCGCAGGGCGCTGTACCATTCGTCGTCATAGCAACGTCGGGCACGACAGTGCTTGGGGCGTTCGACCCCTTGAACAGAATCGCCGACCTGTGCGAAAAGTACAACCTGTGGCTTCACGTCGACGTAAGTTGACCATCGGCGTTTCGCGCCGAAGAAAATTCATGAGTCATTTGTTTCGATTCCTATGGTGACCTCTTTTTTTGCGACTCGTTTAAAAAATAACGTTCACGTCCTGGCGCTAGGACTGTGAACGCATGACGTAAGCGAGACCGGAAATTCAATACGACGTTGTGCGCACGGCTGGCTCGGCGGCAGCAGTGCTGGGCTTTCGTTGTTGCTTCACCGAGGAAGTTTTGTTTTCAGGGCGCCTGGGGCGCGTCTACTCTGCTGTCTCCGCTACATCGTCACTTGTGCGACGGAATACACAGGTGGGCGCTCGCGGGTCCTCGGAAAGTCGGCCACGATAGCAAGAAAACAGTTTTTACTTAGTGCTCGAGCGGTAGCGTCTGCCATATTCATAAGAACGCTGCACACCCGGTCATGCTTAGCCGCGAAGGGTACAATAGTTTCGCAAAGGCGCTTCAGTTCGCCTTTGCTTTCCGTTTTGGTTTTCAGACTTACCGTTTATGCAGGGCGCAGCCAGGGGAGGCCCAGGGGGACATTCCCCCCAAAAAAAAATTTAACATATCTAGTCATTTTGTGCTTTGGGAGGCGATATCGCAAGAAAAATACTGTTGCTCGCCCTAAAATCATAAAGTTTGTCCCCCCAAAATTTTTTTGCCCCTTGCCAAAATTTTAGGCTGGCTACGCCACTGCAGTGATGAGCTGATAAGTAGAACGTTTTAACTTCAGTTAGCTTGTTCGCTTCAGAGATAACACAGAACTTTTTCGATGCCACTGGTGGTACTGAGAAATAAGTTACATTGCTTTGTTCAGAGGTGTTTTTCTGATGCAAGGTTTTGACTATTTTTCTTGTAATGCTTATTTTGAATAATTCCTACCACATGTGTCCTTATTTCTGTTTTTGTCAAGACAACAATTGAGTTGTTTGTGCTTCTACTAATGTGCTTTCCGTTTTCGTGTTATTCCTAAACATTCCACCGAATTTATCGTTTGTTCTTTGAGAACACACCATTGCTTCTTCAGGAGGCTTATCATTAACTTTTCCTCATGGTTGAAAACCATTGGCTTTTACGAAATCGCACATCATTGACTTTTCACAGTCTTTGGAGGATTTTTGCAGTTGCGATCCTTCGCACAGAAACTTCTTTGAGCCTAAACGTGAACTGTTTTCTTTAGATCCGACTCCGTGACCTGGAATCCTCATAAAATGATGATGGCCCCATTGCAGTGCTGTGTCTTCATTACGAAACACATGGTTAGTGATCATATATTTCGAGAGCGGTGTGCAACGTTACAGAACCAGTCTTGACTTCGAAGCGCCACTCATTCAGCATCGCAGTGCAGTGAAATCCAAATGATACTGTGAACCAACTGGGCCACAAGCAAAGTCCTAAGGGGTTTGTGAGTGAACTAATTTCGGTTGAGGAAAATCGTCTGGAATCCATGAAGAAACATTAAGCGGTATAGTACACCGCACGTTTGTTCAGTGAGTAGACGCGGTTCGATTTCCCATCGGCCCACTCTGAGGACTTGAGACCAATTGGACTTGCCGCTATAGCAGCCTCGCGCTCAACGGAGCGAAATTAGAAAAGGCCTATCCCAACGTAAGTGTGGCCAGTGACACATTACCATTGCAACATTCGGAAGTTAATTGCATGGTGCACAGAGAGATCGGTGCTGTGCTAGGTGTCCTAGTCATCAAGCTGCACCTAACATTTCTAAGTACAATGAAGAAAACACTGGGGAGAAATTCCCACTCGCAGTACTTTTGAAGACGGGTAAAAATACAGCGTACCCACTATAGTTGCGCCCCAGAAGATAAGCGCAATGGTGTTTATACGCTTCAAATTCCTATCGTTGACGTCGGATGAACGTTAAGATAGGGGGCAAGGGACTCTTATTGCACAGATAGCAATTAACACTTTATATTTATGGGTCGTCTATGTCGCATGAGACGGTTGGCAGAGTTTCTGAAATGGGAGACTGCATGGCAGAGAGGTCGTTGACTAAGCTAGTACATGAAGAGACGGTGGTAAAGGCATCGCATCGCCTGCTAGCAGCTAGTGTATGGCAGTTAAACTGCAGCTCACTAACAAAGACTGTCTTTCATCAAATCGAGACCGGTGTCCGGAATTACAGTCATTGCTCAATCCTTTTTCAGTAAACGTAGAATAAGTAAACAACGGCTTTGATTGGCCTCATCTTCGCACGCGGTGTGCCAAGCATTCGCTCTGGACGTAGATCAGAAAAAAAAACGTTGCAACATTCACAGCATTTCGTCTTGCGTCCTGACGAAGACAGTTCCATCAACTATCGAAACGTTGGCAAGTTTTCAACGTGTTTTTATGTTTTACCGCCAGTAGAGCCTAATTAAAGTTTTGTTTAACGAAGTCCTGGCGTCTCCGAAGTAGAAAGACGCTGCAACATTCGTTGACGATTGTGTCGCAATATCTCGCGCACAACTTTGTGAAGATCCCCCTCGCAGTGGTTCCCGCTTCAGCTGCCGGCTATTTTCGTCCTTTCTCAAAATCTTGATGCTGGTTTTTATTCAATTCCCAAATTTAGGAAGAATGTTACGCCGACGGATACATCGCTTTTCACGTTTCTTGAAGCTCTTTTTGTGTCTTTTGCAGCCTCCTTTTTGGAAAAGTACTTTTATTTTGTTTGGAAGCGTAAACGAGCTCTAGCCACCGCCAAACGCGTGCGTTAAATAACGCCTTGCGTGGCTGTGCGTTTTTGCAGACAATCATGAAAGAATGCCATTCCTTCCACGTTCCCTACCTGTTCCAACAAGACAAAACTCTCTACCATCCTGATTATGATGTAGGCACCAAAGTCATACAGTGCGGCAGGAAGGTAAGCAGCAAGTAGCCTCGGTACTTTTTATTTACCGAGGTTAGCAGAATCTAAGATAAACCGCCTGGAAGTATGTCGCAGAAATTTTACCTGTCGTAGTTTTTTTTAAGATTATGAATTTCTTAATAGTGATCTTAAAATTTCGTCTCAAGATTTTGATTAATCTTCATGGTAAAAATTGTCAAGCGCATCGCGTTGGAGATTCGAATGCTCTGAAAAGTGCTGTTATTTTTTTTGCCAGAACAGTGTTGAACAATCTTTGCGATGCCGCTTTTTTATTTATTTTTGCTTTTTCGCATTAATTTATCGCTACGCAAAAAACACACGCTTCAGGTCGACGCTTTGAAGCTTTGGCTGATGTGGAAGGCGCACGGGAGGAACGGGCTCATGTTGCGAATCGAGAAAGCGTACGACCACGCGCAATATCTGACGGAACTCATCAAGAACCGCGAAGGATTCAAGTTGGTTCAAGAGGTAACGTCGTCCATTGCAAATATACCGTTCTGTGTTTCGTCAAAGAACGCAGCTGCATTCTAAGGCTTTTTTCACGACTGACTTCAGTTTCCCCTTCTTCGTGTTTTGGTTCGCGCAGAGCTTTCAAGAAGCATTTCCTTTTCGTTTGTAAAAAGCAGTTTCACCGTGCCCGAAACGGCAATTTACATAATCACAAATGAGTTTAAGTTTGTCAAACTTATGGTCTTAAATATTTCAGCTCCACCAACGCGAAGATCGAAAGTAGTGTTAACTATATTATGGATTCGTACAATCGTACTTGTAACCAGTGTTCCCTCTAAGCCAGGGGTTCTTAACCTTTTTTCTCCAATTCCCCACTTTTTAGTGGGCCAACTTTCCATTTCCCATTAAAGCAATCTGTAAATGGTTGTGATTTGTAAAGTAAGTCAACATTTGGATGTGATGTGTTAAATTTTGAAGCAGTGGTTCTACTGTCCGACCGGTCATTCCCCACTTG
>JGI24159J19872_10007909_pt1 | contig 13922 bp, 12 predicted proteins | sample Ectturendosymbi4_FD_19872 | JGI IMG/M metagenome (IMG submission 19872) | reverse complement strand
GGCAGCAGGGGTTGGCAGTCTCAGTCCGGGCGCCCGCCAAACTGTTCCTTGGCTTCCGGCCGGCTGAGGCAGATTTCAGCTGCTTCTGTGCTGAAATCACTTGGCACACGAATGTGCCACTGCGGGGCAGCCTGCCCTCATCCCAGCTGTCATGCTCTGGCATTCCGCTGGATATGATGTTGGTTTGTTATAAACCAGCAGCATCTGCTTTTCACTGAAAGCCACACCGATTTTTAGTTCCTGAAGTGCTTCTCCAAATAAATAAACTAACCTCATTATCCAGTGTCGTACGCAGAAAATTTTCATGGAGGGGCTTCATTAGTGGCATATGGTGGTCATTTGTACTTGGTGTGCGCTCTTTGTGACGTCACAATTTGACGCCATATTCATATTTTCCAAACCAATGTCATGGCGAAGTTAGTTGACATAATATGCATATGCTTCTACACGCACTCCCCTTATTTTATGTGTCAGTGCACTGAATATAAAATATATCAGCGCTCTAAGTTAGGATATTGGAGAAAAATAAACTCAACGCTACGACACAGCAGTTCATAACTGCAAAAATATCAGGCTGCGAGTTAAAACAGAGTAAAACACACTCATCATTGCGTCAGAGTGATTTACAACTGCAAACTGAGGCTGCGCTGATGTCTTGTCGAATACGAGCAGTCGAGCATCGAAAGTGTGCGATTGGGCTGTCTGACGCACACCCCGGTTTGCAAGGTCGTATCTTGCTAAACTACACAAGAATCGAGAATGCGCATAAAGNACGCAAGAAAACTTTCGATTTTTTGTTATGTATAGAAGTCCAGCAAATTTTTAGTTTTCCTTTTTCCCNGCTGAAACATTATCAAATGCTTGACTGCTTCTNTGTTAACAACTGCGGTTTTTGAGCTCGTGCTACAGAAATTGGTAATGTAGCCAACGCGGTCAGCGCATGCGCAGATCAGCCATAGCAAACAAAATAAAGACAATTCTTCCGGATAAAGTGAAATATCACGAAACACAATCTTAAACATGCGTAGTGGACGGAAGGTCTGCAAAAAGTGGTGAGATGGTTTCTGGACGCAGACGATAACCCAGATTCCCAACAAATCTAATTATTACTTTTTAGCCCATTTGCAATGTTCCTAGAAATTTGCATGCAAATTCATTCCGTGATATTTGCTTTCTGCCGACAAATTAACAAGCAAAAAGTATGCGAAAACAGTTAATCTCCTGTGCGCAGTAATAAAGTTTTTGTAATGTATCAAGCTCAAGGGGGGCTTTTAACCCCAACTCCCCTTGCGCACGCCCTTGTCATTATCTAAGATCGCCCAATAATGTGGTTTAATCAATGCTTTTGAGAGAAAAATAAATATTGATCTAACTCTATCATTGCCTAAGAATGTTTTCAAAAGATAATAAGACATGATGAGAAGTGTTGTAGGTTGCCCATATGTTTTTGTAGGCCCGTAGCCAGCTTGGGCACCTGGAGGGGCGAAGAGGGGCCCAACATTTTTGGACTATGTCCAATAGTTTCAAACGATATCCAACACATTTTTTCAGGTGCGGCAAAACATTTTCTAGGGGGACTTCGCCCCCTTGCGTCTCCTTGCTTACGGGCCTGTGCTTTTGTCAAAAAATTGATTAGTTTTTTTAATACTGCTTAGTAACTGGAGTATGTTGCTTAAGATATAGAAGGTTTTTAATTTTTTCAGAAAAATCATTATCTGAAGTTTACATGTAAGTNAAAATTCAAGAATTTTGTGAAACGGTTTGGGTTTGATTTCCGTGGACCAACAAACGTCGCAGAAAAATGTTTTCATTTTGTTNTGAGAGTATTGTTTTATGAACAGGACGCTCTTCTCTTGATTGTGCTTGCATGTGCCTGGTAGCTTCATTGCATCCTTTACTTTTCCAAGACACTGGTTTTCAGAAACTACACCTCTTTAAAATCTAAACAGCCATCCGTGTTAACTGAGCACATGATAGTCACCGAATTGTATGCCATATGAAATTCAAAGACTTCATGCTATTTTTTTAACAAGCACACGCTTCATGAACCGAAAGAGCAAANAGTAAGATTTTTGTGGNAACGTTTGTCCCATAAGTCTTCGGGGTAGGTTGATTAGCTAATAATCAACCGGTTGATCAAGAATCCCTAGTTGTTTGTGAAAGTTGTACTGGTTTTCAATTATTCTAGGTGAAAGAAGCTTCATAAGAAACATGAACACATGTCAATTCAGTTGCAAAGACAAAGGTTTTCCAAAGTGTGCCTTTGTTTTTTGCTATTTTTGCCACACAGAGAAAAACTTGCCAAAGTCTGACACCGAATATAGTTTTCTTAGTATTTTTGTTTCTTTTTGCGTTTTCATCAACTTTATCAATTTTTTAAAGTGGATTTTTAAAAAAGCTTTGTGCAAGATTACATTAAACTCTCCTCTAAAATGTGTGTTGTGACCTCACAACCACCAGACAAAATTGAGAACCGACTTGAAAACTGTTTTCGATTTTTGGTTTGTCTGAAGTTGCTGTTCTTGATTACTTGCTTCATTGCGCATTTCATGTTGTGCAGTAGCTACTGTCCAAAATACCGTTGGAGTAACCCCTTGCGAAATTTCACTGCAACATTTACGATATCAGGAGGTACCACGGGAAGTCGTTATTGCGGGCACATTTGTGCAGGAGAGAGGCCTTGCATTGAGCTTACTGCAAGCGCAGTCACGCAGCAATCACTATACACCTGAAGAGGATAGGCTATGTATTGCGCTAGCACTTTTTTTAACGGGACAGGGTGGACGAAGTTTTTGTCCCTTTCTGCCACAAACCGCCAAGTGAAACTTCGTTATTCAAACAGGACTTGAATGTCACATTTTCAAAGGCTATGAAAAAACAAATTTCCGTTAGAGAGCGCTGCAACAACGCTATTCAAATCAGACAACATGCTCAACATGCTTCACACAGACGTTGGGGTCAAGAGCTAGTGACTATTTCTTAAAGTGTTGTCAAGTCCAAAATGTTTTCGCCTCTCCTCCACATCCACTCTCAGATGTTAAGCACCGGACCCAACGTCCAACTTCATAAAATATTGGTTGGTGCTTCAACCTTGCTAACAACAAACGTTCAGATGAGTTTTCTCAAAACTTTTTGTTGCTGTTGAGAAACCTTAAGAATGCAAGGAATTCGCCTCTGATGAAGCTAATGATCAAGATTCATGACCCTATTGCAACAGCTTTCGTCTCACTAGTGTACCAAACAGATAAAAAATCTATCCTACTCACGGCATTTTGGGGTCAGGGCAAAGATACTTAGGAAAAAAACGTTTAACTAATAAAATCGCTTTCGGATTTTGCTGAAATAACAACGATGGTGCTCGCGTAGAGCGAAATGCATTTGACACAATTTGAACAGCGATTTGACTCATCATTCAATGAACATATTTATGAGACAAAATATTTTTTTCACCCGTTTGGTTGTATAACACCAAGATTTATAACTGCTTTGAAGTTGAAATTTAAGATCACTGTACTGTTGTGTGGCGAATTGTCCCACGACGATGTTTTTTGTGATTGCAAACGTGACCAGAACGTTGTGAGTACAAAGCAAATAAGAAGGGTTCCCCTGTAGCCCTGGATCAAGCTCTTTTATTTCCAAATGATGACTTACAATAATACATACTCAATCGGCTCCGATCTGTTTGACCATCTCTGAGCAATAAAATGGTTTGTATTTGTGCAATGGCCCACACACAAGTCTTTTGTAAACAGTAGTACAATGGAATAGAATGCGAGGTTTAAAGAACTGGGTTATTATGCTGTTGCACAAATGAAATACCAGTCTCTGCAAATGCGGCGTTGGTTTTTGTTTCAAGCAACGGTACCACGAACTCCTACCAGGTGTGCTTAGTAAAATACAGAAAGTGCAAGTCATGTTCAAAGATTACAGTTTATAGGTTTCCGCTGCTTTTCACGACATCCCTGGCTTATCCATCAAGCTACGACATCAAATTTCTGGACACCAGTACTACAAAATGTTACAAGCTAATCGGTTAAATTGCGTAATAAAGTACACTGAACAAGCACGTACCGGAAAGTAACGCCAAAGACGTTCTTAGTTTCAAAACGCAAAATATGAGATAACCAGTGAAGCACTGAAAATAAGTGGCATCAACACATATAGCCTCTCGTGAAAATGGCAGAACATATAAAAACCCAACGGAGATAGGGTTTGCTAAATGGACAAGGAGGTATGTGCTGAACGGAGCAATATGCATGATCGCACAACGTGGATGCAAGCGAAAATAGTTGCTTTACCGCAGTCGAAAAAGAGTGACAAATCGGACAAAATTTTGTAAAAACCGATCGGGAAAGTCTATTTGAAAACAGGGCAGCAATTGAGTAAAAATGGGCAAAAATTTATTAAAGCGTTGCATACTGTTCAAAAACCTGACAACATCGAAATTTGGGAAATAATGCTAGAGTTATGCAAGATTAACGTGACGATTGAAAAACCAGGAAGTTGGGCAAAAGCACAAGACAATGGGTAAAAAATTTTCCGCCCTCAAACAGATTGTTTTCCATAAAAGATTGTGTATAATAACCATCAAACTGCAGCAGAAATAGCAATTGCTGCCTTACCTTCACGTGATTATTGAGTAGTAGCCAAACGATAAACTCTCTCAGAAATTTCACCCCTCTGTCAACGACGAAACTTTTATACCCTGAACTAAACCTAATCTACTATTCATAGTAAACCTCGTTGAGCTTAAGTTTCTTTTACTGATGCACAATGCATGCTTTGATGCAAGCATAGTTTTATTGCATATAAGTTCTGGGAATGACACTAAACTGCAACCGGTGATGGGGTTGCAATTCCGGTATTTCGCAGTTCTGAGGAAACTGGAATACCTAGCATCGTTATTCCGAGCTCCACTCTGGAGCCGAGTGGTGGCGCTTGTTTGGGTTCCAGCTATGGATCAAATATTCGCTTTGAAAGGGCAGACTGACCTGTTCAGCAGTGCGAGGTAATCAGCCTAGGCATGGAGAACCGATAGCCAGGTGGCGATATTTCTCCACTCTGGCAGCCCCTGTAGCTGAACGTAGACCCAACGAATTGGCCACGTCTTGCTTCGGGACTCTCTGGGGTACGCGAAGTGCAGTCTACTGATGACTGGACAACACAAAAACCCCTACCCTTGCCCGTGTTCGTTTGAATGTTTTCAAAGCGATCAACCTCCTTCGCAGAAGTTACGTTACACGCACATGCAAACGTTGTAATTTTAGTTCAAAAATTCACCCAGTTTGATATAGCTATTTGATTCTTGCTTTGAATTATTATGTATCCACGAAGATACTAACTTCAAGTATATCAAGCCATAGCCTCTTTAGGCAAGGAAATATGTGAAGTTTTCGCTGCTTTTTTAATCAAGCAGTCAAGCCAATTCCATTCATGCAGTGCAAGTCTGCGCATTTTAACTGCGGTCCAGCGGCTAAGATTTTGCTCTGGTGTCCGTGCCTCAGGCTCAGCTCGATGAAGTAATTGGGTAGATCATTCTCTGCCAGATGAACTTGACAACCGAGTCATTTTAATAACATTTTATGGCACGCGATGATTGCACTGCGACTGCTTCCTCTACTCTTCGCTTATACTTCAGCGAATGTGCTTCCACGCCTACTGCCTATATTGAAAGCGGCGCAAGCCGCTGGCAGCAAATTCAATCACCTTTGACGTTTCTCACCAGGTATCTGCTCTTGAAAACCATTAGAGAAAACTGATTGTGATTGCGTCTGATCCGAATACATAAACAATGGCCCACGTCAGCAAGCCGTGGCGCTCCTCACGGACGACGTTGACGACCTGCACGAAGTCCTTTCGCCAACGGAGGAAGAAATGACAGAAAAATATGATTCGAAACGTTTCGGCCGCTGGTGCTGCAACGAGAATCCCCGACGCAATTCGGGATGTCTCCTCCCCTTGAGAAACCTCGCGCCGTCGGATGAAGAGAAGCTGGGCAAACGGGAAAGGCTGTTGTAGCGGGGCCCTGCAAAACAATCTAATCCAAGTACGATGAAGGAACAACTTTTCTTCAGCGAAAATAAACCTTTGGCTGGTATGCAACTTGTCAAGTTAATCGCTTTTATGAAAACAAGTTTTCTTAGCTCTTATTTTATCAGCAACGATAAAAAATCAGGATTGCAACTGTCTCAACGTTTTGCCTTCTGTTAACTCTAGCCTACGTCATTTCAGATCTATGATTAAAACTGTCATGAAAGCCTGCACTGGGACGCTTTGTACGAGTTTCTCACACCACAATCATGCGATAGGCCGATAGGTGGCACTCCGCGCCAGCTCTTAGCTTCAAACAGCAGTTTTCAGCTAATACGTAAATTAATGCGGATCAAAAGCCATAATCCTGGAATTTAAATCAATTGACGTAATGGTTTACTGAATAGCAAATATTTTTTATTAGCAGCAGCGACTGCGCATCATTTGCTGCTATGAGCTCTTCCAATCAATTAAATTGCAAACGGCTTTTTGATCTACTCAAACTACAAGATTAGCTGCTACGGAGGGTAATTTTAACTTGGTCCTTTAAACTGTCCTTGCAAAAATTAAGCAGCCAAGAATCGTTGTGACACACTTCAAGGGAGATACCGAAAAATTAAAACTGCAAAAAATGCCAAATATTTTGTGATAACGAAGTTTAAAATTGAGCAGATGCATGAGATATAAACTAACTGTTGTGCATCGATCAAGCAGTACTGATGGAGCCCTTATTCATGTGTACATGCCAATCAAGAGTCTGGAACACAACCAGATATGTCTGGTTACATAAGCTGCATAAGTGGCCAGCTTTATTCTATCACAAGACTTTTGCAAAATTGAACAAAGTTATAGACCGCATAACAACACCAGTGGAAAGTCGACACAACATTTGTGAGGGTTTCGTGAGAGATTCAGTGAAAACCTGGGACTGGGCAGAGCAGGCTTGGGTTGGTTTAACCATGGCCATATTTGAAACTTCTTAGATGTGAATGTTGTTTCCTTGCAAATGGATTTTAAGATACCTGAACCGTTTTTCCGTTTCTTTGACAGTACAAATATGAGTTATATTGTAAAACTAAAAACTAAGCAAAACTCAGACCTTATATCAGAAATGTGAAACAAAATTTTTTTGATTTTGTGTATAAACGCTCTTGGAGGAAACGAAATGTATTCAAACAATACGCTGGACTCAAACTTACTCATAAATCGTTGATGTTCCATAAAAAACTCTCATAAGTCAGAGCCTTCACTAGTGAGATCCGTACACAAAAATCTCCCCAAAAAGTAACTCGGCTTACCGACTGCTGAAATACGAGGGATATCACTTGGGAATATGCGATGGCGTAACAACCACGAAATTTATAAGGAGGTAAAATAAAGATATGTGCCCAAGAAAATGCCTATTTGTTTAACAGTCAACATGTTTGTTTCACAAACTAATAATTTCACTCAAAGGCTTATTTTTTCTCGAAAATTGTTATTTTTTCTTAAAACCGCGATATAGTCGACTTACCGTACTTTATATAATTTTTTTTCCCAAGATTAAACATGTGCGCCTGACATTTAGTGTATCTTGGCAAACAAAGTAAAAAAATCGAATCAAGTTTATGGCATCATGTAAACAATTGTTATATTTCTCAACAAGTCTCACTTTTGCCCTACAAATGGCAATTTTCAAATGTTCTGAGAGGGCAATAGACCCATCAGCCTCTCCCCCAAGTTGTTATGCCTATGCATGTGAACATGAGGAAAAGATCAAGTTAGGTTTGCGGGTCTTAATTCATTGTCCGAGAATGCAAACCGAAAGAGCTGAGCTGAAGTGTGACGGTATGTGAACAATTCAGCCGAAACAGTCTTTCGCATTAGGTCCTAGAAGAGTGATGATCTCATAGTCCCTACGTCTACTCTATTGAAACCTTGCCTTCTTTTATACTTGTGGCGTCACAGAGCAAACACTTACAAAGAAGTGAAGCAGCGTCGTTTATATCCTCGAGCGAGCAATCGGAATCATTGCTTGAACAGTTCATTTCGGATCGGAGTTCCTTGATGGTTGAGTGCAGTTTGATGAGTTGCAAAAATAAGGCCTTATCTTGCTCCCGCATCTCATGCTGTGCAGTGAACACATTTAAACTTATTGTTTAACGAAAAATAGAGGACAAAATCTATCGTTTCAGCATTTGAGTTCAAAATGCAATACCATAAAAACCTGACGTGATGGAGAACTTATAGCTTCAGATTCGGAATCAGCGAACAGAAATCATCCTCGTAGTGCAATTGTTACCCAAGCCGACACCAAAATGTTGCTGACCATAGTATTGTGTAAGAGCAGCCTACGTAACACTAGAACCCTTGCTTTATCTTCTCGAATCCTCAGGGGTCCTTGAAAATAACTCAAGTTGGGAACCATTGTGTTATTGGGTAAAACGGTAAAATATTCTAATTTGCAACGAAAAGGCGTTTCACCGATAACTAAAACGACTTGATCCAGGTACAAGTAGAATGTGGTGTTTTCGGGATACTCTATTTGTATTAGAGTCCCTAGCAAGGAGAAAACAAAGTGAAGAGCAATAAAGGGGCTTCAAAGAGTGCAGCGGTCGTTTTGGTTTGGGGCACAAAATTTTCACCCGCTATTTACCACCGTGTTTGGCTGAATACTTTGGCGTCTAACGCACGCATTTGAATCAGGTGCAAATGTGGGCTGCCATTTATTATAAAGCAGCAGAACGATTCAGTCTGCATCCTTAGCATGAGAGTAAAACCACACGCTATTTACCAATTCTAGCCTAATCCACTGCAAGCCAGTTGCAACATCTACATTTTTCGGATCAAATGTGCGGAGCTCGGCCAGTCTTCTTCGAGCCATGGTACTCATGATAGTCGCCCCATCTTCTTTCTTAATCGGTTCAGCATCGAATGCACGTTTCTTCTCGTCTGCATTTACATTGAAAAGTTGACTTTACCCTGAATTTTTTGAATGACGTTCATGCAAAACGCTTTTCGAGAAAACTTGTGATCTATTTTCACTCGAAGGCGTTTGAAAAAGGATGTACGAGGATCACTTTAGATGCTTCCCATGCCTTTCGCCAGACCTACAGTGATGCATGCTCTGGGCTCCGGCACCGGTACACGAGTTAATGACCAGTGGTATACAAAACGATTTCAGTTTCATCGCATCGTATGTTCGCTCCATACTTAAAGCAGAGTTTGTTAGTTTCTTTTTTATAATGAATTATTGCTCATGCAATGCCCGTGTGCGCGGCAGAACTTATACGAAAGAGGCTGATCGCTTTGAAAAAATTCAAAAGCGAGCCCAGCTTGTTCAGCCATCAGTAGACTGCACTTCGCGTACTCCAAAGAGCCCCAAGGAAAAGCGTGGCCAATTCGTTGGGTCTAAGTTTAGCTGCAGGTGCTGCCAGAGTGGAGAAATAGTCCTACCGTGCCTGTTGCTTCCCTGTACAAAGACTTGTATGCCAGTGCAGTTAAGTCTGCCCTTTCAAAGAGACTTATTGATCCATAGTTGGAGTCCCGAAAAGCGCCACCATTCCACCCCAGGACGGACCTGGAAATAGTAGTGGTTTGGGGGTATTCCCGTTGTCCCAAAACTGCAGAACACCTGAATTACAGCCCCATTACCGATTGCAGACTACAGTTTATCGTCATTCCCAGAACTTAGATGCAATAAAATCATTTTTGCACCAAAGCATTCTACATCAATAAACAAAACTTAAGTTCTATGAGACTTGCCTAGGACACACACAATGCATTGATGCACTTATTTCCTCTTCTCTAAAAGTTTCACTCCTCCCCAAACGCTGCTTCAAACGAATTTCCCCCCCTTCCGATCTCCCCCATTTTTGACGTCGCTACCCTTATGTCAAATCGAAGAGATTAAATTGCCTTGCCTTTCGAAAAAAACAGAAAGTCTGGTGTTTCAACCAGAACACATTTATTTTTTGGTATAGTAAATTTCCTACTCACATCTTGATGCATGTGTAAATTTCTAATAAAACATGATATTGATGCAGTGCTGTGGTATAGAAAAAAGAAATTTTGAAAAAGTGAACGTTTGGATCATTCCGGCATGGAGTTTGGATTATTCCGGCTATTTAATACAAGATTTCACTTTTGGCAATGAAACAACAAAGACAATATTTTTTTATTTTTGGAAGGCTGATCGCGCGCCACAGATACAGGTAGGTTGCTTTCGAATCCCGGTCGGGTCACACCGGAATACTTGAAAAAACGATACTTGCGGCTGTTCTCAGTCTTTTGATTGGTTCTGTGTGTGTGCAAGGGAAAGCTTCATGCGCGGCGCAGCCATTGGCTCGACACCAGGGCAGTATTCTCTGCGACTGCAGAAATAGCCGTGTGGTCCACGGCGCAGATTAAGCGGAGATGGACGTCCGCAGAGGCGCAGATCATTCGTGACAGTCCGAGGGGAGTACAATGAAACTTAATTTTTTCTTTAAGTTGTGTAAGCCAGAAGAAAATCTCGACTTCATCGCTGTGCAGTGTATTGTTATAGATCAGTGGTTCTTAAACTTTTTCAGTCGCGCCTGCTTTAGCGTAAGTCATTGTTATTAGCGCCTCACTTAACCTCCAGATCAAACACAAAAACCAGAACAACACTTATTTGCCATTACCCTGCTTTCCAACAATATGCTGCCGCCGTACTCACGCCTCCCTTGCAAACCTTTTATGCCCCTCAAAGGGGGCGTGCCCCCCAGTTTAAGAACCACTGTTATAGATTAACATCAGACCTTATTGCTCGTGCTTACAATATGTTTCAATGGTAAGGATTCTTTTCTGGTACTTAATTTCAATAAATTTGTTGTTTGATCTGAAGCTGATTTTCTAAATCGTCTAAAGCTATGCGTTTGCCATTGCTAACTAAAAACGAGAAAGCTTTACATTTTATGAAAAGTGTTGAAATTACTAATTTTTCATAGATAAACTGTTAACAAAAGGAGTCAAATTAATCCTTTTCACATACCCAACCACCGTGGTTACATAATCTATAAAATATTCCAGGTACATGTTAAATAACCACCTTGTAAATCACAGTTCGCTNATCCATCATCGCTTAGTAGGCTGTCTCCATGTCCACTGTCGGTGCTGGTGTCCGACATACCCATGCTTTCAAGTAGAGGGTACTGNCGTTTGATCGTGCGGAAAAATCCGGAACGGAGCTGTTGTGTTGAGTTCAGCGCACGAGGAGAAGTTACTGGGGACAGGTCGTCCTCGTGGATACACTGCAGAGGGGTTGCGTCTGATGAAGGTCTTCTCGCTTTGACGTCAACTGGTTGGGGGGGAAGATTGCCGAATTTGTTTCTTGTGTCGTCACAGTTGAGAAAGAACCCGCGGTCTGCCTCGGTACGTTTGCCGATCAGGTTGTTATTGACAAAGCCCAGCGTGGAGGAAGAGCTCTCGTTGTATGCATTTCGACTGAAAACAAACCTATGACCATCGACCTTATTGTCACTGATGCTTTCGTCAGGTCCGCACACGGTGCATTTTGACGTCAACGGGTCGCTCCTCTCGTCAAAGTTCAGCGGTGGTACTGAGTCGACGTTGTCATAGCGGCCAGACAACTTAAAAGGTGCTTCCGATTTGTTTGTCAAATCCAATGCTTTGGCCAGCAGGCCCCGCTGCTGTGGCACGTTCGTCTTTCGCGGAACAGGAAACGCAGCCATCATGTCACTTTTCATCTAGAAACAGCGTTTTCAGCTCTATTTCCTAAAACATTAGAGCTGCAGAATTAAGCGATTCGAAAAATGCTTCTTACTACACAAATCAGAGATGAGAAAAGCCTGCTTTTTTTCAAAAAATCAACCCACCTGGTTTTTTTGGGTTAAAAAAAACGTTTTTTTTGTTTTGTTAAAAATAAAAAAGATTTTGTTCTTTTTTTAAGAAAAACGGAAAAACCCCACTACGAATTGTTTTTATTGCATCATGCAATATCACCATTTTCAGAATTACACAATAATAACTTGTTATGCTTATTATGGCATTCAAAACTGAGGGTAAAGAAATGTACCCCATTTTTGTTTTCGCAAAGTGTTGTTGGTCAGTTCACTCCTAAGTGGTAAGGCTTGGCAAGCATGCGCACAGCAAACGGAGAAAAACCATTCACACACAAACTCTGCAGTTTCATGTCAAGTTTATGTGCATGCCCTGCTAGTTCAGCATCTATAGAGTTTATTTTTTTCAACATTATGGTCCAAAATCAGGAAAAGTTTAGATGCAGAGAAGGCAGAAAAATTGGTTAAAATATACCGATTGTGTAGAGCTAAAGAAGACAACCAACAGAATTTACTAAAACTGTTCGATTTATTCTTCTCTTTTTTTCAAGTCCTTTAAATTTTGTTGCTGTTCATTTTGTCTGATTAAAAAAAGTTTATAGTTAGCTGTACAAGTGTCTTGCTTATTTTATTTTTACTTCTTAGTAGATTTTTCAAACGAAAAGTAAAGAGTGGGGTTTGTTGTTTTTCTTAACAGGGCTTTTTAAAAAAAACCAGGTGGGTTTTTTTGGGTCGTTTTTTTACAACAACCCTGACACAAATTACTGCAAATGAGAAGTAACAACCACCAATTACTGAAAAAGAAGCAAAGAACTTACTTTCTGTTTCAGGTGCTGATAACTAGTTAAAATTTTGCTCTGGAAACACAAGTCAATAGTTCAGGCCATGTTTTATTTATGAAGAGAAATATGAAATGGGCTGTATTATATTTGTGCGCAAGATAACTCAAAATGTTGCTGGATTAAGGTTTGAAAGCCGAAATTGTATTTAGTTAAGAAGGATTTTGTACCATTTTAAAAATCCTTGTTTGTACTCATGCCAAACAAATTCCCCAGTCCAAAAACCTGTCTCAACGGAAGCTTCATGTGCTAAATGACAAAAATAACGTTTGCTTTCATTCTGCAGAATTTTGGTATGTTTTCTTCACGCAGCATTTAAACACTAACTTTGCTCTCTTCGGAATACGTAATTTTGGTATGTTTTCTTCACGCAGCATTTAAACACTAACTTTGCTCTCTTCGGAATACGTAATCTTCAGACACGTGTCTTTCCGTTACAAAGGCGGGAGAGTTTTGTAGCAATGCCTATTTTATTCAGCAAAAACAGAGAAACACTCTACAAAAACAAGATAAGAAGTTTTTGATGATTTTATTGTTGGACTAAAGTTGTTGCTTCATTGATGTCTAGCAACGCATACCCGATCATTTTTGATGAATGGTTTCTTTTAGTGCTAGTTACACCAGTAAATTTAGAATCAACCTCACTAATACCCTGCCAGTGTTTACACCTTCACTATCTGCAGATTTTCTCTTACCTCAACGCCTGAAGTTAGCGTTTTGATAGAAGGTATGACCGAACTGATCCTTGCAGTGGTTTAGCGGTAACGATTCATTGGAAATGCTTTACGTCTCTCTTCGCTGTTGCTGAGCCGCGCAGCAAAATAAACTCACTGCGGTTCAAGTGCACGCGTAGGGCTCTACAGCAGGCGTTGCGCACGGCCTCAGAATGTACGCTGCGCCGACGCGTGAAAACATCATCGTTCATACAGTCGCTACTTGCCAAGTTTTTCGCTTTTGAGTGGAAGACCTTTGCCCTTCATGAGTCAGGCCGTTGTCATGACAAAAAGAAAGGGTCTTTTCGTTCCCACCGTATAACAGTCTAATCCTGGTTTGCATTCAAGCCTAACTCGAACCCACTGAACGAGACAACACTGGATCCAACGTCCTGCTTGAAAATCTGTTTGAACTGTCCAAAAAGTTTTTAAAATGTTGAACTTTTTTAGTTTCTTGAGCTTTTAAAAACGCATGTTCGATTTGGGAAAAACGTTTCGTGGAAAAGAAGGGCATAACTTCTTTCAGGGGCGTACTGAGG
>JGI24159J19872_10007907_pt1 | contig 13923 bp, 11 predicted proteins | sample Ectturendosymbi4_FD_19872 | JGI IMG/M metagenome (IMG submission 19872) | reverse complement strand
TTGCTTGCAATTTTCAGGACTGAGGATGCGTAATTTTACGTGAAATCGATTTCCTATTAAAAATTTGCTGATAGATTCCTTGCTTACACCCATCCTTCTTAAAACATTTAAGACATTTCCAAAAATTTGTGGTTACTTTTAATGAGCAAGTTCAGAATATCAAGAAGTCCAAAGCATCATTTGTTGAGGTTGTATCGTGTTTCGCGACTGTGAAGGCAAGGATTCAATAGAGACAAGCAGATGTACAGTACATATCAAGCCAAGTTAAATCAGCACTAAGAAAACTCAGGGACTAAGAGAAGACAAGGATCGTGACTGTGTATTATTCATATCAGATGTATCTGTATTGTACAAGTCTTGTGTTGCACATCTGGCTAAATGAACCACTTTATTTGCTGAATTTGAATGCTTTGACTAGATTCCTCCGTTTGCAAAAAACTGAATGCGAAAATGTTGAACCATGTGAATAGCAGGGGCGGATCCAGCCAGTAAGTTTTGAAGGGGGGAGATTTCAGTAATATTTGGCATTCAAGTCTCATTACGGGTTCACTACTGTATGAGAGATGAAGTATACTTCACAACACTGCTGTGAAAAAACAATGGACGACAGAATGGGCTTATATCACGAATGTTGTTTTCCGAATTGTAAAAAAATTATGGTGATCGCCCCAATCGCCCCCCCCCCTTGGATCCGTCCCTGGTGAGTAGTATGTGTTTGAGAGAAACGTTTCTATTGATGAAGCTAAACTGTTTGACCAGTACCAAAACTTGTTTGAGTTCGGGCAAAAAGAGCATCAACCAAATGCAGTTTATTGTAAAATGATGGAACATGAAAGATAAGCATAATATTTTGCAACGTGCAATACCATTGAATACTTCAGCGAACTAAAAAGCACAGTTTTACTTCAGCGTTATGGCTCATTACGCTAATGTGGAACGATTTTTACCTTCACGCAGCCACAAACCTAAAAGAAAGAGAAATATGTTTAATTGAACTAGTTTTTACTCTATTGAAGCTGGTGTGCAATTTAAAACATGTTTCATGAAACTAGTTTCATAATATTGTTAAAGGCGATTTTACATTTTAGAGAAATTTAAGGAAACTGCAAAATAGTCATGAGTTAAATAGGACAAGTAAATAAAGGTTTTGTTTTGTGTGTTTTGACTGAAACATCGTCCACACTGGACGTCTTATTTCAATGCTTAAGCCTAATTGTTATTTGACTTGTTGAGTGTAGACAATACACTCAACGAAGTAAGCGACAGTCGTAAGTTGCCCTCCCTTTTTTCGATGAAAATGTGGCAGCCTTATCAGGTTTTTTTTAAGGAAAATGTTAGGTACCCAGTATGGACCTGTAGGGACCCGATTTCTCTGATTCTAGGGACCCAATGACAATTTTCGCTGATTCTAGGGACCCGATTTTCAATTCGAGGGACCCGAATCGGGTCCCTAAAACGCCTTAAAAAACCCTAACCCTGGCCTTATTGAGCTTATTAATGAATAAACATTTAAAGAAGAAAGGGGGATCGTCATCTCAACAAGTGTAGAGCTGATCTAAGTGGTTCTGAAAGACGTAAAAAAGCAAATGAGGCAAAAATTAGAGAGGAAGAAGTTGCAGCCAAGTCAACAAACATTCAAGTGGCAATTTTACAGTGGCAGTGAAGTCCAGCGGAGACATTTCTGCGGAACTTGTAAGAGACAGAAAATCGAAGAACATGTTGTGACAGACTTAGATCTACGTAACGATGAAAATAGACCTAGTTTAACCAGTAGGGCAGCAGCAGAAGAACGTCAAGATGTATCATTGAAAACACGATAGATGAGATGGCTGACGCTATCACTGGAGGAAGCGATATCGGTTTCTGGGCCCTCTGGCCAGCCAATATACCGGAAAAAATGCGGGAACATTGGTTGAAATATGAAACAGGTCCTTTTTGACATTGTGATGAAAAGTCATATTTTAAACATGATGTTACACAACACGGAAAAGACAGAAATTTGTCACGGAAATGTACCGCGTATGTCTGATTCGTCGCCAGAACCTTAATGGCGAAGTAATTGACAGAAGCTGGCTTTGTTTTTCTCCTTCACAAACTTGTGTTAAATGTTTCACTTGTAGACTGATGTGTGCGGATACAGCTAAATGTGCGCATTTCCTTATTAGAAAAGGAGAATCTTCGACTGGAAGCACGCTCTTGAGCACCGGAGGAGCCACGAGCATTCAATGGAACGTATAGATGCCACGATTACATTTAGTCGCAGATGTAATTAATCACTGTGAAGAACTGATACTGAACTAGCCAGTCAGGTCAATCAATGCGAACAATATCGGAAATCTTCTCTGCCTGCAACGTGTAGTTTCTGTCCTAAAATTCATTGCTGAGCCAGGATTGGCGTTTAGAGATGATGCAAACGTTGGATCGCACAGAAAGTTTTTCCAAAATATTTTCAAAACTTTTTTCAGGCAAATATTAAAAAAAGAAAGATGCGATGCTTCTAGCGACTGGTTTTGCAACAGTTTCACAAATCGCTAATCATTGTCAAATACCATGTTGCATCATAAAGTTTTGTTACAGTTGAGTTAGCAAATGTGACGTCACAAGATTACGTCATAAATATCAATGGTATGTGGAAATACCAGTGACTTCATCGATCAACCCCTACCTAAACATATTGTATCCGCACATGGGGTCTCCCACCATGCCTGGGCGCCAGGCCCCCCACCATCTAATTCCGGCGCTAACCAGCAGTCCAATGTCCAAACATGTGAAACGGTATTTAACGCTTGATTAAAATTCTACCTTTATTAGTGGCGTTAAATGTTTTTAGGGCAGTATGCTTTCAGGCCCAGTGTTAATTCATCATGCGCTTATAAAATCGTTTTTCACGATAACCAGCACAGCTACCTAAATTGGGAGTAATGTCGTAGCAAATGNCTTTCGTTCATGTTTTGTTTTTGAATTGTCGTTTCAGCAATNCAGTAAATATATTTTCCTTGTACATGTAACTGCACAAGCTTCGTCTGGAAACGTGATCGTCATTTAGCTATNTGTTAGATTCCCATAATGGGGCTGAGTTGTCACTTCCAAGTGTAAGAAGAACCATTCTACGGTACTTCTAACCAGATCGGGAATACACGTCAGACATTATTGTTTCTGATCTACGGATAGCCAAAGCAGTGTCAAACACTAGCGCGCAGCATATAGCATGCTGTAGGGCAGTGGTTTCAACCTTATTTTGTACCGCGACCCATTTTAGCAACCCACTATAACCCAATGACCCCCATCTAAAACTCTAATAAAGTAAATATAAAACAGCTTTTTGCATAAAATATCTACTGGCGGCACCTCCAAAAATGGTTCACCCCTCTGGGGGTCGCGACCCCAGGTTGAAAACCACTAGTGTAGAGTATACCTTTTAAATACTTTTTCTAGATGTAAGAGATTCTTTGGGACATCAACAGTGTTTTCAGTTGTGTGCAGTTTGTGAGAAACGAAGCCCGTCTTTCGGGACCCGTTTCAAAAGTTTTTTGAATTTTTGATATAACGCGCTTCCAAACTGTGGTTATTCCTTAAAAGATCACATAGTTCGACCAACAAAAATAGCTGTTTTCTTGGCCNACAAAAGGTAACCACTTTTGTGTGATACCCAAAAATTGTTGCAGACAACCTTGGGCATTTGAACAAGTGAAGATCTGTTTGGCNGCCCTCTATTTAACTGCCCCCCAAACGCCTGGTCTGGATCCGCCACTGGTTAGATATATTTTTCTTTTGCTGCAGAACAAAGTATCAGTGAAAAGTAAGTAAAATCTTTGATCTATTTTCTTCAAGCCAATGTCATTCCGACAAGATGACAACAAAACAAACTTTAACAAAAATGACGCAAGTAAATCGATCACAGTTTATCCGAGAAGATGTTACTACGTTTTAAAAATGTATCTAACTCTCAAACTAATAAGCAAGGCTTTTACTGAGACCTTGGTGTCTACAGCAGGGTTGGCCAACCTATGGCGCATGCGCCAAATTTGACGCATTGGATGATCCCAAGTGGTGCATAGCATATCTGTAAATGTAACAAGTAAACCTCTTCAATATTTTTAATCGATTTCTTGTTTCGCGCAAATCTCTTGTGGTTGCCTGTTATCTTTTTGAAAAAAGTTGTTCGTGATTTTCTGGAAGATAAAAATGAGCTACCTGATGAAAGGGCTTTTTTACGTTTTAACAACTGTCTATTAGATCTGCGGCATTTTTGGTTAATATTACCAGCCATCTCAATCATCAATCATCTGAATATGAAACGGCAGGGAAAGAATAAATTACTGTATTTCCTAACTTAGTAAATGATATCATTGCAGTCAAGATGAAGTTAAAACTGTTCATCTTACCGTTAGAAAATGATGATGTGAGCCATTTTCAGTATGAACAGATTGAATCTGCTAATAATGGCAATTGAGAAAACGAACTGAAAAGATCAAGTTGTTTCGAGACTCATTTGAATATCTTGCAAGACTTTTTGTGATTTCGCTAAAGAAGAAGACTGAATTTTGCCATTTGTAAACCCATACTTACTTAGTTAACAAAAGATGATGAAAATACCAAGTAACATGCCAATGAAACGCGTTTAATTCAAAGCAAATTCAATATTGAAAACGAAATTTGATTTCTTCGGTCCATGGTGCTTCTGACGTGAGTAAATTTCTGGCGATCCTTACCCTCTGAAAAATTATCAAAACAAAAAAATTCGCTGAGAGATTGTATTCGTTTTGGAACGGTGTACACATGCGACCAAGCATTTTCGTCCATGAAACTGATTGAAAACAAAACGAGGCCGCACCTGACTCATTCAAATTTGAAGAATTCTCTGCTGCTCTCAGTAAAAAATGTGCCTCCAAACGTTGAAAAAACGGTAAAATCAAAACAAAGGCAGATGTCTCACTAAAAGGTAAGAAGCCTAAATGTGAAGTTTATTTGATGTTTTACCAGATGTTTCACTTCCATTGAACACTATTACCGGGCAAATCACTAATGATGTAAATTAACATCGTTATAAAAAGTGTCGATGGTATGGCGCGTCGGTACTCTCGTTTGAAATAATTGGCGTATGATGTACAAAGGGTTGGCCACCCCTGGTCTACAATGTAAATATTTTACTCAGCCAGCAATAAGCCCACCTTCTCCACCTTCCAGCAATCGCGGAACTGCTGCAACATCATAATACTTAATTTCCGTATAATTTATAAAATGCAGTTAACCGTGGCCGTAAAATTTACAGTAGTTAACCGTAGAATTTACAGTAGTTATTACACGACATACTTGCAGCTAGCACGCAAGCTAGAAAAAGAAACAGCATTTGTATTGCCAGAAACATATGATCTTGCGAAGGTAGAAACAAAGCTTATAATAATTCTTTTTCATCTCCAATTCTTCTCTTTGGCAAATTTTCTCTTTGGATTTAAAAATTCGGTTGTTATTTCTCGCCTCCAGCTTTGGATGTTGTGCCTGATAACAACTTGATACTTGCTCATATGGTCACCGCTCATATCCATGACTTTTTTGCGGATGTCTGGCATTATGCCATGCTGTCTGTTTGGTAAATTTGTGGTGGGCTCACTTACATGCTTGTTGTGCAAGCGCGCGGTTTATTTATATACGTTTGCGTTGAATAAAACCGTAGTTGTGATGCAGTGAACAAGTTTCATAATAGAAAGCAAGCAACCTAACCAGAAACTTCTTACCTAGCAACATTGCCGCGATGTAGTTGACAAGACCACTAATCCCGCACAGGAACATCAAAATACCGTATAAAGTTGATTCCTGTACAAAACTTAGCAGAAACGTTGTTACGTATTGCCAAACACTGAATACAAAAAATGTAACGCGTCGTCCAAACCTGTAACACCAAAAAACAAGTGAATAAATCAAAAACACTGAAGAGAGAACTATCAAGGCTGCATTTCTGCTTACTTATCAGACACGGATCCTCCTAGTAAGCCCCCAGCTAACTTTCCAAACATGTATAAAGACGTCGCCAAAGGTTTTTTCCATGAATTATTGCATATCATGTTGAGCTGCAAAACAAATCAGATAATGTAACTCGGAATAGCATAACACTAGCAGTAATTGTCATATACTAATGTTACTTCCAAAGAGGCACACAAACTTGCATTTAAAGTTTTCTGCGTGCAGCTAGCTTTATTATTTCAGACAAAGTTGTTGGCAACCAAAGTTTTACTATGTCCTCGCCGAAACCTCGGCCGGGAGAGGCCGACATGGCCAACGGCCAGGGCCGAATTAAGGGGGGGGGCAACGGGGGCAATTGCCCCGGGCCCTCCGCTTTTTGGGGACCCCCCCGTGATGACATTTATTTGTTTTAAATAAAATATTCGTTTGAAAAATTGTCGTCATTCAAAAGAGATAACAAGAATAAAACTTTATATTCCGATGTAGCGTTGAGTGATTTTTCTGCAAGTTTGACTTTCTGCCAGTTTTAGTAATCACTACTGAATATAAATATTTTCGGTTTTGTTCAATGCAAATATATTAGAATTTTGCTGGTAACTTTTCCTAATAATCGTTCTTGTGGTATGGGTTTATCTGCTCGTGCATCACGCCTACTGCAAATATGCCGCGAAAACGATACAATTTGCGTGCTTAAGTAGCAAAGCTAGTTATGCTGTGGTTGCTGTTTAGTATCAATGATTTCGTAACCTCTTGTTCCGTCTGGAGGTAGCCGCAGCCGAACTGCGACCTTTGTTTCGTCATAAAGTGTAACATGGGTGGAAACGCACTTTTTTTCGATGGCTACTATTCTTGCGTTACATCACAAACATATGAAGCTAGTCAAGCCATTCACATCACATGTTATTGTGTGTCCCGTCAGAAAAGGTTTTTGAACAGTTGATTTGTAGAACGAAAGAGCAGAAAGCGAGATTGCAGTGTTTAGCTTACGCGATGCCGAAATCTGTAATGCCTTCAGCAACTAAAAAGCGCAAAGTTTCTAAGGAGAAAAAGCTCAAGAATCTTGGCAGTGTCAGCTGAAACGCCGCGACTGAAACGCTTTTTTCAGCAAAGCTTTTCATGCAACAACGTTAAAGCAGTGGCGTTAACCAGAGCACCTGAAAATGTAGGTGAAAATAACGACATAAGCTTCGAAACACCTTTCACACTCAGGCTGGCTGGCCATATTGACATGTTATTTTTCCGGTGTTTTTGTTTGTATCTCTGGTTTCTGCTTATTGTTCGGGTGAATGTTGTTTCTTGCAGAGTCACTCTCTAGCCTGTTGAAATATTTTTCTTGGTAAGAATACACTGTAGTGTTTATATCATAAACTCTGTTCAAGTGCGGTTTACAATCAAGGGCAGTTTACATTAATTTTTAACACCATTTCGTGCGGCCTACATTAATACGCCAGGCATGGCCGGCCCTGAGAGGTGCGGAGCCCAATGCAAGACCTCGGCGCGGGGCCCCTCTTGAGCAGTGGTTTTATGACGTCATCGTGTTCAGTCAACCGTGCTATACGACCATGGCAGAGCGCAGATATAAAGCTTTACCACAAGAATTGAGCACGTTTGCTAACGTTCGATAATATACGAGGAAATTCATCGCTGGTTCTAACAAGAGCGTTGCTTGTTAACAATGAGATTTATAAGCCGTTTCTACTGAATTCTCGAGCGCAAGGAGTATCTGGAGGAAATGAACAATCTACCTAAACATGGCGCGGGGCCCAATGCAGCTGCATCGGCTTAAGGCCGGCCCTGACGCCAGACTATAGACGTAGCCATGGGGGCCAAAGGGGCCATGGTCCCCCCAAATTTTTAGAAAATATAGCTATTTTGTGCTTTGAGAGGCGTTTTTCTAAGCAAAATAGTGTTATTCGCCTAAATTCAAACATTTTGGCCCCCCCAAAATTTTTGGGCTGGCTACGCCACTGCGCCAGGCACATGATCAACTACTGGAAAAGCAAACAACAACGTTGCGAATCAGCCAAAACATGAATTATACAACGATAACGTCATGGAATATGTCATAGGGGCCCTCCAGTGTAAATTGCCCCGGTTCCCCTACCCTTTAATCCGGCTCTGCCAACGGCCCTATATTAAAACTTTTGTAAACCGATNAAAAAAATTTGTTNAACTTGAAATACGAAATATTTGATTATTTTTTAGGTTTTGAGAAGTACGTGGAACAAAGAATTTAGCAACTGTGTCTCAGAGTTTACTAGAAAGTCAAGAAAGATGACCCTTTATTTAGTATTCAGACACTCAAGGACCTGTTTCAATTTTATTAAATTGGGACCCGCACCAATGGCCACAGGGTTGCCGATTGAAGCCTATTCTGTATTCCAAGAGGAACAAACCAATACTAAAAGGTGAAGAGTGTGATTCATCACATTTATTACGCTTTTTATATTAACAGCAAAATGTCGACATATCAGTTCTATCAAAAACCAAATGTGTATGTCTTACAAGCAAACGGCGACAAAAATGAGTTCGTCCGTGTTTGTGTTGCTCTACGATAAAAACACGTTTTCTCTATTTTTGTATGTGTCATACTTTACGTTCCATGTATATTGTGTAAAGACTGTTTTTTTCACGTTAGTGTCACTGATCTTTCGATATATCGTGTTTTGTTGCGAATGCGCTGTAACAACATAACTTTACAAAACATTTGTGTATGGACGGAAACGAAATGGAAGGAGTAGGCCAATTAGCCAAATCAATGACATACATGTGTGCCAACATTGTGCGAATCTGAAGACGACGTAACCAGGGACTCCGGCACAGCGGTAGGGCAGGGAGGCAGAAAAAGGGTTGAGGGAATGGAAACTTATAAAAAACAAAAAATCGCTACCAATACGCTTGTTTCTGTTCAGCAACAATGTTGACCTCAAAAATAATAACAGGAAATAATAGAAAACCATACAGAATTTTCTGGGTGCGCGAATAGCTGCAATAAACTTGTTTCAAGTTGATCATGATAAACCAGTGTTTCCCAACAGGAGTCNGCAGACTCATTTGNGTCCGCAAAAGGCTCTGGATGAGTCCGCAAGCACTAAGGGCTAACGAGTTTGCTTTAAGGAGAAAGAACTCCAGGTAACGTGAATTCGCAAGTCTACTTATTGTCCAGCTACTTCAGGAGTAAAAGCTTACTCCCATAGTAAAGAGGTGCGTGCTTATTTTCCTGCTGCTTGGAAAAATGCAAGAGCAAAAGCGCTCTACATAGCGGGAGAGACCATGGTCAAACCTGCAGTCGTGAAAATAGTCTACAGTGATGCCTTAGGAAATAAGTTAGCTATATGGTGCTTTTGTCAAACAACACCATCAAGTGGCGCATCCAAGAATTCTCAGTCGATATTCTGAAACATACTATTGCAGTTGCTGTTGGGGGCTAATGGGAAATCTTATTTTAGAGTTGGGCGAAACTACAGGTTTAGGAAACGATGCACAGTTTATAGTGTTTGTGCGATAACGTGCGACTGAGGATTACGTGGAACACTTTCTCTTTTGCAGTCCACTTGTCAAAAATACTACAGGAAAGGAAATGTTCAAGAAAGTGGATTCTTTTGTTAAGAGACATCACCTTTCACGGACCCGCTGCGTGTCTGTTTGTGCCGATGGTGCTTCCGCCATGATGAGAACCAAAAAGATTTTTTCTTTGTATGAAAACGGAAAATAAAAATATTTAGGCAGTTATTGTCCTCTCCACCGAGAATAAATTTGGCAGCGAAATAAATTTAGGAAGATCTGACATTAGTTTTAAGGCAAATGGGTCAGATCTGAAAGCGTTTATCAACAATAGTGTTTAATTTATGGCTGTAAGTTTTATAAAGAAAGACAAGTTTCAACATGAAATTTAAAGTTCATGGCAGAAATTACTGTTTTAGTGTCAAATATTGCGTCTTTGACAAAACCAATTTTTTCCGCCAAAAAATAACCCGTCCCCCAAAAAATGTTGGGTCTCCTACGCATGGCTATATAAATCAACATAGTTGAAAAATTTTGTATGTTTGGCCATAACATACAAAAAACAGACGTAATTGAGTGTTTTTCAGATTTTGGCCATACGCTATGTAAAATATCTGACAACCCTGGACTGCGAGACTCATGGATTTGTGTCTGGTTTCTAGCAAATTGGCGTTACTACCGTGTTTTGCTTCGGAGTCTCAAGATTGAAGCTATTGTATACGTGATGCAAGTAACTTTCTGTCGTCTGATTACCAGGCCCGTAACCAGCTTGGGACACCAGGAGGGGCGAAGAGTTTTCCGAAAGGGGCCAAAATTTTTTGAAATATGTCCAATATTTTTAAAGTAAGCCCAACACATTTTTCCAGGGGGGGAGAAAAATTTTCTAGGGGTGGCTTCGCCCCCCCTGGTTACGGGCCTGCTGATTACACCGCTGTGGATTTTGCCACAGGTGAGTGCGGTGCGGAGTGTGTCAGACAGCAGTAATGTGACCTAAAAGTGCTCCATCGGGTCACGTTCCATATGCGAAGTTTCTGAAAACATTTTTAGTGTTCGGCGGTACCTAGAGCCCTAATTCAACATGCATAAATTTTTACTTTTGTGAAATATGGACTCCGCCATTAGTTTTCTAATTGGTCCCCACAATTCCTAGCACCGGCCCTGGATACTTCCTGGAAAACATCTGTTATGTGATCGGAGTTATTCTTGAAACCTCACCGTGTCGGCAGTGCTGTTGACAGCTTCTACTAAGGAATGACAATAAACATTCCTGCAACTTAGTTTATGCGCTCTTTTATTTTCGGCTAAACTATGGATCAGCTTACCTCACTGCTTGAAACCAGCTTCTGGCACTTGATTTACCGTCTCAGCTTACTTGATTAGCAAGCATAGTCCAATCTATATACTGTAGTGAATGACTCCGTAATTCTTTCTTTATGACAAACAATAAGCTACATTTTTCCTCTAAAAATCTTATTAAATTGCTAATAATTTTTCATTCATTCATTTTCATACCCGGTTTTCCTATGGGGAGGGTTGCGGGGAAGCAGACCTAGAACGACCTGAAATACCTCGCGGTTTACAGCAACATCTGATGGTTCTGCTGGCTCCACACCAAGACTGGACCAAACCAGGCCGGAGATGTATTCACATCACCTCACACCGTCTTTGGTCGGCTTTTGGGGCGCTTTCCCTTGGGTGCAGCCAGCAGGACTCGCCACGCCAATCCTTCCTGATGCTTAGTAGCTGAGATCTCCCTATTCGGAGAAGTGGCTCGACATTCAGGACTTTACGAATCTCACAGCAGTGCACTTTCACACTAAGTTCTTTCAAATGCTATCGCTTTTCCCCATCGCGGTAGCGAAAAATTCTTATATCACTATTTTTTCAGAGAGCGATCCAGAATACTTAAATAGCACGTCCTGGTGTTAGGGTAGATTGCATTCAAATTTTTGTTTTCTTGAATAAGCCTCCTGTCAACTGTCCCACATCCATGAAAAAGGCACAAAGAGTTTTACATACCAAAATGATTTTGATGCATGATCTACACACTGCCGTTTTTTTTTAGCGGAAAAGCGTGCAAACAGACCTTTCAGATTGTTCGTTCTGTTGATGTTAGTAAGCAATATAATCTTTGAGCATAAATAAGAAATACCGGTACTTGAATCCCCAAAGAGTTCCTCGACATAAAACAAAAGTTAAACCAAAGGATTTAATGCCTGGTTGCAGAAGCTGCACACGTCTCACGAAAGTATTGAAGCAATATATTGTAAAAAACATATGAAAAACAAATCAACACATGACAAACATATTTATGCCCTTGATATGCACGATTTTAAGATGCTGTGATGCTTTACACCAGGGGTCTCAAACTCAAATTGCTCTGAGTGCCAAATGAGGACCTATGAAGTAACCACGGGTCGCATTAGGACTACCGTACCGAAGGCCGTATTATGACACTGACGCGACAGTGGCGGTACCTGAACCTTACTAGAAGCAGCTTTTACATCTTATTTCCTGCGAAAGGCATTGTTCGTTACAGGTTAATCATTTCTAGTAGTCCCTACGGTGATTTGAAAGGAACTCGTTCATTCGCTTACCGAGCATTTTTAAACCAGGTCCGTAGCCACGGGGTGGCATTCGGGGGCAATTCCCCCCAAATTTATTTTGTGTCCCCCAAATTTTGTCGTGCCCAAAATTTTTTAAGTAAAACATATAAGAAAAACAAAAATCTTGCCCCCCTAAGTATGTGTCTTTCCCCAAAAACCTTAAAAGCTGGCTAGGGGCCTGTTTTAAAAACCGGTGAATAAACAAATTACTTTAATGTTAATTATTATTTGAAAATTCCCAAAAAAGTATCGCAGGTCACACAAAATGCCCTCGCGGGCCACATATGCCCCCCTGCTTTACACCATTCTGTAAAGTTAAATGTGAAAAGTTCTGCTTGCTTAAGCCTACAGCTTGCTATTGCTAGAAAATATGTCCACTGTCATCATGCAAGCTTATTCAAAGTTTTGTGTGCTTCCGGCTAATTTGATATGAGAAATGGAGCCGGATAACTTATTTCACAACAAAACGAGAATGCATCAACCTGCGTTGTGGTATTCTTGCTCCGCAGGTTGGAATGAAAATAGCTTCTCAGGAGAGAAAGTGTGTGCAGCGACAGCATGACCAACTTAAGTATAAATTTGAACAAGCCCCACCTCAATCCGCTTGTGTGTTGTTGCCTTTCGCTCTTGAGCCAGTCATGATTTGCCTGCGAATAACTGCGATTGTCTATTCTCGCGCGGTTGGCTGACGGCTTAATCGCCAGATAGAACGGAAGAAGTTAACTGTAGTATACAATTTTCACCAGACTATCTTGAAAACTGTCAGTCACTTACTTCAGTAACAGCAGTGGTTTCTCTGCCTTCAAAAATGAAGTTCTTGCATGGTGTAGGCTCTGAACATGAGCAACGAGACATTATAAGTAAAACAAATTGTATCACAGCTGGAATAAAAGATGTCTAATAAAAAAAGAGTCAGAAATTATGTTCGTTGGAAACGTAATATCTTCACACAAGGCAACAGTTGGTCCAAGCAGTGCCGTGGCAAGGCAGCCCAGTACCTCCGGTCGGGGGGAGCCCCGACCATTCGTAGGGGCCCCACAATATATATTGTATTAGTAAGTTAGAGCCGTCTCTCTACCCTTGACTTTTACTCGTCTGGTTTTTGCCCTCAGTGCAGAGCCTGTAGATTAAGCATGTAATATCATGGTTCATTAATTTCGAAAAAGAATTGCGGACGTTCGGACGCTATAGCAGTTTTTGTACAGTTGTGGTTACGTCAGAACAAGGTCAATTGTTAATTGTTAATAAAGTCTTGACCTTCTTCACTTAACTTCGCTGGCATCGCCCTTGTGCGTTGAAAATCTCGGGGAAATTTACGTCATAATGAATGTGCTGTGGAGTGTTGTGCAATCCCTTTGTAGTTGCGTACAGATAGAGAGACTAGGTTTCTAGTTCAACGTTAAAAACGTTTTCGTGCAAGCTACTTTAAGACAGGTCATGTAAAGTTGAAACGAAGGAAGGCTGTTGTGTCAGTTTATTATATATATGTCTGTGAAGACTGTGTTACGACAGTCTGATTTAAAGTTTCGACCAGAAAAACCGGGGATATTCTCGATAAGTTTAACGCTCGCTTGCTCGATCTTAAAAAGCCTCTTCAGATTTAATCTCACTTGCTATATGTCATGATAAAGATGGATGGTATCAGATTCCAATAAATTCGTTCTTATTAGAAGTGGAGGCAGAGGGAGTGTTGGGAAGCAGTTGGTTCTAAGCACTGCTTCCACCTATCAGTTTTTGGTGAACGCACCAAGTTGATTATATTGAGACTGGCTATTAAAATGATGAGGCTGTACAGCGACCACCAGGTGCTCTGTGATCGTCGGGATGCAAATCACAAGCATTAATGAGACTG
>JGI24159J19872_10007906_pt1 | contig 13923 bp, 6 predicted proteins | sample Ectturendosymbi4_FD_19872 | JGI IMG/M metagenome (IMG submission 19872) | reverse complement strand
CAAAAAAAGGTTGTTTTCTTAGTTTCGAGTGAAAAAAAACAAAGTTTACCACTTTTGGCCCCCCCTGAAAAAATTTTGGAAAAATCCCCAGATGACCCCCCTGGAAAAAATCTTTCTGACGCCCATGGTCGCGCACAAGTGGGAAACAGCAGTATGCTTGTGGTTACTTTTTTTTACGATCCCAGCTCCACCACTTACAATTGACAGTAGCTAAATGCACGACCTAGTGAAGTTGCAGGTATTGAACATTTGCTGATTACCTATAAAATGCGACATCAACTCCACTAACCACAATATTCAACTTGTTGATATGAGCAATTACCCTCTACGATTTCACTATTTAATCTCACTGGACCTTTAGCGCCAGAAATTGCTTTTCAAAACAGTGTAACAGAAACAAAAAGCGTTCTGGTCATTCCTCCTGTAGCAATCTACAGTATCTTTCATCTAAGCTTCTTATGCATCACTGCATTCTAGTAGTTTGAGCTCCGACAAAGTCATACCTAGCCGTGTTATCACTGCTATGTGTATTATTATTGCTGTAATCATCAGTGTTAGTACTAGTGTTATGTGAATATTAATATTTTTGTTACTTTGGTATAGTAGTTTGAAAAGTTAACTTTTAATGCTTTTTTTAAAGGGTTCGTACAAAGTTCGTGCCACCGCATCAGACATTTTTCTTCACACAGCAATCGTCTTTACAATAAAATTATTTTTGCAGGCTTTATTTCACAAAGGAAAGCAAAGATTTATAGCTGCCATACAATTTCTTCACAACGTCTTAGGTCAGGATGAAAACCTTGAGACGTTGGCAGCAAACGGAGGTTCCATATCTATTCAAGCTACTGTCAATGGTAGTTTTCTGATGGGGTTTCAACTTTATAAAAAGTTTAATAATGTTTGTAATAGTGAGATATAAAAAACGCTTTCAAACATGAATACATATGCCAATATGTAGTATTAAGTTGTTTTGTTTCCTCGGCATTAGTTCTAACTGTAAAACATGAACGTTACCGGCGGAGAAATAAGTATTATTTTTAATGACAGGGAAAGCTGAAGGAGTTCTGGAATCGGCGTTATCGCAGGATATACCTTTTGTCCTATCTCCATATAAAATTGATCAGCGAAGAGTGGTGAAGCATTACGTTCCCGGACTCCCATACGTTATTCAAGTAAGATAAAATGTTTTGTTTGAAATTGAGGAAAAGATGCCACACTAATTAAATTAGTTAAGGATTGACGGAAACTTTGTATAGCAAAGGACGTGTATAAAAGGCTGAAGACTGCTGCTCCGGTTTAATTCTTATCGTTAGGAATGTCATTCAAATTGAAAAAGCGGTTTTGTTGTACCGCAGCGTAAACACTTCTGATTTTGATTGATGCATGAGATTCAAGTGATGAAAGCTAATCAACATACAGTATTTTATGAATATGACTCTAATACCAGAACTGTACAAGAAAACAACTCTCTCCGCATGAAGGTCGCTAAATGATGTATTTCAAAGAGTAAATGCAAAAAGAAAATCTGCATCTTACTTGGTAGAACAACCGAGAAAAAAAATTTGCTAACAAATATCTCCTCTGTTCAAAGGAAATCTAAACATTTCGCATCATTGTATTATATTTGGCTGCAGGACAGAGATATAAAGGACAACAAGTGCATTGCGAGAAACAACTAAAGACAGCCTAAGATAATGACGCCACCAAATCTGACCACATTGTACCAATTAACTGAAGTTAAATCAAAGTGAACCTGCAGTCAGAGCACCGAAAAACCTTGCGACTATCGTGGTGAAGTGCCCTAGCAGAATGAAACATTTCATTTATAGTTATGTAATATGAGAGAATACAAAAAACGCATATAACAATGCACCCAACCTCAGATAAGGACCCTGCAGATCTGTGGTTCATTTGCCTTTATTTGTCAAGCGCCACGCTACAAACCCCACAAGCAAACCAAAACGCATGCGCACAGATCACAAATGGCAAAAAAATGACAGTTAATAGAGACATTTTCTAAAATTAACACGCAAAATTTCGCATACCGAAAGCTTTCAATTTGCCATTGAAGTTGTTTGTACGATTTGAACAGTGCGCATTGGTAGCCTTCATTCGACCATGCACTATTTTGTTCCATTATTTATTATTCTACATTGATGATTTTATTTTTGCAAGCTTTTTTCCAATAGCAAAGATATCATGGACGCTACAATTGAAGAAGTTGCGCCAAATGGCCGTCAAACCTATTACTTCAAACTAAAGTCAGCCTTTGCTGTCGAGTACAGATCTTTGTTGCACAACGCAGACAAAACGTTTCAAAAAAAACATGCTTTTTTCCAAGTTGAATAATTGAAATATTGAAAAATGACGTCAATTATATTTGGATGCAACAGTAAAAATCTTGCTTTATTTTACACTGCAAAAAGGTTGTTGGAATATCATTGTAGTTAGTTTTTGCCCTGCCTGAAGCTTTGCAATATTGCGTTTTCACCACACAAAGTTTATTGTCTGCCCGGAAGTAACATCAGTTCCAGATTATTTTGTTTGACAAACACGTTTGATTGCATGTCAGTTGAACATCTGTTGTAAAATTTTCGCACAAAATTTTCACTTTACTATTGCATTTAATGACCTAACATTTTATTTATTTTAGGTTGACGTACAAGACATAGTTAATGGAACATCGGTTGCAAATATACCCGTGTTGATCACAGGTGCGGTTTTCTATTTGTATTATTTCAATGTCTGTTTTTACGATGCTTTATTCCCATCCAAGTAAAGAAAAGAACAAAATAGCATGAGAAGTTTCTAAAATAAGTCTACATTTTCTTGAGTCATTTTTGTAACTCACGCGGTAGCTTTTCAAGAACTTTAGGCTAAAATTTGATATAGCCTATCTTGCGTGAAAATATGTCATGAACGAAGCCAGTGTTTTATGCAGCCACCTTTGTCTTCCGTTAGGATGAAGTAACGTAAGAAAACATACGGCACGCACAGACATCTGACAAAATGTTTGCTATATTTTATTATTATCTTGATTATTTTTGTGCAATAGATTAGGTTGTTTCTTTTTTCTTCTAAAGCAATGCTGCGTAAGTGTAAACGAATTTTCGGTGAAGTCGGAATTGATATTTTGTTTTAGTAGAACAGAGCATTTTCGAACCTTGTTAAATCTGCTGTGAAATACAAAGAAAAGTATAAAGACCGCAACCGTGATGTGGCCTCAGGTGGTCAGCAGATCAACAAATTCTTTTCTTTGGAGATGGCATTTAGCTTGTCTATTTGGTTAACTTTTGTGATATACAACAAACTATCAGTGCAAATGTCAAATTATCGTTGTTTTACATTATTTGAAATAGAAATTTCTCCAAGTTTTTTATATGCATCTTGTAGCAAAACCTTTTCATTCGTTGCTTTAAGACGTACGGCTTAGGAGTGTCCTGCAATCATGATGGAATTCTGTGATTCGTCAATATTATAGGATACTTAATGCAACACAAAAAAGTGTGTTTTATTTCAGAGCAAATCCAAGTTAACGTTGGTGTTGCAACTTCGAAATGGTCTCTCTATCTCCACCTCGTGTTTACCCCCTTGCCCAATACAGAGTGTCCTCCATGTCTATTGTTGCCCATTTATTGCCTTTCAAGTGCTTTAAACAAGGAATTGACAGAATTGCAGATACAGTTTAAAGTTATCAGAAATAAAGGGATATGTGTGTATGATGAGCACATACCAATGGAGCAAGCACGGAATGGTAACGGCCTTGGTTGGATCAAACCACACAATTGCTTTCGGCTACTTGTCTGGAGTCAAAGGACGTAATCATTACGTTACCTAAGCAGCAAATTATAAGTATTACCAATACTACAGCTATATCATGCCTGGTGCCACGTAGAAAACATTTCGCAAAAGTATATTTTCAGCAATCCTTCATTTAGATTTCGGAACTCATTAAAACAAATTCTAACCTGCAAGAGGTTCGAGGCCCCAAGCAAGGAACATGTGATATGTATCTCAGTATTTTCCAGATATTTCAGATCACAGAATCAAAATCATTGTCTGAATATTTGTGAATATCGAACCCCCTTGAACAAAGTGCTGCTTAGTTAAAAAACAAGGGCGCTATTCCTTGAGGTATGGGTTGCGTCCAAAGTAATTGCGAGGTGAAACTTTGAAGAAACAGCTTGGCAAACTGATGAAAATGTGGATAAAACGGTAAATCAAGCAAAGCACATCTCAAAAAATCTAAAACGAAGCAATTTCATTGGTTGATGTGCGCGGTCGNATTTCATACCACAGTGCAGTGAGCCACCATGAAGATGAAGGAATTTGCTTTAAACTATCCTTGCTTTCGCTATGCGATAAATTCATTTTGTGGTGAACTTGACTGAATGTTCATTGCATTAAATTTGTACTTTTTCACTCAGTGGGAGAAGGTGGCGGCGCAAGAAATTTCCACAGCTCCACTGACGTCAACGGACAGATCAATTTTCAGGTGGATTTTATTACCAAAGGTTCACAGGTGAGTTTCTCTGCTGATGCAGTTGGCGTCAATAGCATTTGGCAAAAAATATCTTTTTCCCGCCCTTCCTATCGGTAACTTCTATGCTATCACACTTGCTTTGAAAACGAATTTACATAATGCATGATCTCTTAATTCCGTTGATAACTGCAGTTGTTATGCTATTCTTTATGCTTGTAAAAAAATTTATTTCTACTTGCAAAAAAGTATTCTGTGTCATGAAAATATCTTTGGCGGTTTAAATGTTCTTGACAACGTGTTGCTGTCAACAACTAGAAAACCCTGACTAAAAAGACCTTTATCCTTTCTATACCTTGTTGTCACTAATGATCTTTAGTACCGTATGTAGTGTCAGTGCGCTAGCTTTTACAGGTACGTTACTTTTTGAAACTGGTTTGCGCTACTTTCGCATGTTCATTAATTTTTCTAACTTTTTTGAAATTTCTGATTCTTAAGTGTGTTGTTTGGAATACTCTCAAATTATTTTGTCTTTCCACCTCCTAGTTCTGGACGCTAATCGGCATACCAGCCCATTTGTTGTGGATGTTGAAACTGTCTTTGGGGTGTTTACATCCCAAAGCATGTAATTTTGAGCTTGTTGAATTATTGCTTTGCGCAACTCTGTTCACGTAGTTGGAGTTTTTTCAACTGGATGACCTTCACTTCCTATTTCACCTCTATCATGTTTAATAACATACATGGTTGTTTCGATCAAGAGTTTGTGCAGAGCTTTCAGCTACGCTCAAAATTTTACGTCAGGAAAACTTCTGAGAAAGCAATCAATTTGATTTCGATAAGCGTATGATCACGTGTTGGGTCATTTCCTAAGGTAGGAGAACGAAAACTAACCTAAATGTACGTTGTGATTCGTGCCTCTTTGAAGTTAAGCTTTGCCGCACCGACGGTTTTTCTTTGGTACATAAGCCCAGGGACTGATTTACGTATGGCCATGATATAGGGCCCCATGCAACTTGTTTCTATAACCGTTTTTTTTATTAAAAAAGTTATGTACTTCGTAATATTACAGAACTGTGGATAAAACACCCCATAACTTCCAGTTAGGTGGAGCCAATGAAATATTGGTGACCCTTTTTCGGTTGTCATCTAAAAAGGACTAACAACCTTATTTGCGGCGTTCTGACATCACTACGTCATAGCACTGAACCTCTGATATTTACTGTGCTCTGAGCAGGCTAATAATGGTATTCGACTTTAGAAAATTCCTGCTATGTAACGTAAATTTACTAACGACGGGACATGGGTTGACTTTCATGCCCACTGCCGTATCACATGGGACAAATCCCATTGGAATCCCATTCTCGTGGACAAAACCTGCTTTTCCGGCTTTCCGAAGATCCGAACAAAAACAGGTCACACCTACGAGGGGCCCCACAAGCTAAGATGACCTAGAACCCAGCTTTCCCTAAATCCGTTCCCACATAACCCTTTGTATCACACGTCATGCTGTGCATAGCTTTCAAAAGATTTTGTCAAAATAGCTTAACTACAACACTTTCGGTTCTTTTTCCCCTACAGTACGTCCATACTACCGGCAGGTTTGTGGCGTAACCGCAGGAAGGACTGTCAAGTCGTATTTGGAACAGTCTTTTGGTAATGAAGCTTACGGATGTGCAATTTCGGTGAGAGTCAAAAACATTTTTTTGGAAGCGGCAATTAAGCTGAAATGTGTAGATTTCTTTCCTACACCTGAAATATATGCAGAACCTGTGTTGGTAACACACGTTCACCGAGAAGAAAAACATTATAGAACCCGGCTGTTGCACGATCTTTACATGGAGAGCGCTTTGCTCAAAAATTAGGAACTGGCTGTCTGTATTTGCGGGAATAATTAATTTCGCCTTCCGAAAAGAAAGATCCCAGCTTTGACGGTCAATGTGATCGGAACACCCCAAGAAATGTTGGCGATCCTACTCCTGATGGCCCAGAGGAAAGCGATCCAGAGGCTGGCAAAGGAACAGGCAGCGTGATAACATCTCTGACCTGGCTTGGTCACGCCTTGGTGTTGAGCCTATACCAGCAAGAGGTTGCTGAAAACAAATGGGGTGTTTCGAGACCTCCTAGGGTGTCTGCTCCTGCGATACTCCCAAAGTTTGATGGAATATATTTGGGTGGAATCAAGACATACGCAATGCACAACTCTGGCTGTGCGAGGGAAGCTTTTGAAACAGAAGGGCTGGTGCCCAAATTTGATGAAATCTGTGAGAGCAGTTGAACGTTTGAAAATGTGACCGAAGTAACTCGAGGCTTCCTTAATCTCAGATAGGTTTGGTGCGGAGCAGCAAGAAATAATGACCCGGTGAGCGAACGCAATAATATGTAGAGATAATTAACGTATGAATGCAGAGATGGTTTTAATCTTCAAATACATATGGCAGAGGAAAACTTTGGAAGATATTCAGAATGGGAACTGAAACAGGGTTCTGCGCAAGGAGCATTTATGTTGAAAAGTTGGTTTGTGAATTTTCTTCTGCTGGTTGCTTTAAACAAATATTTTAACTCCAGGGCAAGAGTAGGTATCTTGCGTCATTTTGAAACGATTGCACATTTCAGAAGATGCGCGATGCTGTTGTTCTGTTTCTTTTTAGTAAAATCGTAGCTGTTTATTACGTTTGGTCTGCTTTTCCAGTTTTTATCACAAATTCAAAAAGTCGGTATCATGTGGAAAGACTCTAAAACGGTAATCCACGGTGTGGACAATGGACATAAAATGTTATGTGACGAATGAAGTTGGAGTGCTTGTGGAAAATTAGATGTCTGTCATTTGCAAGTGAAGTCTGTCATTTAAGTCATAATGTTTAATTTTGAAGAGTTTGGAAAATTTGTTAAAAGTGTTTTTATTACATTTTTAAAGTTTTTCCTATTCCTTGTTTTGCATCTAAGTGCAGTGTGTGTGTGGCTACTGTTTGCAAGTCATTGATTTCAAAATGGCGGCAACGATGGGACTGTTATTACGTTTTTCTGCAAATAACAGTAGCTTGAACATTGAGGATTATGGTGAAGTAGTGGTACATTCAAATTAAACGAATTGCAGTAATTTCCGTATTTGTTGTTTGAAACGCATTCAAGTGTATCTCACGTTCGGAACATCGTGAAGGCAGTTATAATCTCATTTCATTCAGTTAAAAAATACTGATGGTTCCGGTACGTAATATTTTTTGGGTTTGGAATTGATTAACTAAAAGCCGATTTGGTGACGTCAGGGCCGTTCTTGTATCACTTGTGGTATATGATTGGCGTGGAAGCCACTGCAGTGTTCTTTTACAGAAAACTTAAGGGGCGAGGCAAGTTTTTTACTGGTGGACCGCTTTGGATTCCTAAATTTACCAACGGGGTTAATGGGCAGCAAGTAGATGGATTGTTTGCATAAAATCTTATAAATGGAATGTAAAAAATGAATCGGTTCTATTAATATAATTTGCCAAGGTCAGTGGTGTCAGATGGAAGTGCTTAACGGGCTGTACGTGGCACATGGGCCGGTCGTGGGCTCATGCTGTTTGTGTGAACCGCTCTTGACCTCGCAAACAGAATAGTCCTCTACCGCAAACATCTTTGCCGCACAGCTATTAGGGTTGTTTCCAAAGATATTAAAATGTTCATTTTGTTAAGTGAACTGCAGTCAAAAAAGGGGCGTACAAACTTGTTTATCCTCTGCTTGAGTAAACGGAATTTTAAACTTAATTTGTTAGAAAGTTGATCAATTTTTGGCTACTTCATGTGTTGGAAAGTAAACTCGCAAGAAGTTGGTGCACAAATCCATGTCGAGTTCGAGTGTAGTCTAATAACTAGTTTTTTGGAAAGGTAATTTTTGGAATTTGCGACAAAATTTCGTCTTGACGGTGTATGCCAGGTGTGGTGAACCTGCGGCTCGGGGGCCAAATGCGGCCCGCGTGGACATTTGATCTGTCCCGCTTCAGAATTTTCATTACCCATGTTAGAGTACAACATCGCGTCAAAACGAAGCTCCACAATAAGCACGTACTTAGATAGTAGCCTACGTTATAAGAAATAACTTTTCCTCATAGTTGATAGAAGAAGAGTTTTAGGATAAAATTAATTGATTTTGCGCCCGCCTGCGATAGCCGATAATGCACAATCCATGCGGCCCGTGATAATAAACAGGTTCCCCACTCCGAGCAATCTCATGTTTGCAGTCGGTAGCTTAGCTAACCTGTTTTGCCATTGATGACAACGTATCGTCAAAGGTTTTGCGATGAGCAAAAACGCAGCTATTTACTCGCTCACAAACATTTTTTTAATCGTAGTTTAATCGTGCGTTGATGGTGTTGTAGCGGACCTCGTCGCGGCCCGCAGCATAGCTGCGCTGACCACCTTCTCGAACGCGACTCGCGCTGTGTCGCGACGCGCCATTTAAAAGGCAATCCTGTGACCTGCGCGGAAGAACTCAGCAAAACATGACAGTGCGAGCAGATGATCGGGACGGTTGGTGTCCGACCTATGTTTTTCGTGAGAGCATGTTGGAAGTGAGCCTTGATGGTCCAGACGTGACAATAGTGTGAAGCGATGTCTTTTGCGTTCGTCTGCAAGAACCTGCGTCAGAGAATAAAAGACCCGTGTCGATCGGACTACGTTTGGTTACGTTGTAGATGACAGAGTTACGTGTCCGTCGTTCTAACAACCATCTGCGCCTCAGCCAGGAAACCTTTCAACCACTACTACAAATTGGCTCCCAGTCTAGGAATTCTACCCACTACAGTTTAAATTGTTCCCAATTTCTTCATCGTAATACACGAGACTGTTTCTGGATCTTTCGCAGAGTTGATTGGTGCAGATACAGTTTTGTTGTTTCTTGCCACCTAAGCAAATCTACATGTTCTGTGATGCTTCACGCATCTTTGTGACCATAAAATATAATCCTAGTAAAATCACATGTTTAAGCGTAAATTGTGTCAATTAAATTAGCAACTACAAGATTCAGGATGAAGTCAAGGTACATTGTGATTGGTGCAGGTTTCGGACGGAAACAGTGCGGGGCGGGAGAGGACAAAAAATTTCAACCGGCGCAGGACTCTACGTAATGTCTTTTGTAAAACTTCCAACCACTTAGTTGTTGAAGTAACGGTTGTGATTTTCCTTATTTCTATGCAGGCGATCACTGTGAAGACACAAGCTATCGAACTTAAAAGCCGAGATCAAGCAACAGCTCAGTTTTCCGTGCTGCCATATTCGTCCCCAAGCAATAGCTTTCTTCAAGTCAGTGAGACATTTGTGTAAAAAATGGCTGCACTATGCAGTTATTAAGAAGGTTATCGAGTTCTTACTCGAAGCACCAAGTTTTTGCGCCTAAATAAATAGTTTTGTTGCAGATTCGACCTGACAACCATGTTGTGGCTGTTGGTGGGCAACTGACTCTAACATTCGATTACGAGCCAAACACTCCCGGCGAAATCCGCTATTTTGTAAGTGATTTTGTCTATCAGAAATTGAAATAAAAGTGCTCACGCACGTACGTTATAGACCAGGGGTGGGGAACCTGCGGCCCGCGTGAACATTTGAGATATGGCCCGCATTAGAATTTTCGTTACCCAATTTTAGAGTATCTCGTCAAAACGAAGTTCCATGACAGGCAGTTACCTACATAGTATGTCAAGAGAACCCTTATCCCTCATAATTTAAAGGCTGAGTTTTTCATTAAATCAATTGTTTTTGTGGCCCGCGAGCGATATAATCCACCATTTATGTGGCCCGTGGTAGTAAATAGTTTTCCCAACCCTGGTATGGACAGATTGGAGTGATGTTTTCTGTTTATCTTTTTGTGTATGAGTTTTTAAAACTATTGGATTTTAACACTCTCAAAAATGACACATGTGTGCGTTTGAGGCAGGTTTCCCGTTAGAAAAAAGGTTTGGAGTAACAATATAAAATAGCACTTGTGTAGTTTAAGTGTGGTATGTTTGTCACTAAGACTGAGTGTTTGTAACGTCCGCGGTTTTATTCTCCTGCAGCTAAAAGCCAAAACAAGAGCTGTACCAATTTTCTGGAGTAAGAAATAGCCCAGATATTGGAAAAACGTGGCATTTGGAATGACAAAATTATTTTCCTTGTTTTCATAACCTTTTTAAATGGCAACAATTACAGGATCTAGCTTTTCAGCCGGCTGTGTGAGGAATCTCCTGCCTGGTTCTGCTCCCATCTTCTTGCAATGATTCAAGCTTGCACTCATCATTCAGCAATAATTTTGAAGTCACGGTAGTGACCCACACCAAGCGAATCTATCGCAATTTATTGCCTAAGGAAACTAGTTTCGTGTGTTACACATCTTCAGTCCTGCGCGAAGTCGACAAATGAAACAAAGAAAGTTGGCCTGCTAGACTTTCTTCACTGACGTTGCGGTCTGTTGTAAACCACGTGATCGTCTGAGACAAACCACGCTAAACGTGGAGATTTTTTGTCAATCCAGAGTGCCGAATGGCCGTTACGATCTGGTTCGTTGAACAGTTTTGTAGCTGTGTTTAGTGAGGTGTAATTGTGCTCAATTTTTGCAATCTTGAGCTTTGACCTTAGCAACAGTACGTAATTCTTTGTTTCATTTGTCGACTTTTTGCGCAGGTGTGTAACACACGAAACTAGTTTCCTTACTCAATATGCGATTGATTCGCTTGGTGTGTCACTACTGTGGCTTTACAATTATTGGTGTTTTTAAATGGCTTTCTGTCTCAGATTCTTACAGGGAAGTAATGGTGCGTTGATTTTTTCCTGCTTTATTTTAAAATTCACAGTTAAAAGTATTTGTGGCAAAAAAGGTACCAAAAGCATCGTCCACCCTCTTCCATTAGGAAAAGCGATAGCGCAGTACATAGCCTTACTATGGAAATGGCTCTGCCGGTTTATCCAACGGTATAAACTGGGAAGCAACTACCATGAAATGCGGAAACTTATTCAAAAAATCGCACATCGATCGTCGTGCTCGTGGCCAAGCGTTTGGGCTTTAGGCAGAGGAGCCCGTTTGAAAAATTCACGACAGTCTCTCCAACTATTCTTAATGTCTTCTGATTTATTTGCAGGTGATTTCGAGAGGCACTTTAGTTTCTTCGGGGATCCACACTCCTCAACCAAACGCAGAAAGTAGTACGGAGCGAATAATAATCACCCACCAGATGGTTCCATCAATACGCATGGTTGCGTATTATCTCAGTGGCACCGAAGTAGTGTCTGCGTCATTGTGGATCAATGTCGTGAATCGCTGCAAGACCGTAAGAATTATGCAATATACATTTTTAAAAAAATGCAATTTACAGAACGATGTTCGTGGTCAGTGAACTCGCCCTGTAATAGTTCTCGTATGCATCTGCTCAAAATTGCTAAATGCAAGTCATTTTGAGATCTCAAAATAGAAACAAAGCAATATAATTTACTTGTTAGGAAAGCAGAGAAAAAAGTGTTTATAGAAAACATTTTTCAAAAGCTTTTGACTTCTAATGTGCCGGAATGCAATCATAGCGACGTTTCCCTTTCAATTTGCTTCTCGAAGCTGAAAATTTGAACGCTCTAGTCATAAACTAGAACTAGAACTAGAATTTATTGTCATGGACTAACTTCATTTTTTTCCCACTGCAGGATCGTTTCTCTAACGGAACACTTTTAAAAATTAGTATCGCTGTCCATGGTTTGAAAAAAACACAAAGGAAGTGAAGAATTCTTGTGTTTTATTGATTTTGTGAGAATAACCTGACTTTTGTGTAAAACGGAAACAAAGCAATACGACGCAGAGAATTGACTATAGCGCTCTTCCAAAAATTTATCTATTTTTCGCTGGAGCCTGGCTGTTGCTTTTTTATCTGCCTATGTCTTCTGCTCGTCCTTTGGTCTTATTCATAGGTTCTACGTCAACTAAATTTTAAGCTGATCAAGATGGAGGGACGTGTTAAAGAAACACGCAAAAGCAGCTGACACTGATCCCCACAAACTATAGTATGTGCTTTTTTAAGGAAGGAGATTCAAACGTGCCATCCAGTCACATTTTCTATGATTACTTTCTCAAAGTAAGATTTTAAGAGTTAAATACATTGCGGATCGGTAATATCTGACTGAAACATTGTTTTTTATTAAAAGAGGAGGATAGGGGAAATTTGGTTACATTGATAAAATTTTCTCTGAATCTAAGGCTACAATTACCTGGTTGACAGTTTTTGATTGCATTTTAACGCACGACGAGATTTTGGTGTAAGCCGGTTTTGTACCATTGCGTGACAAAGCGCAAAGCTTGCACTGGCCGGACGTTTAATTGGCTTCGATTGAATTAACCACAGGTCACACTCTCACCCAAAATACATATTTTCTATGAAAGAAACGCGGTCAATGAACGCTCACAAACACATTTTTTGCTTCATGAATGGTAAAGTTTTTGAAGTTCTTCTTGGTGTTCAATGCCGCGATTCACCGGTTGACACGGCTTCAGTTCAATAAAACCTTGTCCTTACCCGGGCTTGTTCACGGCACAAATTTTTTCTGTCCCATTACATAAACTTGCCACTGTTCCATCCCACGGGATTCCCACAACACTAATTATGCGAAGTACATTATTCCATGTGTATGGCTAATGTCCAGCATCTACAGAACCGCGGCTAACACATCCGAAAACTTCAAATTAGGATGCAAATTTCAAGTCCACTGTCCCATCCCAAAAGCTGATGATGCCTACTTACTAGGCGAAATATGTAATCTGTTAAGATCTTAGTGTCTGATTCTTAGCCGTGAGAGTATTCATTTCGATAGACAGAATGTTAATTGAGATATCTAAAGCTGTTTATCGTACGTAGAGTTAATTGTACGCAGGTTTTGCTGAGAAAATGTGAACGTAGTGTCGCGACGTGGAGAACCCAGTAATAGAAAATAAATTTACCAGCTGTTTTTAGTCTTATGTTACTCAAATAAGCTAAATTGTAACTAAACATCGCGATAACGGTTACAACGGTAAATAGCAGCAAGTGAACCATACCTTGTAAATTTATTAATCTTAGAATTGTGAAGAAAATGAAAGTGATTGCTTTATGTTTTGTCTTGCAGTTAAAAAGATCCTAAACTCAATGAACTTAAAGTTGGCCAGCTTATTCAACTAGACAGTTGTAAAGGCATATGTAATATAAGCTAGATCAGTGGTTCTCAACCAAGTTTGTGGACCGGTAAACTTTCAAAACAAATTTTGCGGACCGGTGGACTTTCAAAATCAACCCAAAATGCAATTACGACAAAACTATGCAATTCAAAAGAAGTATGAAAATCAATTTAATGAGAAGTTTGCTGCTGTCTGTTTGATATTATACGCGTTAAACGCGGTTCTAATGAAGTTTCTGCAAGGCGAAGTAGAGCGTTGACTTCCACACGATTTCTCTGTTTGGTCTTGATGAGAGATAACGATAAAG
>JGI24159J19872_10007904_pt1 | contig 13925 bp, 14 predicted proteins | sample Ectturendosymbi4_FD_19872 | JGI IMG/M metagenome (IMG submission 19872) | reverse complement strand
ATAAGCTGCTCTGTGACCCAAGGATCTTCGTACCCCTTGATGTTCAATCTCGTACCCCTTGGGGGTACGAGTACCCCCGGTTGGGAACCCCTGGTCTCGAGGTAGCCGCAACCAACTGCACCTTTGTTTCGTCACAAAGGGTAACCGTAACCTGTGGTGGAAAAGCACTTTTCTTCCGATGGTTTTACTTATCGTTGTGTTACATCTTAAATATATGAAGCCATTCAAGCCATTTACACCAGATGTTATTGTGTGGACCGTTAGAAAAGGTTTTAATCAGTCGATTCGCAGAACGAAAGAAGAACAGAAAACGAGATTGCAGTGTTTAGCTGGCGCGATGCCGAAACCTGTAATGCCATCACGAGCTACGAAAAAAAGCGCAAAGCTTCTAGTTCTGAGAAGAAAAACCACAAGGATCTGGCAGTGTTAGCTACAACGCCGCGACTGAATCGCTTTTTCTAGCAAAACTTTCAAGCAGCAATGTTAAAGAAGTGGCGTTGACCAGAGCACCTGAAAATGAAGGTGAAAGTCAACACATGAGCTTGGAAACAACTTCCACACTCAACCTCAGCCTGGCTGGAAGTACCATAACAAGCTTAGGAAATCAGGTGGGGCGAAAATTGTTTTCTGAGAGGGGCCCAAATTTTTTGAACAGTGTCTAATAATTTTAATATGTCCAACACATTTTACCAGGGGGGAGAAAAAATTTGCAGGGGGCCTTCGACCACCTGCGCCCTCCCAGTCCCTGGTTACGGACCTGCTGACTAGGCATATTGACATGTTCTTTTTCCAGTGTTTTTGTTTGTAATCTCTGGTTTCTGATTATTGTTCAGGTGAATGTTGTTTCTTGCCGAATCACTCTATAGCCTGTAAAATCTTTTTTCTTAGCGAAAACACACTCTAGTATTCATATCATAAATTCTCTTCTCGCAGCTAATTCAATTGTAGGTGCATTTGAGTAAGTGCATTCTCGACCACTGGAAAAAACAAACGAGAACCTTGCGAATAAGCGAAAACGTAGTTTTTACAAACGATGATGTCATGAAATACGTTATAGGGGCCCTCCAGTAAAAATTGCTTCGGGGCCCCTTACCCTTTAATCCAGCTCTGATCTGGGTGAGAATTATATTGCTCATTGTCTATTTGTCTAAATCTTTTTTGGTTTAGACATAGAGGTAGTGCGTGTGTCGCGTATGACAATACATACAGTCATAAATCGACGCAGGGTTGAAAAATCAGCATTTGAGGATAAGTCAAAGGAAAATTTCACTGTGAATGATAAAATGAACGACTTTGTTAAGAATACTGTATTCTGTAAAATAAGTTTTATGCCTACTGCTACTTCTTGCTATCAGGTACATGCCGATGCACACTTATTTGCGGCGCTGCTATGCTACTTTAGGTGCCACTGGTGTCGAAACCTTGCTGCAGTTAACTGCATACTGCATTTGTAACTGGCATTATGTCATTGACATAATACTTCAGCTTTGTATGATTGTGGTCCTCGGAATTAAACTGAAGTCAATGTCGGTGAGATCGTCAAGGTTAACATCACTTCGTTCACCTTANAATCCTTGTATTGCANCAGAGGTGCTCTTCAAAAGGACAAATCTGAGCTTTTTCCTTATGTAAGTCATGGCAGATGCATATGGCTCCCTGTANTTTTCAGCTATCTTTTCAGCCAGTCTTTTCTTGACTATCATATGGTGCATTCTGATGNCATCCTGCTACTTGTTGTGANGACAAAGGAGTTGAATGAAGAGTTCTCAATATCAATCACTCTTTGATTATACTTATCCATATCTTTTTCATGCTGTTGGTAGACCTCTGCTCGGATCTTCTCAGAATAAGACTGTGAGGTAGGATGTGTGATCCTTATGTCAAGTAACATTTTCTCACAGTTATTCCACAGTCCTCTCGCACAGATATCCAACCTTGCATTATCAGCAGTGTTGACTCTTCTTTCAAAATCCTTTTTGTTGATTGACAGGAGTGCGGGTACTGTCTGAACATCTCTACAGACTGCTCTGATTATCTTTGTGCCTCAGAGTCTCTCACTGAGTCGTGCCTCACTGACCCAGTTTGCATATGAGGTTGTGATCCACAGAGTTTGTCTCTGCACAAGCACAGTGGGTGGGTATGCTTTTCGCCTTCCATCCATATGTTATGCAGATGGCATCCATGAATTCTCATTTGTTTAGTGCATATCCGATCATTTTGATTGGCAAGTCTGACAGCCAAGAAGATACCCCTTTTTCCATTGCTCCTTTGATAAGTTGTTGTGACTCAGGGGTCGGCTCCTCGACTAGTTCGTTATGGCTATTTCGGCATTTTGCGTTCTTCTGTTGTATTCTCTTTTTCGTGTTTCTGGTATATTGCTGATCTGAGGGGTTGTGTTCAAGATTGAGTTTTTGATTGTATATTTTGTCTGTTAGTTTAGCAGCAATTAGAGTGGAGTAATCATATTCTGTCTTGGCAGTTTCTTGAGGATTTGTCAGACCTAGCCCACCATGCCTGAGATGAAGAGCTAGTGTTTGTCTTTCTGCATCATTTACCTCTCATCCTATGAGGAATCAACTGATCTATGATTTGGAGCACAATCCTTTGGTGTATGCTGCTTGAGGATCATCTTGTGCATAATTTGATAGCAACTGAAAGTCTTTTACCCAACCCTCAACCTTGTTTTTAATGTACTGTTACGTGAATGATTATGTCCCAATTACTGATCCAAGGTTGTGTTCACCTTGGTCTGTGATTTTGATTTTAGGGTCTTTGAAAATTTCTTGTGCTGATTTCTTTAATCTACTGCCTTTTACTATAAGGATGGTCTTTGCAGGTTTTGGGCAGTACCCAAAGTCTGATCCCTTTGCCTGTAGGTATTCCCACCATTTTGTGACTCCTTTCAAAAGTCTGACTGCAGAGCTATCATCCGTAAACCTTGTGTCACATATGTATCTGTTTCACATCATAATGTACAGTTCATTGTTTAGTGCTTGCATCAATGGTCGTGTGGATATGGTATACATTACCATTAGAGATAGACCGATATATCAGCCGATATTTGGGTTTTGCCGATATATCGCTATTGGCCAAAACGGCCGATAAATCGGCCTCAGTAGGTGTTGGCAAAAGGCTGTCATATTCCTCACACATCCAGACAACTTGCTCAAGAAAGCACAACAAAGCAAGTCAAGACAGTTACCTTGCAGCAATGCTAGAAGGTGCGTTTTCATGAACAAGCAGACAAGATGAACCATGAAGCACACGTTGGCCATCGCAGCCGAAACAAAAGCATCATCATTAATCTGATTAATGTTTCACTGACATCAGAAATTAAGTCCTGGACATTTCTTTAAATTGGAACTGGTGATAGGCTCCAGTTAAGGATTTCTGCAGTTTTGGAGAAACTGGAATACTTGAATAGTAGTTGCTGGTGCATTAATTAAGTTAAAGTAGTTGCTTGTGCATTATCTTGTTCTTGCTTGGTGTCTTGTTTTCTTCACCATAGCTTATGTGCAGGGTTGCCAGGTCTAATTTTTGCCAAGGGACCAAATCTAGTCCAGAAAAGAGCCAAAGTCTAAGACATGGGGCCAAAAGAGGGCCAACCATTTTTTCCAAAGTTATTAGCAGATACAATGTCGTATGAACTCATATTTAGTAATGTATCAAATGTCAATGCTCAATCACAATTGGAGCTCAACAACAAAACAAGTACATGATAAAAGATAGTAAGAGAGCAACTTAATTAATTTCCATGTGTAACCATAAACTGAGATAAATCGTTCANTAGCACTAATGCCAATCTTTACTTCGAATGGTGGTTCATCAATGGCAGCAGTCAGAGTGACCAAACACTTCACAATATTTTGGTAAAAGCAAGATATCAAAACCACAAAAAAACTATGCCATTATTTATAGAAACTGCTCTCATGCTTTCAGAACAAACGGAGTGATGTTCATCTCCAAGATCTCACCGACCTTAACTTCAATTTAATCCTAAGGCCAATAATTTTTTAAGGCTCAGTTGTGAAGAATTAAGTCTGTGCCAAGACCAACATTGTGTGATAGGTGGGTATGTCATGGCAATACCAATATGAGTTATTTTTATTGTTCTTAGACCCACGTATTTACCTCACTAACTAACAATATTTTGTTTTTCATGTACCCAAGCTTTATTGGACTACTTCTTTGTTAAACATTTTTTTAACACTTGACTTACGTCTGAATCAATATATTGTTTGTGAGTTACTGACAATTTTTGAAAATTTTAAATATTAAATTTTTGAACTTTTGTTGAAGAGATGTATTTACCATGACGTAGCATTTGTGAAATTATGTTAAAGGCACATTGATGAAATGCTATATTTGGTATGCATTTTTGTTGTGCTCTTTTTTGGTAAGTATTTCTAGTAATGTTACATTTATTTAATTGTTAGCCACCCTTTAGAATAAACAGCATAAAACAATCTTGGAAAAGTAATGTGAAGCCACTCAGGGATATAATCTGCACTATTAAATATTTTGCAAACTTCCATTAGGCCCAACTGAAGCAAATGTCTTTCAGCAGCATGTTAGGAGAAACAGACTTATTGAAACAGTAGCCCGTGTTTTGCCAACATCTATCTTAAAAACTTCGACAATCACTTGAAGTGCTAAGCATCAATCCTATAGCAACAAACTAATTGGTTTTGGGAAGGTGAAAATACAAACCACCCTTCTGTATAAACTGCATAACTGATGTACCACAATATACTGTATAAGCTATAGCTTATAATGTAATAAAATTACTATGGCAATTATATATCTTGTTCTGTTTGTCTGTCTGATTAGTTATTAAATATCTTTTGATGTGTTACAGTGATTTTTGCTTAGTAATATAATGCTTACTGTTCTTTCAATGAAGACCATATGTGCATGTCAAGGAGCAATTTTAAAGTATGACATCATCCAGTTGTCCATCACCAAGATTTTGATTTAGGAAAAGGACAACATGAGTTCGCTCAAAGAATTTCCTCTCAGACATGATGTGCTATCATACATTCCACAGAAGATTCATTATGCTTTTTCTTCTACTGAAGTAAAGCTCACCTGTTTTGATGCATCATCAAATCAACTTGTGTTTGGGACTAATGCTGGATGTGCATTTTTGTATAACAGAGAATCTGGCAACATTGTAAAATTATTGTGTGATGTAAGTTATGTTTGGCTGGGTTTGTGTGTTGAACGTAATAATGTGATGTTTGTCTAATTTCCAATGAACATCACATAACTTGTTTTCCTGTTTGTTAGCAAAATCTCTAACAACAAGAAACTATGTGATGTACCTGTCCGTGTTTTAGTATTGCACAAGACTTACGACAAGGGTTCAAAGGTTGACCAAGGCAGTTGCCTGCAAGCACTGGGTGTGTTCTGTTCATTAGGTAGCAGATTTTTAGGAGAGCATGGGGTAGGTTGCCATTAGATAAATGGGAGTTGGAAATATTTTTCTAGAGGATGGTCAAAATGATTTTCCAGGGGGGCCAACAATGGTGAAATTTCATTTCACACCAACTTGAAACTAAGAAAAAAACATTTTGCTACTGAAATATTAATAGGAAAATATCAAATTTCAAAATCCAAAAATATTTTCCTGCATTTCTTTGGATACCCATGTTTAGATATTAAGTAAATGCTCTGGTTAGAGTGCACTTGTGAACAAATCTAAATAATTCGGTTGTGCTGATGGCCTGGTTTCACTCAGTGTGAAATAAGGTATATAATGGTAAAACAAACTGCTAAACTGAGCATGTTTTTAAAAAGTCAGGAGCTGCAATTAATCCTTCAAGGACTCAGACTTTTTCGACAGAGCTAGAGAGCTGTTCAACCCTTTGAAAAGCAGGAAGTATCCTAGCTTTGATTTTTTAAAAATCCAGGCACTTAAGTTTGAGCTTTTTTGGGCTGATGTCTTGAGTTAATGGGGGCAGGGCCGGCCCTAGCAGATGTGGGGCTCAATGCAAGACTTGGGTGCGGGGCCCCTTTGAGCAGTGACTTTTTGATGTCATCGTGTTCAGTCAACCATGTTACGATCGTGGTAGAGCGCAGATATACAGTGCAGCACTAACAAGAGAATTGAGCACATTTGCTAACGTTCACGAAGAAATTTGCTAGTTCTGACGAGAGCATTTTTTGTTAATGAAATTTATATGGCGTTTCTACTGAATTTTCAAGCGCAAGGTGTATCTGGCAAAAATGAACAATCTACCCAAACACCATGGCGTGGGGCCCAATGCAGCTGCATCGGCTTAAGGCCGGCCCTGGATGGGGGTCAAGGGATTTATGGATTGATGCCACTGAGGCCTTAGAAAAAGATTCAACGGGCAATTTCTTTGTTTTTCTATAAAAAAGCTAGGTGAAAATCTGCATCTTAGAGCCGTTGATTGGACTCTAGTGTTAGTGGTTGGCAAGCTATGGCCAAAAAATTGATAATTTTAATTAATTGTTGTTGTAAGGCTATAACTTGTAAACCACTAATGCTGAAACAATAGAAATAGGATCCTTGTGATAAGTTCACAGCAAAAAACAAGAAAGTATGCAACTATAAAATTGATAAAGCCCTAAATGGTAAGCAATTTCTCTTTTGAATAGTGAGATACCTTTTGCGATAGCTCAGCAACATGGCCAGAATACCCCAAGAAAAGTTGGTGAGGCAAGCACTGCTGATTACACCCATAGGAAAGCAGCCCAGAGGACAGTCAGGGACCAGGTGGCATGATTACATCTTCTACCTGGGTTGGTCTCACTTTAGTGTGGAACTAACAGAACTTTCAGAGGTTGCTGAAAACTGCAAGGTATTTTGGGACGTCCCAAGTCTCTGAGCTGATAGAGCTGCTGCCCCTGCAACCCTACTGAGAGTAAATTCGTCTTGGAAAATGAATGTGTTAAAATGTTTTTGATGTCATAAATATGTATCAAGACATTATTCTGGTATGATATTTACTTCTTGTTGGAAGACTACTAATGTAACTTGCAATATTGCATTGTTCATGCTGGGTGCTTATCATCATGTCAGTTGTAAAATACTGATTCACAAGTTGGAAACAGACAGTTATTATCAAGATTGATACTTGATAGTGTTTAGTACTGATCATGCTTAGAGCTATTCTTTAATAGATGCCATAAATAGCATTGAATAAGTAAAGTATATTCTTTATGTGACTTTCAGAACAAGCATGATCATGTTTCTTCTGTTAAACTTCTTCTTGGCCTTGACTGCCAAATTGCCATGGGGACGAAATATGGAAAAATATCAATTGTCATCTTTTCCCACAGTGCTTCTGGAACTGTGAAGCAGGTAATTCATTTGCTACTCATGTGCTTTGCATGTAATGAATATGCATCCTTATGCCACATTGTTCAAAACACATCAGAAGATGTAACATATCAATGTTTTCAAGTGCAGCTTACCTGAGAAATAACTTGATTTTTCACCTGGTTAGTTGTCCAGAGCAGCGTGATTGTCTTGTGGTTAGGGCTTTTGTCTTGGTCTGGAAGAAAGTGTAGGTATAGCCAAATACCCACACTCGTATAAATGTGCACATACTTCATTTCCAAAATTTCCTCACTGCAACTCGTTAGAAGAATGTCCTCAGTAGGAATTCCTTATCTTCCATTCTGAAAGTTCATTGCCATTCAAGTCTGGGAATTAGCGTTCGAGTTCCTGTTTCAAAAGTCAGAGTGGGCCTTCACTTCGGTCTTAAGCTTGCCCTCCAGATCAATTTGTTTTTTCTCCAAGGTATTATCTCGGTTGGGAAATGAATCTGCGTTTCTATCTTGAACTCTCGATGTTGCAGGATTGCAGCTCCAGATTCATCACAAAAGCATGGATGGCATCGTAGTCATTGATTCGCTTAGTGTCTACGAGGTATGCCGAGTTGCCGACTGCAGCTAAAACCCATTTTATGTGGAATGACCGAAGGAGATTCTGTTTCCCATGAGCTTCAAAAATAGTTTCAGTTCATCTCTCACTTCATGTACATGGGCTAACATATTACCTTTTGATAACCACTGAACAGATGTATTAAACTGATGAGTCTCGTGCTTGGAATATATGTACTTGAAGCACAGCTTCGCAAACTATCTCGTATGAACAGCACTTGTTCTGACAAAGTTGACATTCGTATGGTTGCAATTGCAAGTATATCTTTCACAGCAGTGGAGGGAAGAGCCTCTTGGTGGAATTGGGTCTTTTCTGCTTTATCCTGACAATAAATCAACTTCGAAACCCAAGCATTGCCAGAGCACCGTCAGTGCAGACACCCACAAGTTTTTTCCATTTCAAACTATTGTCAAAATATGTGACGGCAACATTGAACACATCTGCTTTGGTGGTCGTTTCTGGGGATCTGCAAACAGCTTTCCCTCTTCAATTGAAGAAGATCTTACAACACGAACATTGACCAATGAAACGAACAAACAACTACTATTGAGACAACTGGACAACAGCAGTTTTGTCATCACAGAGAATGGCGAAAATGGGTGATGCGTGTATCTTCCTGAAGTCGTGAAACTCACTATTCATTGTGAGCTCATAGATGCACGTTTCAATTAACGTTAGAATCAGGGAGATAAATAATGGCAATTTTCTTGCAGTTCGTCTCACCCAACACAAAACTGGCTGCTTTCAACATGCACGGTTTTATCAATGCTTGGCCAATACTGTGGGGTTTCTCGTCTTTGTCAATCATGTGAGCGATGTCGGTAGTCTTCCATCTCAATAACAAGGAAGATAAAAGTGAGCTGAAAGTCAACTTCAACGAATAACCTTGGGCAGGTCGCTCACGTATCGCCGACATCTCCAGTCACTTCGCAAAAAGCTGACGTCACACGTGACACTTTTGTGGCGGCCTGCTAGCTCTGTCTGGATCAATAACGTTGCGAACAGCCGCCTTAAGCTTGGTCCATTTAACAACAGAGTACTGCTTGGTGCCGCAGTGCTCACACCCGCCTCATTGACCCTGTTTTGAACGACTTGCTAACGCAGTTGTCCTGGCAACTGCTGCTGGGCCAACGCATCGTGATTTTCTAAGCACTTTGCCTGCCATTCCCAGTCATTATGTAGGAAGCTGTGGTAAAGCATGGTATGCTTAGTAGTGTTTTCTCACTAGTATGAACTCTGATGTTGATTTAACTGCTGTGGCTTCATTTTGTAACCTTAAGACGTAGTAAGTGACATATTTCATTAACAAAATTTCAAATTTATTTAGTATGAAATCAAGATGTGCCAGCATAGGAGTCCAAAAATGTCGGTTGGAAACAAAACGTACATCGAGCGAAAGCACTCATGCATGATTGTCGCATCTTCTACAGTGGACAGAAATTAACCGCCCAGCGTGGTTGTGAATNCGTGTGTAGTCATAACTCATAGTTTGTCATTTCCNTATCTTTTCTGAACCTTATACACCCCTAGGGGGCGCCCCAACTCGAAGAACCCCGGCACATACGAACACAGCAAGAAAACTTCCTGAATCAACGGAGTTAGTTGAGGGCGAGGTGTGCGGTTTTGCGTCATCGCCACAGGAAAACGTTCTCGTGCACCGGGGCAACCTGCGCGGGAAGCGTCCCGAACAAGCCACTCCCTTAGCATCTGGTTCTGCCTGAATCCTTGGATGTGTTTTGCTCGTGTCCGGAACCTGTTTTTATCGCTGAGGCATTTCGATCATTTGTCCCGTAATAATGTTGAATCTCGCCGTAACAGTATTCACCAGTCTATATTTTTAGAAACTATTGCCGAATTGTCTCAACCTTTTTCGGTTATTTCAAAAAAATTCTGTCGATGACCGAAAAAATGAACCCATTCTGGAATTCTTCATCGATGTGCTAACAATGCATCGAGGTTTGATGCGCAACGTCAGTCGAAGTCATGTCGGGGCGCGAGTGTTTGATACACGCACAACAATTAAAAGATAAATTGCGAATGCAAGTTTTTGGGCATGCTGTGGATAGAGAAGATTTGCGATTGTTCGATTGTTGTAACAGTCCATTGGTTGTTCTCTGCTGCAAACGTTTTTGTTGTGCTGATGTTTCCACACACGATACCAGCTGGTGGAAAGTTGGCATGATGGCAAGTAAAATCATTGTACGCAATATGTTTCCAGATAAGAAAGTTTTCAATGGGAAAGCTGCACAATGCTGAAATTACTGAAATGGAATGGAGTATGAATGGAATGAAGTTATTTTCTGGAGATGCAGACGGTTCAATCTATTGCACTGATGTCAATTTCGAATCGGTATTCCCACCTTAGTAAATAAACATTGGCCGAGCGCATTCTTGTCTGGTAGAATCTAACTTCTTGCATGGTTCTTTCAACGGCATTTGCATTTCTTCTTGTTCCTGGTTTCTCGGGAAATGTTCAGCAGGTGGTTTCTTTCACTATTCGTGCGTTTACTGTAACTCAGAACACATGCAACGCAAACCTGCTGCACGGGGAGACAGGTCGCATTGTGCAGCTCCACTACAGACACAAGCTTCTGCTGATATCCACCTCGGAAAGAAGTGTGCTGCTCACGCACGACGGCAGAACCATCCAGATTGGAACAAAAGCTTCGAGAAAGTACTCAGCGCGAAAACTCTTTGCTGTCTGCGATTCTGTCGTTCTGTGAATTAATAGTAACTTAACAATAAGTTTAAAATAGTGTGTTTTTAAGAAATGTTTTGTTCTTGTAATTTGAATCATTGCTGAGCATATTTTGACTGCTGCTGTTTGTCAACTATGAACCATCGGATTTTATTTTCATGCAAGCTCATGTGAAGCTGATCGATATATCACCATTGACCGTTGCCTGATTAGTGACGTTGAGTGTGGGCAGTCATCCGATTTTCGTATCTTTTCTGTGTTGCGCCACCAGATGCATTGCGTTGGTTGGCAACCTGAGCGTTCTTTAGCTCAGTGAAAAGCTACACAAGAAAGTCGTAAACACGTCTGTTCTAATAAATGAAAGCGAGTGACAATTAATCCCGATCTCGTAATTATTCTTTGCAGTGGAAACTACGGGGCTTGCTTTAACAACGGGACGTTGACAGAAGAAGAGCTGAAAATCTATGCAAGCCGTCCAAGCTTTCGTATTTGGACAGCGGACATACAAGGACTAGTGGTGTCAACAATCACGATGAAAAACATCATCGAAAACGCCACAAACGTCATTGACATTTACGGCGCGGAGTCACGTGACATGTCCAAGTCACGTGACGATCAAGTCGCTCAGTTTGGCCGAATCGTTACTTTCGGTGATTCATGTCTGGTCACTTATGCTGGTCAGTATTTCGTGTTCATGTATTGGTTGATGACCCTTAAATATTTTTCCCCTCAAAGTGGCCTGCGCAACCGCGTCATTGTTTCCACTTTTTTTCAATAGTTTTTACGTGCTGATGATATTTGTCCACCAATTATCTAGCAAGCCTACTTGTTGCCAGTACTACATCGCTTTGATAAACGTAGGGCAATGGTGATGATCAGTTTTGCTGAGTTTGTTGATCCTTTAGTGAACACAAGCAAGGTTTCCGGTATGTTTGGTTCGTTTTCTTTAATTTCTGGATAACTGGGTCTAAACTGCACAGTGTACATGAAGAAGTAAAGTCACGTATCCTATCCCTGGTAGTTTTGTTTTCACCTGAGTAAAGTTTAATTGGTTGATGTTGCCCATTAGTTCTTGCCCTCAATGTATTTTGGTGAAAGTAGTCAGAATGCGTTCGTTGTCAGCCTGTAACCAACGCTTCACTATCTGGGATGAGTTTGTGAGATATTTTGATCCGACCTTTGAACCTGCGAGTAAATCGCACAGTACTTGTTTGTTGTCAAAAAGGTTTGTACTAAACACTTCTGTTTATAAAACTTACTCATAGTAACTCCCTTGGCTGGAGATGCAATAAAATGCTAGTAGTTGTTCTAAAAACATGACTAAGAAAGATCAACATTTTTAAACTCTTGATAGTAGTTTTGAATTTGAACGAGACACATGTGTTGAACTGCTGGTATCCTGTCATGAGCCATTCATCACTGAATGAGACTATGATGAAAACTTCACTCAGATTCATCGCTGTTCGTGATCGACGTATCAAGCAATACACTCGTTGGAATGAATCGTTGTGTGAGCGAAACTGTGCAGGTTCAAGTGACCGGTGATGAAATATTTATTTTGAGAAGTGACCGAAGATTTCACAGGTTATCCTACAAAGCAGACCAAGGTATGTTTATACTTGTACTTGTGTTCATTGACCTGATTTTCTTTCCTGTTTGGGTTTTTTAAATAAGTACGTCCATCCTTCATATCCATATCCATGTCCTTTCATTGTTCACTCACAATACGTGAAACTCTGTTACAGGCGCCAATTTTGAAACTTTGGAAAGCAAAGAAAATCCTCTGCAGGTTTGTTCTGTGGCCGGAGTTTGGTGGAAACCTCACGACGGTTTGTAATGTTTAACAAACTCCAATCTACTCCTCTTATTTCAAATCCAAGTTTGTATGGCGCTGCACAAACAATAGAGTTGTCATATTTTGTTAAAGTTTTATCATAGCTTCCAGGATTTAATGTACTTTTTATGTCAATGCAACGACATCTTGCTTTAAACGCCACCTCCACTGCTTGCTTCGCTCAGAACGTGAAAGGATCGTTACTGGAAATGAAGAAGAGCTTTTCTCCCATCCTGGGGAGTTTTCAAACGAAAATGAACGCGATGAATGCCAAGACCGAGAAGTTTACCAGTAAACTTCAACTACAGGTGATGGTTGCATTGTATTCTCTCACGTCAGGTTAACTTATGCATCCGAGGATCTAACTCTCGTTGCAGGCGAGCGATTCGTCGGCATAAGTTGTAAAGTAATCGTTTTTTGCGCTGTGTTCTTTGCGTCAGTAATCATGTTCCACATCAGTGGTCATGTTCCACATCAGTGCTCATGTTCTACATCAATGGTCATGTTCCACATCAATGATCATGATCAACCTGTACAACCGTTGCTTATTTTTTGAATGTTCGGTCAAAGTAGATAATGTTGGTTACTAGTTTTTGGCGCATTACAGGTGGTGTAAGTTTGGCAAAGGTAGGTTGCGGATGAATACTTGTTTCTCGAGTATTACAACCCTTAGGTGTTCCTCCGCCTTCGTTTCTGACAATCTCTGCTCACAGCGATAAAATAAAAGGCATATTGATGTTGCGAATCTTTCGCAATATTCAGTACAAAGCAGCGTTGTGTTTCTGGGAAAATTAGTGATTTTAGGACGTTTTTGTTGCTTTATTTTCTGTTTTTCAGACCAAAGAGCTGAAAGAAAAGGTCAGTTCCAGCAATTTGGCCCACATCGCTGATAGTCTCCTCGCCAGTGCCATGGCACCTGGTTCTAAATCAGCCAATCAGAGCTCACCAAACCTAAATGAAGCGAAAGACGACACGCCATTGGCGGAAATCGATCAAGAAATTTTGAAAAAGATGCAACCTGATGATTTCAAAGTGATTAAACAATTGCTTAGTGACATCATAGACCAGATTGACGATTCAGGATATGACGACACCTTACATTTGAGGGTATGTTTTGATCAGAGCGTTGCTGCCTGTTACATTAACGTTTTCACTTTCACGACGTGCATAGTTCACCAGACCTTTGAAACAAGTTACTGTCAGTTATCAGGCAGTGACCACTCCTGTCCTCAGTGCGTTACGTTTGTTCACAGCCGGCTTGATCTTGTGACGTCAAAATGGGAACTTTCAAACACCGCAAAGTTGTCAGTTTTTAAATCGGTTCAGATCTTCACCTATGGTCATGAATCTTGAGCGGTGACTGAAAGAATATNATCCCAAGCGGCAGAGATGAGTTTTTGCTGAGAGTTCACGGCGTGATACTTCGCGACAAAGTGCGCAGCTGTTAAATTCGCAGAACCCTGAATGTAGAACCACTT
>JGI24159J19872_10007902_pt1 | contig 13928 bp, 9 predicted proteins | sample Ectturendosymbi4_FD_19872 | JGI IMG/M metagenome (IMG submission 19872) | reverse complement strand
CTCAGGCATACCATTTGGAGGAGGAATTTTTTCAGCCATTCTGGAACCAATTTCACTAAAATAATTATTAAATTCATTTGCAATATTTAAAGGGTCATATAGATCTTCACCTTGGCCACTTACTACACTTTGTGGAACTTTGTTTATTTTACTTTTAAAGTTTACCAAATCTCCTAGAGACTGCCATAATTTCTTTGAGTTGTTTTTATTAAGATTGATTAGTTTCTCATAATAAGTGGTTTGCGCTTCCTACATGACGATAACTAGTGGTTTGCGCTTCCTACATGACAAAGTAAGCGCTTCCTACATGACGATAACCGAATACAGTAGTTGCTGAATGCTGATGCGTTGCTTCAATGTTTGTTCCTTGTCAGTATTTCCTGCGCATGCCAACTAACACCTACCGTCAGATATGCTACATGTCAGGATTTCTGCATTCTTGTGTTCTTTTACTAAACCCTATGTTGTTTAACATGTGTCTGAGCCAAACACATAGTGGAAGATAACAAATAAAATGGAAAAAATCGAAGCGAAAAATCTAATGAGATTTTTCTCAATGCAGAATATGCAGATTCCAGTCAGATGTATTCTGGTGGAATCTCCGAAACTTGAGCAGGACTTATTTTGGGATATAATTCTTCAGCAACAAGCTCGTCTGATAGTGTCTGTTGATGGATACGTATGTTTCTTCAATTACATAGTTAATTATACTAAACTGTTATCGTAGTTTTAAGTAATAAACAACTATGTTATGTAGAATCTTGCAGTAATAAAGCATTAGACTAACATTAGATAAGAAAAAATGGATGGATGCTCTTTAACATTTTATTCAAACTAAGAGAATTGAATTTTGATGTCTGTTGAGCAATGACATGAAGAATGCCAGCAAACCAGGAAAATTTCCCAAATGAAAATCATCTTTTTTGAAATGTGGACTCACAATGCGCAGATTCAGCGCATAGCTGCGTAGCGTAACTTATAAGGTTGAAACGAAGTATTTACTGTAGAAAGATTGAGACTACGAATNGGTAGCGAATAACAGCTTTGCCTAACAATGTTACTCTTCAGTCACCAATGTTTGTAGTTTTAAGTCCCGGACATGATAATAAACTGCAACCGATGATAGCTCGAGACTTAGGCACGTTTCGAGAAACTGGAATGCCCATCATTATTCACTGGTCCACTCTGGTGACGCCTGATAGGGCTCCAGCTATGTATCAGCTAAGTAGGTTTACTCAGGTATTTTTGTGTCTCAAACCAAAACGAGCAAAGCACCAAAGGGCAAAACCTTTAAAAGCATGTTTAATAAAAAATGAAAATGAGAAAAACAGTTGAGGACTTAGGAATTCTGCAAATGGTTGTAAACTACAATTAGTCCCTTCCCAAGGGTAGACGGACCTTTTCAGCCATGCAAGACAATCATTCTTCGTATAGAAAACCGATAGTTAGGTGGGAAATATTTATCCCCTCTGGTAGCCCCTGCAGCGGAAGCTTGACCCAACGCAATCACCCAGTCTTTCCTTTGGAATACCCAGGGGGTGAGAGGTGCGATCTATTGATAACTGGGCAACTCAGTGACCCCAACCCTCGCCTGGACTCGCTTTGGAATTTTTTCAAAGTGGTCTCTTTCTATCAACATTTCTGCCACATACAAGCACGGTAGTTTCATAACAGATACCAATAATGGAAATTGCTCTAACAATTGCCATGTAACTTCTAAATGTTCGAACTTTACTTTCGGTTGTAATATTTTTAGAGTTACTGCAATGTATAGTAGAAAAAGGTAATTGAAGAAACAAACATAAATATTAACTCAGGCTGAAGTTTTGTGAAATATCTCTTGTAAATCTGGATGTACTGGATGCAAAATTAACTCAAAAAAATTTAACAAGGAAATTTTAAAAAAGCAAAATTTAAATATTAAAATATTTTTGAAGCTTTTCAAGCGAACATTTTTGGCTCGTGTAGTATTTAGAACTTAGAAAATGTTAAAGTATCTGGTTTGTCTATAACTTTAACAACATCAATTGCAATACCAGTAACTTTTCTAAAGTATTCTGGTAAAGATTCGAGTCTTGCAGCAGAGGCAATTCCATTTTTGTTGAGTAATCTGAAAGTACTGAAACGAAAAAACTTCAAGCAAATTTATTTACTAATCTTCAACAAAACAAACGCATAGATCCTAGACAACGAAGAATGTATTAAAGCAAATTACAAAAATTTCCTATTTACGGCAAGCATATTCATATAATTCTCCTAAATGGCAACATCTATTTCAATAACAAACTGCTTTGCGAAATACCTACTTTAGCTTCCAATGTTGCAGAAAATAGTTATGTTCCTGACGAAAATAAGATTGAAAAACTTTTCCACTGTGTCATTGTAGTGCATGCTCCTAATCGCAAAAATAGTTATAAATTTAGACAATGCAAGAGCTTCAGTTTGTCACTGATTTGAAACATGCACCATTCGTACACTGACTGTCGGCGTTTCTTTCAGACTGACCAGTTGCGTATTCCCAACCCAGCGACATCAAATTCAATTGAACTGACGGACGTCTTCATCCAATTGTCTTCAATAGATGAAAATTCGATGTATATGATCAAAACACTCAACATTTACTCTCGTGAAAACAACTCGGTGGGAAAACGGTTTCCTTTTTAAAAAGAAAACGTAACTAAGTTTCAACAAAAAAAGGATGTAGGTTTTTTTGAAGGTAGCAATAGCGCGGAACGCACATCCCATTTACAAACGTTGTTGCTGCGAAAAATTACTTTGCAACACGGGCCTAGAAATGTGTTGCAGTTTTGCAAACAATGCAATAGGGACGGTGACAGGTCAGTGGAGCAGTTTCTTCCTCTCAGTCGAAACTATGAGTGTTCGATTCACAGCCACTCAGTAAATTGCCGCGAGCAAGAGCGTTAAGCTCAAATGCCCTGGCAAGAAGCTTATTTCAGGTCTCGGCCTACCGCCAATTGCCGCCAACGAAAATCATATTTGAAATATAGTAAATAAATAAAGCAAATATGGTAAACACAATGCACCCAACGTATTATGTCATTACGCAGAAGCTGATGACTTGCCAGCACATGACAATTTTCGGTTGGGAGGAAAGCTATCCGATGGAGGAGAACGCAATCAGTTCAATCGGCAATTTGAAGAACATCCTATCATTGGGATTTGAAACAATTGTAGTTCATTCCAGGCAATATTTATAATAAGATTATGGAAACGTTGAAAAATTAAGTTTTTTTGTGAAATATGCAAAAAGTATTTTTTAAAAACAACTTACGAAAACCCTAATCGGGTCCAGAAGAAACACTAACATCGTCGGTGCCATCGACCAAATTGGCCAACAATTCTTTCCACTATCACCGAAGCTTACTGAAACCTTTATGTAGCATGGATGCTTTTTTCAACAACTCATCAACTATTATCAAGGTCATCTGACCCGCAAAAATGAATTAAATTTCAAAAATATGTTTTTTTCAAAACCAAACACAATTTCCCCCAAACAATATAAGAGGTACACATACTAAAGACACCAAAACGGCGGGAAAAAATCAGAAATTTCACCAGTAACCCTTGTTGGCGGTCGGTTCACGATCAAAATCATATTTTGCTTCAAGCTTGCAGTTCTACATGCAACAGAAGTAAATTGCGTTGAGACATGAAAATATATTATTTTCAATGATACTTTTGCAACTTCCAAATACAAAACGTACTGAAGGCCAAAATGGATAAATGATAAGTGGTATCGCAATTCCGATCAGAAAGAAGTGCAATATTGCGCAGTGCTGTTGTACTTACATGTGCAAATTCTGTTTTACCAAAATAGCTTTTCTTGTGGCACTTCAGGTATCCCTAACCACATTTGTCAAAAATTTGTTTGTTACACGAAACGTACCATGGGCCAAATTGAAAAAATACCCACCTGCTCCAGAAATACCAACTCCTTGACAGAACGCATAAAAAATCAATTACTGAAAAAACTGCCTAAAGCGTTGAACTGTAAGTATTTCTGTAATTAATGTTGAAAATTGATTTGCCTACAAAGAGCAGGGGAACCTGAGCAGGGACAAGTTTGGCATTCATTGCGTCTGATATAAATTTGCCACAAGCTCGCAATACAATATGCGCCTAAATTGTTAAAAAGTTAAGACGTCCATGAATTTGTTTTGTTTTGCAAAGTCATGCCGAAATTTTGATTGTAGTCGATAGTGGAAAAAAGCACAAGAAGCCATTAAGAACCAATCCATTTATTTTAGAGTTTAAACTTATATTACAGAAAATGGGAATGTAAAAAACATACTTTATATTGATTATCGTACGTTGCAGAGAAGTTATGAACAAAGCTGGAGTTCTAATTGTTTTATTCAACTTGTTGGAACGCATGGAAACTCTGGGGAAGATTGATGTTTTCCGCGCTGTCAAAGATCTTCAAGACATTAAGGCAAACATGATGTTTTCGAAGGTAAAATGAGATGAAGCACTTGTGTAACAAGCACATTTTCAGTTTTTAAACCAATTACGACTAGGTGTGTAGAGTCTTCCAATAAGGCGTTGTTATGTAAACAATACCAAGAACAGCAGTCACTGTACTTCTGACTTTTTACGGAAGAGGATGTTTAAGAAACAATGCACGCGTCCTATATTCATTATGTGTAAAATTGTTTGTATCCCGAAACCATCAGGTACAAACTGCCAGGAGCAGGAAGTCCGCTGTTGTTTAAATTAAATTTGATGAAATGCAAGTAATTTTATAAGCCATCGTTAGCGATTTCGTGTCACGTAGCTTATACATACTGTCTTCCTGATTTGAATTATTAAAACTGACATTGGGATTTACTTCTAACCAATCACCAAGATAAGGGAGTGAAAAAAGTAAAAAGGGTTTGAAGCGGCAAAGAAGAAACGAGTTCTAGCTACTAAGAACGTTGCGTGCCGACTGTCGTTTCAAAAATATTTTTTGTCTTTGCTCCGCAGAACTTTCGTCATTTGTGAGAGCACTGAATAGAAAGCTTATGCCAACGTTAGTTTGGTCGCCTGAACCGCTGATTTAGGTGATTGGAAGTATGAGATAAGAGTTCAAGTCGCAGTTATTTAGAACAAAAACAAGAAAGGAATTAAGTAAAGAAGCAGGGTCCTTTAAAAAACCTTCGGTGCCAAAGGCCTTACGGGAGGGCTGGAATTTGAGAAGGTTTGGTTAATGGTGTCACACCGCGAACGCACCCCTTGTAAACTGCAGTCCTGCAGTCCTGTATCTTGAGGAAACAGTACTACAAACAGACCTGCCTGACTTACTAACACTGAGCTGCCAACGCGCATTGAGGTCAAACCCTCTTTAACCAGAAATAACCACTGCAGGGCCCATTTACAACACTGTCTCGAAACATGTGCGGACTAACACAGACGCTGGAAAGCCCAAAGCACCGAGGAAACACGTCTTAATGCGCTGGAAAAACGAAAACCGTTAGAAACCGGTGAAAATCGATGGAAACCGTTACCAAAAAATATACATCACCTTCAAAAACCCGCCTAAAACGCTGCTTCTGCGAGCACTTCCAGCCATACTTTATTTCTTCAAACCAGGAAGTTCAGACAGCCACAAGTGGGCCTACGAGATACAGAAAACTAAAACCGCCTGAAAGTTGATTTGTATTGACGAATTTCCAGCATAATGATTTTAATTTAGGTCATTTTAGTAGCTTTTTCATACGTTTTAAGTGGGTTTAGCTCGTACAAAATTTCATAATGTCCTTGTTGCTGCTTTGAAGTGGCGACACAACGCCAACATCCACGCTACAAGTTGGGAATAAAATTGTGTGCAAACGAAGACTATATTACACACAAAATCCAAAGCACATGAAATGACCCCTACATGTTTCAACCGCTGATCCAGTAATTTTCTACAAAATAAAAAAATCGGTAAACTTTCACTCCAAATAAAGTTGGTCAACTTTCATTGATTTGCAATCAGTTTACCTTGCATTTCATTGAAAAGAAACCTTATCGCATACAGAATATTGATTTGGTTTCGACAAGTTTCAACATATTGAAAAATCCTAGCCTTATTCTGTTGACAAACTTAATGCTAATTAATAAACTCAAACTGTGTTGCAAACATATCTTGAAAAACGGCTGCCACTAATAACAAGGAAAATAATATTAGGCAGGAACGGAAGAAAATCGCGAACAGACTTTGTTGTGAAGTACTGAGCCATGAATTGTTTTGTATACTTTTATTACCTGGTGAGAAGTTTACGTATTGTTTTTATTGTTTGTTTTTCCAACCTCTACATTTAGATTGTGCTCAACTTGTTTGTCACTTGGAAGCTGTATGAAACCTACCTTTGGTTTTCTTCAAGCTATGCTATTGAGTTTAGGACTTCACGTTTTAGCAAAAAGGTTGTTTTTAAATTTCACGTGGGTAAAATGAAATTTCAACATTTCCCCCCTTGGAAAAATCCTTTGCTACACCTGGAAAAATCCACTATTGACCCCTCCTTGGACCAAATTCTTCCGACGCCCATGGCATGACATAAACTCAAAATTTACGAAAGAAGAGTCAGGTGCTCAATAGGAAAGTGTCACATTTCAAAACCCACGCGGACAAGCCCCCTGCCCCCCTTTTGACTCCCATGGTCATGCCTCTTTCGGGTCTCGTACGGTGTGTTCTGGTGATCTTTTTTTCTAAATCACCACTCTTTTCGAAAGGAAATCTCGAAAGCTTACGAATTATATAAAACATAACAATCACGTTGCCGGGGTGAAAATTTCCTTCAGGTTGAAAATGGACATAACGCGCCTGAAAAAATGTCAAGTTTAATTCTGTGAACTAGTATTGTATATATTGATTTTAGCAAAGGGCTGACAAGTTTCTTTCCAGAAGAAATAAATACATTACCAAACTACAAGTTACTTGTATTAATTTCATCCACTTTTGTGACGCTTGTGCCGTCGTCTTTTCACATATTTTTATCGCGCACTATTTCACATTTTTGCCGATAGGTTTTGGATTTTTGTCGCAAGTGTTAAGGAAAACTTATTGATATCTTTCAATTAGGACAAAAACGTAATTTTCGCAAATTAATGTTTTATATTTTCACAGGAGAGTTATCAGTACTGCTACAAAGTCTTGCAGTTTCAACTTTCAACCTTCGATACTTACGTTAACTACTGACCGGAGAAAGGAGGTTGGGTTACTACGTGAAGCACCAAGCTCAAAAAGCACAAACGAATTACACCATCATGCTGACCCATCCAGTATTAACTGGTCGTTGACCAAGGAAACTTTTCTTTGACATGTAGTTTGCAAATACAACTTTGTTTCATGTCTTACATTACTTGAAAATTGAGATAAGTCTTGCGTTTCATATTCAATCATTGTGTATAAAATGCCAAAGTAATTTATACGCACACTTTGCCATTGTGGAAGCCAAGCTGAAAACATTTACAGCATTTCAATAATTAGTAAAGGCTGCTTTATGTACGTCTGCAAGAACGATTCTTGTGTTTGTGTTTGTGTGTGTGCGTTTGATCAAAGCAATTTTTCAAAACACATATTGTAAAGCAGCAGATTCACCTGATATCGGCTCAAGTCTACAACTATCCGCAAGCATCAACCAGCTTTTTATTTACTTTTGCATACTTTTATAGCCAATAGGAAAATTTAGACTGTTTATTTGTGTGCTTCTGTGAGTCAATCACAATTAGGGAATTGAAAACTTTTTAGATATCAAAGCAACATCTACACTGGTTTTATGTCGACATATGCTTTCATTTGTGCTTTGTTGCTGCGGGAATTTTGCTTTTCACTCGCTTCTCAAATGATTATTTGCATTTTTTAAATGCGGAAGTCATGTACTGAAAATTGACCATTGCTTTTTATTTTGTATTTGCCTGTTACTATAAAAGATGCCATTTAATCACCGCTTTTTTGATGATATCTGATGCATGCTTGTATTTGACTAGTAACTTGATCGATTTTCATAGATCAGTTGCAACAGCACACAGATTGTTAGCGCTTTGTAATTTATTTTAAAAGCAACTTGCGGACCACACATGTCTTGATTATGTGTAAACAGTATACCAGTTCGAAAATTTACATATTGATTTATTTCTGATTTGCTGCGTCAGTTATTCTATCTAAAAAATGTTCGCATTAGTGTAACAACAGATAAATTCTTTATTGAGTCGTTTAAGTCTGAGGACAGGATACCCGTAATGTTTTGCGAAGTGCCTGCCAATTAGCCTAAAAATGTGAAAATGTATGACACCACTTTGAGCAAAATCCGTTGCTTCTCCACATAGACAGATTCAATCTGATGAAATTGGCTATTCTTACTGCACCTTGAAAATGTTTCAAAATTGCTCTTTCTTCTAACATTTTAGCAAGCATGCTGATTTGACTGCATTTCGAAGGTATTGCTAAGTTCCTCAGATTATGAAAAATGGAATGTTTCACCTAATTCCACTTTTTGTCGTACGAAACATCATCGATTTATTCTTCAGTGAAACAATTTTTACGAAAATGCTCAGGCTAAGGAACCCATTGCTTTCCAAAAATATAAGAACATATTTTTGAAAAATATATCTGGAAAAACACAGTCATTGGAGCACTAGCCGTACACTGTTATGGTTTAAATCTGTATATTTTTCATTACAAACTTGTGTTTCTAGAACACCTGAATCTTAATGGCCATGGCGTGTGTTTTAAACTACAGTCTCTAATTCTACAAGTCTCGGCGTGATGTGTTTGAAACAGCAGTTGGCTTTTTGTCTAAGTCTTAATTCAATCCTTCATCAGTTCACCTCGTGCAATTTATAGGATTGACAATGCGTGACTGACGCAAAATCGATTTCCTGTAGTTAAAGACTTTTCGAGCAGATTTAGCCGCTTTTCCCTTGTGGTACGTGGTCACCTAAATGTTGATAAGTGCAGTAAGAATCCTCGCAGAGTTATAAAAGGACAGCACGGCAGGCGGAATCCTTGAATACCCTACTTCTCACCTGAATCATAATTGATAAAATGAGTTTAAACATCCTCAAACCGCTGAATTAGATGCAAGCAGACCACAAATTACATTGGTACGCAAAAGAACGGTAGGACAAATTTTCATCGTGACCAGACCAAATCTTTAAAAATAGTGAACGCTTCAATGACCACCAACCACAACTTTTAAATTTACCTAAAAGCGAAAATAAGACATTTAAAAGTTAGTCCTGACAGGCACCCTTCAAGTCTCAAATGATTTGCCACTGCTAAAAGCATAATTTGCAAATAAAGTTCAGGAAAATAATACCAAAATTACACCATTGCTTGTTTGCCACAAAGAAATTAAATCTAGAAGCTTATAATCAATTCAGTTCTTTTGCAGTTTGTGCAAAATTGCATTCCTCAAAAATATTCCATTTTTTCACAGGATATTACGTAAAAAATACGGAAATTTATACTTGCCCAAAAATTGCAGTTTGTCTCGTAAACTATGTTTGAAACTGGTAGCGAAAATTTGGACGCTGCTGGAATGCACTATTACAAATCTTATAAGAAAGCAAAATCTAACGGAACATGAGGCGGAAAAAAGTTAATCCACGTTTGTCTTGCCAAAAACATGGATAAGGCTTTTCATTTAAAAATCAACTAAAAAGTGTTACTTTTTGTGGAAATATTTTTGCATGCTTAAAAGCTTTCTTCTTTTTAAATAGTTTTGGCAAACCCGCTGTCTCAAAAGTAGCGCTAACAGTTTTCCATTCATCAATTGCATGGATGTTTCCTTCCTGGAAGTTCATTCAACAACCATTAGAGTGGTCAATACATTTGCAGAAGCTAACTTACGCACACAATGTAAGTTCAGAAACAGGATTAATCGTAGGTTTGTTGAGTTTCATCAATGCAGTTTGAAATTGCTGGGACCGAAAACTACTGAAATTCAACACCCAAATTAAGTTCAGTTGGTCTGAAATAGACTTGGCCAGAAAAAAACTTTGGCAAATAAAACGTCAAGACCTTACGATCCAATCACGTTCAAGTTATCTATTCAAGCATCAATCACTGCATCCCTATTCGACATTCCGAGACTTCATGCTTTCTGCTTCAGTAGTTTTTCATTTCAAAAAGCTCATTTTGTACTTCTTTTTTCAAGTCTTGTGTTGTCCAAAGGTAGGCATTCATCAATGTTCTTCAATATACCAGGTTTAAAATCTTCCAGGATAATTTCAGCACAAACATTTGCCTTTGAAGTTTTTCGCTCTTGAAGCAAGTGGCAAGTGAGCAGATTGTTATAAAGTGGTTTAGGCAAGAAGCCTGTGGTTTTTTAGAAAGACATTGCAAAGACACTGGCTAAAATATTTAAAGTTAAACATTTTACAGACAATTTTTCATTGCAAACCGCAGTGGGTGCGGTAACAACATATCATCATTTCTGTGAAGACGTTTATCACTGTTTTTATACAAGCGCAGACACTACCAATGGCATTTTGTTGTTGCTGTCGTGACAATCGTAGAAAAGCCAGACAACATTGCAAAAGAGGTTTTAAAAGAGTAATCTCATTACAGTTTGAACGCAGAAAAATTCGACCTGCAAAATGGTCAAGTAACAGGAAATGGACACGTAAAAAAGCTTTCAGCCCAAAAAAGATTCTTACGAAATGATTTTACTTCGTAGAGTAATGTAGAATTTAAATTTTGAGAATTATTACTTAATGTCTCATTGTAGACAGGTCTGAGCAACAATTCTTGGTCGTGCCGCTTCAGTAAGACATGTTTTTATTGTATTTGCGTTAAATGGACTTTGGACAATGTTCTTGAGGCTTCACGAAGCCAGCAAACAAGTGATGTCTGTCGCCTAACTAACATTCAGTGAACAGAAGCACCTCATCATCCCCTGACTTGGCAAATGTTATGAAGGTTCTGCTTACAGCTCACGGTGCATTCAACATCCACGAGAAAAACTACCTTTGCCTGAGCGCGGTTAACTAAAACTTCAACTCTCTAATCAGCGTGAGTCACATAATGTTTATAGACACTGCTCACGATACCACGAACGTATCCGGAGAATGACGACGACCATTCTTGTAAACCAGTTTAAACGCATGACAACGCCTGTTTGCAATACAAGGCTGTAGCGAAAATTGAAAAATGCGCAGTACCTTTCCAGGGATAGACGTATAGCGGCAAGAGAACAGTAACTTTCCAGCTGGGGTTTATCAATAGATTTATCATGAATTACTGGAAAGAATTGTTTTTGTGTGTTCAAGTTATGGTGAAAATTATCAACTGTGCAGGTAAGACAATATTTTATGTCAATAAATATGTGCAACTAAGAAATTTAGTTTTTGAAGGTACATCCTGTTTTCAGATTGGTTTTATTTCGTATGCAATTCTTTCATTCTTGTTTAACGTAATTGTAAGAATTGCCTCTGTTTCAAATCCAGTATTCCTGAATTTTGTTAACCCCGCTGCCAGTTTTAGATCATAAATAGATTTGCGCAAAGTACGGTGCGTTAGACATTGCAATGAGTTGGACTAGAGTTGATCATTGTTTCATCCTGAAAATACACATGCCTTTGTCCATTGACCAGTTTGTACGGAAATTAGAAAAAAGACTGTTGAAAATCTGACTAAGAAACAATTTCAATTTGCTCACAAAAAGACAAAAAAGTTGTTCTTGCAGTGCTGTCTACATAATTGGTTCCCAAATCGGAAATCTACATTCGTTTTCAAGCACTGGCTATATCTGTCTACCCTGAAGCTTTGCTGTTTGCAGAAGTGCAGGATCTCAAATATTTCTGATCGAAAGCACTCTGTTGTTTCAAAAACATAAACCTATTGTAGACTTGTGCAAAAACTCAAGCTACCAATATATGCAAAAGTATTTCATTTTGTGTGTATCTTTGACAACGCCGAATAAAAATAAAGTTATTGATTCCAAAAGCTTGTTATGGCGACACCGCAAAGCTTGTCTGCATTTCCTAGAACCTGCTACCCTGACATACTTCAGCTTGTATTCGCTAGCTGCTAACCACTTCCGCGCTGCACGCTGCAGAACAGTTTTCATAACAATATTCAGGAGTCAGGACAGTATAAAAAATGCGGGTGCTATTTTGTTCATGATTATAACATAAACTCAGCGTGCCGAAATGCATTTTGCATCAAATTAGGGCGCCCAGTACATTTCTAATCTCAAGTACAACTAACCAGACTTTACTGTATTTCATAATGCCGCTATGCGATGTATTCGTGTTGTGCAGCTTGAAATTTTAATTACATTGACATGGCATTCACGTGCACAATGCACTGCAGTATATTTAGCCTGTAAAACACTTTTGTAATAAACGAAATGCAATTATAAAGAAGTAAGTGTCTGACTTATAATTTCTTCTTTGCTTGGTTTGCAATTTACTAAAGACAGCCAGTACACAATAACAACACTTGCTTGTTGCGGAAAAAGTCTGTACAGTTCTTAATTTTTGTCAATACTTTGTTGTCATTTGTTGAATGGACCTTCGAAGTGCTTCCTATCTTGTGAGCATGAAAACATTCCAAAGTTATCATTGAAGTAATAAAAACAAAATATTTATAAAAACGATAAGAAGAAAATTGAAATTTGCACAGCAAACTTACATATAAGTTCTACCTTCTCGTGTAACCGCAAGACAAGGCAAACCAGATATATCATCTTCCATGTCGCTTAGATAGTGTCATTTGTTTTTGGCAATTTTGGTGACGGCAATTGGCGGCAGGCCGAAGCGTGAATTGTGCTTCTTGCCGGGGCGGTTGAGGTGAACGCTATATTGCCCAAGGAGCGCTACGGCAATTCATTCAGGGGCTGTGGCTCGAACAACCAACCTTCCTATTGAGAGTCGGACATTTTACCACTGAGCTATCTCTTCTCTGCTTTCGGACAACCTGGGTGTATCGCCAGATTCTGCAACATCTGGCGAAACGTAACATCGTTGCAGTTGACCTATGTGGCGTCTCCAGACTGGACCTCACGGAAACACCCGCACGTTGACACTTCGGGTCCCAAAACGTTTGACAACGATGGCAGGCACCCATCTAGGGTCGCGATCACGTCTTGGTCCAAAATAAACGGCATAACATGAATCGCCGACCTTGTACGCAACGGCTACTTGAGTTATGGGAAGTTGTCGCTCAAGCTGCTGCGACTTGGTAGCCTCTTTCCCTTGCTTGTCCTGGGCAGTGTGAGCAGACGAAGGTAGCAGCTTGTCAATTTTAGTACGGATTTGACGTCCGTTCAGTAATTCGCTTGGCGAGTAACCGGTTGGTAAAGGCGTGCGCAGGAAAATCCTTAGGAAGCATCTTTTGGGACTTTAGTAGACTTCTTTAAGGCTTGTTTGAAAGTTTGCACCAAACGTTCGGCGGCGTCATTGGTGGCAGGACGGTACGGAAGTCCAGTCAGATGGACAATTCCATTCTCTTTGCAGAATTCCTGGAACTCCTCCGATTTGAAGGTAGCAGCGCAGTCGGTTACAGCTGCATGCGGAAAACCGAAATGCTCGAAATCTTCTTGCAAGAGCTTGATCGTTGACATCGCTGACCAGAGCCGGATTAAAGGGTAGGGGGGGCCGGGGAAATTTTTACTGGAGGGCCCGTATGACGTAATTAATGACGTCATCGTTTGTAAAAGTTATGTTTTTTCGCTGATTAGCAAGGTTCCCGTTTGTTTTTTCCGGTAGTCGAGAATGTGCTTACTCAAATTCACATACAGTTAGCTCCGAGAAGGGAATTTGTGATNTGGATACTAGNGTGTATTTGTACTAAGAAAAAATATTTCACAGACTACNGAGTGACTCAGCAAGAACCAACATTCACCCGAATATTAAGCAGAAACCTGAGATTACAAACAAAAACACCGGAAAAAGAACATGTCAATATGGCCAAATACCAGGCTGAGTGTGAAACT
>JGI24159J19872_10007900_pt1 | contig 13930 bp, 10 predicted proteins | sample Ectturendosymbi4_FD_19872 | JGI IMG/M metagenome (IMG submission 19872) | reverse complement strand
GGAGAGTGGAAATTTGTTCTGTAGTGCTACGGCCACGACGAAAACAGCGCTGGGTATCATCCTGCTTTGGTTCAGTTATTTTCGCGGCATCTTGACATACACTCTTCCTGGGCTGCGGTAGGTTGGGTTTCTACCCGGGGTTTGGTATTTACACCCGGGGGTTGGGATTAGTACTGCGGGGCTTTAAAGAATAAGTAAATAACACCCCAAAAATACCTTTTGTTATTTTCTTAAGTGAAATCTTTAGGTGAACCAGAAATTTTATGCGTAAAGGTTCGAGGCGATAACCAAAAAGTTCTTGAGTTAATTTTTATCGTTCGAAATAAACTCTGTGTAGAAGTTGTTGTCGTTGTTGTCATGGTAATTTCTGATGTTCACTTCTATAAAAGTATCTTATCCAGGGCGTAATGAGGGGGGAAAGAGGGAGCACAAAGCCCCAGGCGCCGAATCATTATGGGGCGCCGAAAAATACCAACAATGTCACAAGTGCTTTCTTCAATGCAGTAGATTTGCTTCCTAAAGACCTCAGGATCGAACGCGGGGACGTCAAACCTGTTTTTTCTTCTCGGACGCCATCTAATCCCATTACGCCCCTGATCTTATCGGCGAATATATATGTGCTGGAACTCTTCTCAATTTATTTCTCTCCTCTTTTCTGTCATCCAGCATCGCTTTCCGCATCAACACTCTCGTTGTAAGGACGGTGATCAACTTGTGCAGAGGAATTAAGAATCTTCACGCTCTGGTGCACGTGTCAACAGGTACCGACCAATCACAGTCCACTTTGTGTGGTTTTGCAGAAATCTGTCGCGAATTGCAACAAAAATTTTTCGCATCAACTTCATGTCTTAGACACGAGTAAACATTTTTCAAACTGTTTAGTTTATGAACAATTACGTTTTCAAATTGAAACACACGGACTGTCGAAACTATTCAACTGCTTAGCTTCACTAGATTAGGGAGAAACAAACAAAGGACAAAAACAAACAACGTAAACGTGTCTATCAAACGGCATTTGTAAAAATCAACCTTGTGTATTTTGTCACTGGTATTTATTTGTAAAACGACTTCAAAAGCGTCGTTTAGGTGTTTGTATTTTGTCACTTTCCCTTCACATCGATCAAAAGTGGTTTGATGTTGTTTGTATCCAAACATTAGACGCTGCGATTGCGGCGGAATTTCGTGGATGCGCGTTGCCATGACACCGTGTTGAAATCAACTAATCTTGTATTACATTTTAAGCAAAACTCAAAATCCAACCTGCGTTCACTGAAACCGGTCAAGTAATAAAGAGAGTTATGTGTTGCACGAAATCGCAAACCACCATTTCTAGTAAGTTTCGCAAACTTACTGGAAACTGAACCAGACCGCGGCCTTTCTGATAAACGGTTGTTGATTTTGTCTTTGCTCTGTTTGTGTTTGAAGTCAAACAATGAACAGAAGTACCTGCTGCTAACCTCTGGACCTGTGCTCACGGCTTGACACGTGCAACATTTCTGGTTGATATTTGGATGTTCTTTCTGCTTCTGTCAGTGAACAACCTAAACCACTTGAAAACAGTTTTGAATACTTCTTATTATCTAATAAGAATTTTTTCCTACGTCCAAGCTTGTAACCACTTCACCAGTTCTTCAGAATGATTAAATCCAGGAAGTCTTTTATAAATATGTAGGTTTTCTAGTCTTGGTACGCTACTTGCACACTGCTCAAAACAGAGGTGTAGTGGGGTGGGAACGCGTGGGAACGGCGTTCCCACACTTTTTTGCACTAGCATCGTTACTTGAAGATGTGGGATCCAAAAGATTACATTAAAACATGGCTGCGATCTCACAGATGGGCTAGCGACACGCAGGTTTGCACTGCTAGTCAATAGTTTATACAGTGAAACAAAAAGATCCAGCGTGGAATTTCTGGAAGGCGAATGCTTACTTTATTCGAACTATTTAGTTAAGCTTTTCTTAATTGGTGTGGGAACGGCGTTCAACATAAGTATGAACAAATTGCTGAATTTATGTTTCTCATTTAGTCAAAATTGTTTATCATTTTATGCAAAAAGCTGCTTTTGTGGAGGTTTTGAAAAAATGACACTTTGCCAGCAAAATAATCTAAAGCAAAGATACATTACATATTTACCCTGTTGCAATGTTATTTTTGACAGTATGACGATGTGAAACACTTGCACGCATTCTCAAAAATCAGCCTCTTAATGCACTGGTTGATGTTATCATTGACAGTGGCCAACTCGCCAAGCTTACTTTACGCTATTTCGCACTGGCTATGAAGCAAAACGTTCACTAACAATTAACACCTCTGCTAACCAGACTACGTCAGATAACCCACCATTTCTAGCTCTCTCTCTCTCCAACACTCCATAAACTCATAACAAACTGTTCATAAAAATAAATGGTAATGATTTTATGGATGGAAGCACTCTTTGGGTTTTATGTGGTGTCAATCAAAAGATAAACTTGTTGACGAAACGTTTGGCAGAAAATAAGGAGTCTCTCGACCACCCGGATGTTGGAGCAGTTGATGGGATCGGCGGGAAAGCGTTGACAGAGAGGATATCATCTGTTCCAGTGTATCACCTGGTCGTTGGTGATAGAAATCCTGTTACGCTAAGACAATTGTGTAAGTGCGCATTTAATCGATTATGCTAACAGATTTGTGCATGATGTTTCCAGAAATGGTTTTGTAGACGCCCTGAACACTTATCCAATGAAACACGCGTCATCTGCTTTTTCTTCTGCATTGCACAACTCTGTACTGCTTGCTTCGGTCAATTAACATCTATTAGAAAATAATAATGAACAAATGCTGGCGACAGTGGGTAGTGGACTGAGATAAACCCTGCAAGAATACTTCAGTGAATGGTTATTGGTTACTTGAATAATTTGAATCGCTGGTTTTGATATCTACGGTCAGGAAAAGTATTGCTTTTTTTTGCATTTTTTGTATTTTACTGTAACTCCAACCGGTCAATCCATCATGAACTTATAAAAGTTTTTCTCTTTCCAAACGGAAACCGATAGAATTTTCAATTTTAAACATGCCTATTGAATTCTTTACGATGTGTGAAGAGTTTTTCTTTGCTTTCAGGTAAAAATCTTTAGATATCTGTACTTACAAGCAGCATGCAACACGCTTCCACTTACACACAACGCACTCCCATTGACACGACGTGTTCACCGCACCCCCACGTACCTGCTGCAAACAACACGACTTTTATTTCATGGAAAGCATCTCAGCGTTGTAAGTCGGGTAGGTTTTTGGGTCGGACCGGGCTCGGGCTTAAGTTTGTCGAAATGTTTCGGACCGATTTCGGGCCTGCATATAAAACTTTTTCATGACATTCAGAGTAATGATTTTTTCTTTCGTGACGTACATTTGTTGAGCTCACCGCGGTGACTTCTGTGAGTGAAGTGATTGTGATTTTCTTAAGCTAAATCTATTTGCAAACACAGCTGCGTTGTTTTGTTCTCTGCTCGGATTTGTCTCATAATATTTTTGAGAAGGCGACAGCAGTGAGGAAATTAGCACGCCATGGCATTGCATCGCAAAGATCAATCACCTATGTGATTCTTGGCTTCTTTCAAAGAACGAGGCCAAAAAAACGGATTTTCATGCCTAAAGCACCATCGTGGACAGTTTCTTTTTTTCTTCTTGAGAAATATTGCATTCCGCAACATTATCGTTGACTAATAAGCGAATTTGTGCTTGCTTAAGCTAATATTTTGGTAAAGATGATTGCTACTTTGGGTGTGATAAATCCGTGTACCGGCCGCTACACCCGCACACTACGTTTTTTGACACCCCGCAGTTGCGGCTCACTCGGTAAATTTGGCTTTCGCGCTTCAATCGGGCTTCAAAAATAAATGTTGGTTTCAGTCAGGCCGGGTTCGGGCTTCAAAATGAGGCCCGCTTACAACTCTGAACCATCGAAACAGAAAAATCGAAGTTTGCACTTTGAAAAATGTCTGAAAGAAAGGGAAACAAAGCGAATTCCAACAAAATCTTAAAATCAACTCGCATTGCATTAATAACAATGTCGTTTGAAAATTAGACATAATTGTTACGTTACAATGCGTGTAAGTCGGTACCTCCCCACTTCCTTGAACTCCCGACGCACTAATCATATTCATAAAAATCAAACGACGCACTGCATAAAAAGATTCACTGACTGTAATTTAATTTTGCACGTTTCATTATTGTTACGTCACTGCAGGCATTGCTTTTGATTTCTTGCAATTTACTTTACACTCACATCGATTGCATTTGAGCAGGTTTTCCAAATATTCTATGTCTATGATCTTAGTAGTGATTATGGAAAGAAGCTTGCGAAGTCTGTGCAATGTCGCACCAGGGCGTCATACCTCAGTTTGGAACTTCTGGTTTACATAATTAATCTCCACAATAATGACGCAGGCGAAGAAATCACAAATTTTTATATGAAATAAATTTCACGAAACATACTATGCATCCTCCTGAAATCTTATTCACTGTTTGTTCAGGTTCGTTCACGAGCAAATATTTCACAGAATATCCTGTAAACAATCCGATCTCTGTTCCGGTTCTCCAAAGCATTTCTAACAAGTAAGTTCAAGATGTTGTCAATCAAGATTGTTGTGCCTGATTTTATTTGTTTGTTTTCAAGAATTCCGAACGTATGGTTTATTGAAGAATTGAAATCCTTTAGGTATAAAAAAAGTAAAAAGATACATTTCGATTTAAATAAATTTCACTCCCATGTTGCAGAATGTTCTCACTTACATTGCTGCGCCATTTGTTCTTCAAGTAACTTCTCAGTTGTTCGATAAATTGCACTTAAAATTTTTTGAAGTCATTTTCCAAAAATGAAAGAGGTGATTTACTGTTTTTAGTCTGTAGATTTTATTACTTGCAATTGCAAATGTTGCGCTGTTGGCGCTGCAATGAATCCTAAATCTTCGCTGCAATGAATCCTAAACAATTAGGAATAATCTGTTGAAAAATGACAAAATTTGGACTGACCAAGATTATCTACCTTTAATAACACTGAGCGTAGCCAGCCCAAAAAATTGGGGTTGGGAAATGGGGGGGAACTAAAATGTTTGATTTTAGGCGCATAACGCTATTTTGCTTGGGATACCGCCTCTCAAAGCACAAAATGACTATATGTTCTAAACATTCGCCCCTCCCCTGGCTACGCCTATGACTCTATTTATCATAGCAATTTACGAAAATTTGGATAGAATATTACCTCATTGCCATTCGCCGCTAAAATCTTTAATTATTTGTATAAAATCAGGAGGGAAAATGTTCCAGTATAACAAAATGGTGGTGAAATATCTTTCTGTTTGATTGAAAAAAGCTGGTTTTCAATTCGACCTGTAAAAATCAAATTTTATTGTAAAAATTGCAAAAATGTTTGATTCTTTCTCTATAGAAGATGATTCTTTTCAGTTTCTTTTTGCAGACGAATATATCAATTTGCCGCGTTTTTTGTGGAATACATTCCAGCTTGTATTCTTGATCTTGGACTTCTGGCCATGGGGAAAAAACCTAAGTACGTAACTGCACATTCTGGTTTGAGATGTGACAGAAATAACGGTATTCAAAACTATTAAACTTGGCAATTGGCAACCACATATATTTGCTATTTTTAGTCATCTCAACATTCAAACGACTTTTGCTTACTGAAAAACAACTCGAAAAAAACTAAATACCCGTGAGTTTCAAAAACAGCGTTTTTGCAGAATGAAAAGATTTAACAGCAAAGCTTGGACGAACATTGAACAACTGCATTATTTCATGTCTAACCAGTGGTCATGGGACACCAGTAATACACTCCAACTTTTTTCTGAACTAAATCACGAGGACAAAAAGGTGCGAACGATATTTTTATATTTTATTCCAAGTTCTGATAAACACGGGTTTAGATGAATGGTTTGCGATTTGATTTTTTTCGGATATATTCAGAATCTAGTTCGGTTCGAATAAGATATTAGTGGTGGTAGTTTCAGCGATATCGATTATAATTTAAAGCACAGCTCAAAGTAACCCTGGCATGTTTCTTCCTGGACAGTTATCAATGAACAGCTCGCTCGTATCACAATTGCAGCCTTTTGTTAAATTAGTGCCATGCTTGATTCCAGACCAAGTCTGAATTCTACAAGACCGCCAAGTGCACATTTTCAAGAATCCGAAGAGTATTTGTTGTTATCGTTTCTATTTAAATTTTTCAAAACCATCAATACAAAGATTCTTTAACAGCTTTCTGCATCGGAGANACCAGGTTTTCAGTATGAAGTTCTTTTTCAAAGCTCTACTAAAACCTAAAACGAGTAAAAAAACCTAAAACGAGTAAAAAACTACAGTGGTTACTTTTCGAAAAAGGTAGCCGTAACTATCTTCGTCAGGAAACAGACAGCTGCGTTTAACCATCGAAACATTGGATAGTTTTTTACTGGTTATACGTTTTAACATCAGTGGAGTTTTAAAGAAATGCTGTATGAAAATCCTTCATTTGAAATTCTGGTTGAATAGTTTATATAGCAAGGGTCGGCAAGGTCGGCTTATACATGCTAAATTTGCTTCTAAGCGAAAAGCTTAAAAGGAGGTCGATTTGTCTGCCGCATGTTATGAGCACTGTGTACTAAAGGCTTGGCTAAAAACTGTCATCCCTACAAAAACCCTGAGATGTGTTTGTATCGTTACTGTGTTTCTAAAACAGCTAATATCATTTTTCTTTTTAAGACTTTCAATCTTGACGTAAGAGAGTTTAATTGGCCAGAATATATGAGAAGATACGTCATCGGCCTGAAACGACATTTGTTCAAAGAAGATCTTGAGCAATATCCCGCCGCTAGAAGGCGTCTGCAATTGTGAGTCATGAAATGAGAAATTCTACTTGACCTTAGGCTTTGTCGCGCAGCTACAACTCCATCTCGAGTTTTTGGCAGTTTTTACCGACAAAAAACTTGTTTCATGTGTTCGTGGTTGACATATTTTTACGAACGCAAGAACTCTTTTCAGTATCAGTATCAGTTTATTTGGGAACAGCTATAAACAAACATCAAATCATGCCACAGAAAATAAACCACATTAGAACAGCGTCGTGAAATAGCAGACGGAATCTCTACAAGAACCTTTCCAGCACTTAAACATCTTATGCCTTCCCACACTTTACACTCTGTCAGTAGACAAATTCATGCACTCTTATCACAACAAACTACTTTTAAACAATTTTGATGATTATTTTATTCCAATCAGCTCAATTCACTCTCACTCCACAAGACTAGCAACCTCTAACAACCTATTTTTACCTGGAGTTAACTCTTCCTCAGGAAAATGTTCCATTACCTTTGTTGGCCCAAAAATGTGGTCTTCAATGCCAAACGATATTAAGTCTTCAACCACGTTTACCTTTGAATGGAAACTGAAGAAATACCTCCTATATGAAAAAGATACACAATTATGAACCTCAACAACATTTCACCTATCCAGACAAAATCCTGTGAATTCTAGTATTTTGTAATTGTGTTTATTTTACGTATATTTACGTTTTCGTAGTTTTTCTTCCTGTGCACATCCCATTCTTTTCGGCATCAAAGTACACTCCATATTTTTTCTGTTTTGCTTTGTTTTTCTTTTGTTCCGCATTATTTAGATTTTGTTACTTTTTTATTTTCTCTTTTCATATTTTGTGTAAACACATTTTTAACCGCACCAAATTCCTTCAATTAAATTTGATCCACTTATCCTTGTATATAGGCATGCGCTTGCATCTGTACATTTTCTTCACCATGTTCTGTGTTTGTTTGTTTTCCTAACTGTCCTTATTTGATTTCCAAGTGTTGTTTTTCAACATTTCTCAAAAAGTAATAAACAGGGTTGGTTGATTAGATGACCGCCATTGGTCCTTCGCCAATCCTATATGACACAGCACCCCTCTTTGTTTACGCTGATCAGCTATTGTGCCATTGCACTTTCATTTACTCTGATGTTCACTAATAATTGGTTTTGCTTAGTGCAATGGCTTCTTGTAGTGCTTCTGCTTGTTGGCTGAGTCATATGAAATAAAAAACATTGAACCATTAACACAAGAGCAAATCACAAAACACGACATTGTGCAAAAAGCAACTGACTTACAAAACGACGAACGTAATTAATAAGAATAAGAACATGCAACGCACACATACGAAAAAAATGTAAGCAACCAAAGAAGGCAATGCCCGTTTGAAAAGGTGGGTGTTTAGACACAAATATACCTAGAGTTAATTCTTCTTCAGGAAGATGTTCCCTCACAGTCGTTCGCCCAAATGTGTGATCTTCAATACCAGACAGTATTAAGTCTTCTGCCAATTTTACCTTCGGATGGAAACTTAAGAAACAACTCTTACATGAAAAAGATACATAATTATATATATATTGCATATACTTTGGCAACATTTTACTTATCAATAACGAAATCCTGGGAGTTTCAGTAATTTGAATAATGTAATTTTGTTTGTTTTTCATGTATCTATACCTTTTCTTTCTCGTTCTTTCCTGGGCACATCCCCTTTTTTCAGCATGAAAGTACACTCCATACTTTTTTGCTTTGTTTTGTTCTTCTTTTCTACCTCACCAATCATTTTTTTATTTGTTTAAATTTTTATTTTTGTACTTACCTTAAACACTTTTTTAACCACAAAAACATTCCTCAATTAAATTTTATTCACTCCTTTGTGTACATAAGCATGCTCTCTTCATCTGAAAATTTACTTAACCATGATCAGTGTTTGTTTGTTTTTACACCTCTGTTCATTTGATTTTCAACTGCTGTTTTTCAACACTTTCAAAAAGTGATAAACAGGTTTGGTTGATTAGATTTTTTTGAGGGAAGATGCAACATTTTGATTATATTAGGTACCCTGGGAAGATGCAAATATAATTTTGATTGAATTTCTATTCTATGAGTTTCCTTGTTTACTTTATCTTGATTGTTTTTGAGCTTTTTTCTGTTTGTGTTTGTTTCCCGAATAAATGAATGAATCTTGCTTATAGTTTCAACGCCTCTTTTGACTTGTCATGAATCTACTTGTGAGTTGGCATGTGTTGTTTTACAAACTAAAGGCTCTTCCAAACAATTGTTTTCAGTTTTCCATGCTACTTGTTTGTGGATGTTGAACATCCCTTTAAGCCCAAAACATGCCTTGCAAAATCTCCTGTAACAACTTCTACAACTGTTTCACTTTGTTTCACAGGATTCGTTTCCTTGGTTACTGTTGCCTGGCGGTGCTTTTCATTGTTGTCTGGCGCTTCCTAGTGTCTGACTTCAATGGAGTGAAGAGCCTGTGGAATCTTGTGGCAACGTTTGGTTTCACTTTCATTGCTTATTATGGCATTTCCAGCTCCTTCAGCAAAACCAGTTTTTTTTCTTTGAACGGTTCTTCTGAAAAATGATTTTGCAGTGTATTTTAATGAAAGGCGTTTTATGGGTTACTAATGCAGATATTTTGTTCTTTGATGCAGAGTTATAAACATGCTTTATTTTGAAGCCCGGGTCCGACCCGATCCGGAAATCGCAAGCCCTGTTCCGACCCGAGCCCAACATATTTTTGAAGCCCGATTTAGCCCCGAAAACCAAATTTACCGAATGAGTCAAGATATGCGCAACTGCGGAGTGTTATTGGCGTAGCGAAGTAAACATGTCTAAATATTTCACAATTAATCATTTTTTATTAAATATTTAATTAACTCGATTGCTTCAACACTAACTGACGATGAAAGTGTCCGTCGTTGCGAAAAAATTTTGCATGCAGGCCCGAAATCGGTCCGAAGATTTTTACAAACTTAAGCCCGAACCCGGCCGGACTCTTACAACACTGCTTTGATGTGCTTTTCCCAACGTGCAATTGTATTGTGCTATGTTTTTATTGCGGTTTCAAAAATTTTTAACAGACATGTGAATAAGGCTTGAATTTTTTGATGAAATTGTTGCTTTCATTTATTTTTGCAAACTCCATTATGCGCCTTCTAAATGTGGTTGAGAAGAAAGAACATTTAGAACGCATCATCATGTTGCAGGAAGGCAGAGAGTTTTGAACATTACGCGAAAAAAATTGAAATGTTTGTGGCGCTGATAGCTAGTAGTTTACTCTCTTCCTAGTCTCGTGTACGTATAACCTTGTTTTATTGTTCTTTAGCTCTTCTCTCAGCGGAAAATTATTTGGTCAACGTCTCCGTTGACTGTGACTAGATATGAGACAGCGTCTGCGTGTTGTGCCAGAGTAAGCGATTGACTAATGTCACTGTGTTTACTTGTCGCTGTTCATATCGCTTGATAATAAAATTATAAAAACGATGTACAGTAATAAGCGGTGAACATGTCTTCGGCTCAAAACGAGATGCGGGAACAGGCAGTGGCGTAGCAGCCATTTGGACATTTTGTATTTGTTCAGGGGAGGCAGAATCAGAGGGGGAGGCAAAATTGGCCTAAAACAGTACATTGAAAAAATATTCTGCACTTGCAAAAATACTCTGGGTACAAAGTTTTTCGCGTTTTTTTAATCTTTGTTCTTAAATTCAAATTGTTTTTCTTCGCAATTCTGTTGAACGTGTCGACTTAAACACACAAGTATTGCACTTCCGCCAGGTTTCTAAACAGTTGTGGAATGGATATGCTCCTTTTTTTGGGTTTTTACTCACAGATGGAACGTCCGTCCTACTTGAGGATATGTATCTATTGTGGCTAAAAAAGTGCTCGACACACGATGAAGTGTACACAACTAACTTGTGAAAGCACTACATTTAGGCATTGATGGAATAGTAAGGGCATTGGAAGAACTTTGTTTTCAAAACAAAAATGCTGATACACGAGGTCAAGCTCATGACGTTTTGAATGCGACTCAACGAGTTCCTTTCCTGCCTTTTTTAGACTTTTGGAAGGAAGTTTTGAGAGGGACTCATGATGCCCAAAAATATTTGCACCATAAAGGTTTGTGATTGGAGAACTGTGCCCAGAAGTTGAAAGCATTTGTAGCTTTCTTGAGTGACGAATGTGATGCACTTGTTAGGCAGCCAGTTGATAACGCTCGCAAGATTTGTGAAAAGCTAGAAATTCCAATTGAGGAGCGACGTATCAGAAGGAAGAAACGAATTCCAAGCGAACAACTCAAGATCTAGATATGTTCTTGAATAAATTAAGCGATGCATGTCACAAGCTGTGGACCGATTTTTTAGTGAAACAGCAAGGAGATTCAGTGGAATAAATGAGCTGAACGAAACGTTTAACTTTTCAAATCCCCATACGTTGTTGCAGGGTGATAACAATGATGTTGATGTGATTAAATTTGAGACCATGTTCGCGGATGAAGTTGATTTATCTAAACTGCCACTAGAGATTGAAAGGTTTAAGACCATGTTCGCGGATGAAGTTGACTTATCTAAACTGCCACTAGAGATTGAAAGGTTTAAGTGACTTGTAAAAAGCAGTGGTTCCACGTTCCAAAGCAATGCCACAGCATTGGATGTGTTGCAGTGGTTAACAGAACGTTAATTACGTGACTCTACTCCGTATTTATTCTTGTGCCCAGCTTTATCTCACTGTCGCAATTTCTATTGCAAGTTGTGAGAGAAGCTTTTCAAAGCTTAGGTTCATAAAATTGTAAGGTCTACTATGGGGAGGACAGATTGTCTGCTGTATCAATTCTTCGATTGAAAATGATTCTCAGGAAACTGAATTTTAATGACATAATTTCCGATTTTGTGCCAATGAAGGCTCGACTAGTTGACTTTTGAAATGTCAGTGATTAAAAAATTATCTCCATACATTTTTTGGATCTCGTCACATGTTTAATGTTGCGGTCGAGGTGGGTGGAAGACATATAGCTAACATGTTTTCACTCCTATTTTACGAAATGTGATATAATTCGTTCGTGCTTCTATCCTCGAGACCGCGTGTAGAATAATATGCACAGGGACGCCGGAAAATGGAGGCATGGCGAGGGCATCGTCCCCTCTGCCCTTTCAAAAGAGTGGCAACGGGAGCGGAAGTGCCTTTTCATCATAGGTGTAGGAGCAGGCAAATTTTTGGGGTGCGAAGGATTTTTCCCGAATTTCCCCAAACTTGCCCGAAAAGTTTTTTGCGAAACTTTTGCCGACATATTTTCTCCCACAGAAATCATGAAGACCTATTTTCGGCGTAACCTCCAAAATAAGGTCTTCATGTGTTTTTACGCAAACCTTGGGCATCATTTCTTGAAATCAATCAACGTCGGGCGCAATTTGTACCCGGATTTTCTTTTTGTAAAGCTTTTGATAAGATTTTCAGCAAATCAAAACTTTTGGGGGTGCGCTTGCAACCCCTGCATCCCCATCTCCAACACCACTGCTTTTCATGACAGTATCACAGGTAATTTCATGGTTTGTCAAGATCGACTTGAAACAAATTTGTTGCGGCTATTCCGGCACCCAGAAAATTCAGAATGATTTTCTAAAATTTCTGTTATTGTTTTTGAGGTCAATATTGTTGATGAACAGAAACAAACATAATTGGTAACGATTTCTTCTCATAAGTTTCCATTGCCCTCATCTGTTTTACTGCTCGCCCTTCCCTATAGAACCGTCGCGAGAAAGTTTTCAATATGGGAGCTTTACGACTGTTCAAGGGACTTGACGTTTTGAAATTTGATAAAAACTCCACCGATTTATAGTGCTTCATAATTCAATTTGAGGGGCCTGGGGCTTTGTTTGGGGGGGCTAAGCCCCAAAAGTACCCCGTGGCGACGGGACTGCTTCCCTACCGCTGCTCCGGCATTCCTGAATACGCATCTTGTGTCAACATACTTCGACAATACGTTTGTTTGCAAACGTGAATATGTCGTCATATTGTGACGTCACAAATATCGTATATCCGGTAACAATGACCACCATACCCCCACTGCTCAATACTAGAATTTGGGAGGGGGGCATCTAATCAAGCAGTCGCCCCGGGCATCACCAGACCTTTGCACGCCACTGCTGCCACAAGAGCTGAGTGTACCAAACTCTGCTAGCGTGGAAACAAGCTAGATGTTTGAACTACCAACAGTGTTGATTGAAGTGTAGTTTACGTCACAAAGCTGGGGCCTTCCTAATGTGCACACTTGGAGGATACGCAGTGCGAGGTGTGAGCAGTGGTTTCACTCGTGTTTTTCCACTAGTTCTAGTGTTTTTCATTTCATCAAGTGTTCTAGTGTTTTTTCATAGCTATCTAGTGTTTTTTATGGGCGAGCTGAATGTAATTAATTGCACAATTTTGTGTAATTGTAACAGTAACTGAGACGTTTTGATTTAGTACAATGGTAATTTGCTATAAATTCTACCTAATCAAATCTTAAATTACACAAGACAATATAATATGTTTTGAGTTAAACCGCTGCGAAGTCACTTGGTCATCTGTTAAAAATTTCAGTGTCCTGTACAAACAAACACAAGCGTTGTTGCTATCTCCCGTTTTCTTTGCCTCTGGTTTACAATGAATTGCACAATGTCTGTGGTTGGCATTGCAACGCATTTTCTGGGCACTTGCACTGTGTGTACGTTTGCTTTTGTAATCTAGTGTCTTTATTGAATCTAGTGTTTTTATCATGATATCTAGTACTTCTCCGTAACAACACAGTTGCAACACTGGGTGTGAGTGACCGCAAGCTGCAGGCTGAAGTAATTCTCTATTCTGCTAATCAGTTGCACGCCGCTCTTCAGTCAAAGAAAGTGTTGAGTGAAAATGGACCAGTTTGTGGTGAAATTAAAAAGACATGCATCCTCGTATGAAACAGGGTGAGCAGCCTCAAAAAGTTTTATTGACTGGTGTCAGAACAGTAGGCCTACCTGTCCACCGGCAGAAGAGCAGCCACACGCGTCTGGCGCAACTGGTAGCGACGATGTTTCGGCGAATCCCCCAAGCATGTATAAGATTAATGACATT
>JGI24159J19872_10007899_pt1 | contig 13930 bp, 14 predicted proteins | sample Ectturendosymbi4_FD_19872 | JGI IMG/M metagenome (IMG submission 19872) | reverse complement strand
GAAGGGCCATGTCTTGAATCTCAATTTGTGCGTTAAGTTGTACCATGTACCTTCACATCACATCTCATCCCAAGAGTGAAAACTGGGTTATTCGGCAAAAGTATCAGTGTTAGCTTCATCTTAGGTGGTTTTACGATGTCGTGAAATAGGCTACTGAATGCTAGTGCCGCGACAAGGCCATTTCATCTTCGTGATTTTTACGTGTGATCTGTTCCAATGCGGTGTTATACGACCATTTTGTGGAAAATTTGTTCATGGCTTGGCAGGCATATTTTTCACATGGCATATCAGTATCACACATGTTGCTGCATGGAAGTTTGCACATGTAAAGTTTGGATTCAGCGGGAAAGATTTAGGTTTAGTCATTATTTATGAAACACATGATGGTACCATTGATTTATTGTGTTTTCCATGGCAACCACAAAGTGGGCAGTGGTTGCAATGCAAGGCCCTGATGTTCCTTTGAGTTTGACATGCTTTTTTGTTTTACTTGAGTTAAAGCAAGGTGCTTGTGGTTTGTCAGTTTTTGCCCAATGTAGCAGGCTTTTTGTAAGTTATCATATCTTTCGGACTTAGCTTTTCTTTCTCTTTGCTAGAGTTAGCAAAGGAAAAAGATGTAGCTTAATTAAACCCGTGGATCATCTAATCTATCTTGTTACGTTGTTGGGGCTGTACTCTGTAGCCTTTTATCCCAATTTTACAGTATATGCCATTGCAATTGTGTCTTTAGTGATGTCCAAAGGGAAGTTTAAATGAATAACTTTTTCTTTGAGTTGGTTTAAGCTGCTGATGTAGTCCTTTTTCCTTTGGTTGAGATGCCTGAGTCTTATTGCTTCTCATATGACTCGAATGTTGTCTCTGGGTGGTGTGATTTCTCATTGATGAACATGAAGTGCTTTCCCTCTGCTGTGGGTTTGAATTTTGTTGCCTTTTTGTGGAGACTAGTTACTTGAATACAGTATGTGCATATCTGAATCATAGCTAACGCATGAAAACAGAACCTAGTCAACTGATTCCTTGAAAGCTTGCAGTAAACATAAAGCTTTTAATTGTCACCATAGTGTTACAAGTGGAGAGAAGAATAAACCTTGAAAAACTGGGAAGGGTCGGGCTATTTGCTTTAAAACAAATGTATTTGTTACTGATTTCAATTAAGGCAGTGGCTAAGTGGTCCACTACGGCTATGCAAGGTCAACATATAAATGAAATTTTGGGACTAGAGATACAAAGTGTAACATGAAATTGATTTCCTATTATAAAATTTGCTATTAAATTCAATTTCAACTCTGTTGCCTTCGAGGAGACTAACTACTTAAAAAGCAGATATGTGCAAAANTATGATCATCACACAGTAACCCTTGTTGTAATATGAGGCTTANAAGGGAAATGGAGCAATGTCCAACACCAGGATCTCACGAACATTGACTTCAGTTTAATTCCTANTCCCTCAATTCTACAAAGCTAAATTATGGAGAATTATGTCAATGTCATGACCCTAATGTTAGAAAGATGTGTGACAGGCGGATATATGCNAAGGCATTATGAGTAAGATGGATATATGCCATGGCATTGTTCTACTCATCAACTAACCTTATTTTGTTTTTCATGCACCCTGGATAACTGTTTATTGTTAAACTTTTTGTAATCTGTCTCAACCCTTGCTTTTTTAACCTCATTAATAATCATAACCTTTATTGCTGCTTCTCTCCCCAATGTGAATGCCTTTCTTGTTAATTTGTACATACCTTAACTTTTTACCCATTGCTTGCTCACCATGATTTGATTTCATTACTTGCTTTTTTGTTATACTGGTGTTTCTTTTTTTGCATATTTTTTTATTTTTTTATTCTGTATTTGTTTTGTGTGACTGCCATTGCATTGTTTATGTACTGTATATGACAATGCATTTTCACTGTTTTGGTTAAACTGTGATTAAACTTGCAATTAATTTTTATTTACATTGATGATTTGTGCAAAGGTGTGATCATCGCAAAGTCATGAAAGCAGAGCGGAGTGGGTTGATTCATTGAAAAGCTTATAGCAAACCTAAAGCTTTTATTTGTTTAGGGCTTGCTTGCTTACAACTGCACACAACTAGTCAGCAGACCTAGGATTACAGACCACAGTACCGCCCTTTTAGACCATATAGACACTAACAATATCAAAATGCCTCTACAACCAAGAATTATACTTTCAGATCTATCTGACGACCTGCCTACTTTTGTCATGATTAAGTCCTCTTGTTTCAAACAAAAACATTCTCTTATAACCCTTTGACATAATTGCAAAAACTTGGATAGAAACACTTTTTTACAAGAAATAACAGACGCCCTAGACATGCTAGTACACAATGGGAACCCATGTCACTCAGGCTGTGGTCTTGTGGATAACCTACACTCCATATTTAATGATACACTGCAAATGCATGCACCACTGCAATCACTATTAAGAAACATAAGGAAACTCCTCAACAAGCCATGGATCACACAAACATTATACAAATCTATCGAAGAGAAAAACAAAATGTACCTAAGTCTAGTAAAAATAGTTTTGAAAAGAAAGTCAAGTGCATATTACAAAAGATACAGAAACCAACTACCACATTGATTAGAATTGTCAAAAAAATGTGATCAATCCCAGTTTTTATTTGCAAAAAATGACAGTGCAAAAACGTGGAAACTCATACCCTATTGACAGGAAGAACCAAAGTTACCTCCACCTCTTCCAATCTAACCTATCCCATAACTGGAAAATTCAAGCAAAACCCTATGGATAATATCCTAAATGATTTTTAGGCATCTGTTGGAAAAAACATGGTCGGCAAAATAATTTCTTCCCAAAGTAACATGACACACATTGCAGAAATGAACCTCATTTTATTTATAAGGTGACCCAAAAAAACAAACCATAAAAATTTTATTAAATCCTGCAATGGTCTAACCGGATTTTCACTAAGTTTTTCAGATACTTTAATCAATTTACATAAAAGTAATGTTTTTTCTAAAATATTCTCGTAATGGGTGGGCTCTGTAGCATTGGAGCAATCTGACATATGTTGTACAAAATTATCAATTATTCTAACACATTGCTCTTGAGTATTTTTATGGTGTTTGTTATGATTGCTTTTTTAGTTCATCAATCATTTAAGGGTTGTAGTGACAGAGATTGTCCTTAAAATGCCCCCACATGCACACGATCTACTTGTCTCTGAAAATGAAAAGAAGAAAAATTAAAAGTAATTGCGCATGAAAAATTGGTACAGTAGTCTTCCCCAACATGTTTTGGGCAACCTAGTTGTACAAGCAAATTTTCAGTGAATTAAGACCTCAGTGTTACTGATGAAGTAAAAGGTGAAGTGTATCTATCAGATAGCTATTGCAGGCTTAGCTTTTTATTATATTTTCTGTCTTACACTAAAGTACTATTTAATCACACAATCATTTGTGATGGACAGTTAGTTTGTCTATTGTTTTGGATGCTACATAATATGAGATGAAATGGCTGCAAGCAGAAATATTTGGGATGTGGCTAGTGAAGAAGTTGCTCTTGGAGAATCGGATGGAAATTCATTCGACAAAAACGTCTTGCTTATTGGAGGAAAATCTTCGGTTGGTAATGGGTTATGAAATAAAATGTTTGGCTACTTGCTTTTGTGTGAGCATGTTACTCATCTCTAAGAAAAATTCATTCACATCATGTGCAGTGATAAGTGATCGAGAATTTCATTACTGTTAGAATAAAATATATCTAATAACATAGTTCTCAAAGTGATGAAGCTAAAGTTGTAGTATTTTTTTGGTATAGTTGCAGTTGCCAAAAGTTGTTGTTTTGGTTTGGCTCAGTTGAATTGTTTCAAATCTTTAACACTCTATGTTATGTAAATGTTTACTGTTTTCACAAACCTACATAACAAAGTAGAATTTATGCACACATGGTGCTATCATTGAACACATCCAATGGTGCTAATATCGTAACTTTAAAGAAAATACCTTTGAGACTGAATTTCTAAAACTATAAGACATTTATAAATCGGAGTTACTAAAACCAGTGTAAATACTTCATAATGGTTGGTTGCCCATTGCTTGTAGAATTTGTTGCAAAGATATCTGATGTTAATAGTCTATGTGTCCATTGTACTTATAAGTAACACTTCATTCTATGAATAAATGTTATTGCAAACCCTTCTGTTGATTTTCCATATTGAACACAGTAAGTTCATAGTTTCCCCCAATTGGATAGCCTTGTAGTGCTTTGTCCAGGGCTGTGAAGTCCCAGTTCATCCAACTCTGGGCAATTTCTATTATCTGACTCCAACTCCGGATCGACTCTGACCTTCAGCTGTATTAGCTACTTAAGTGATAATTTTTTTCAGATGAGTTCATAAACCTTATTTGGACTTTCCAAGAATACAAAAACTTGTTTTGAAACAATGTACACGCTTGTTCATCTCACACTTTTGCAAAATGTGATCAAGCAGAAAGGTTATGTCTTAATTCTTTTTACAAAATACTTTATAAATGATATCAATAAACAAGTAAAATTGAAAAATGTATGTATCCTACTGATGTGTGTNTGCACATATTGTGCGACGCAGTCAAAAAGGCGCTTGGGGTTTCATGATACCATATCAAATGACTTCATTGACATAACGTTTTTATGGCCGTATGCTGCCAAGCTTCAGCTTTCTGAACACACATGTGTTACTATCTTTTTCCTTAGATAGTCGAATGATCCTGTTAGAAATAGGCTCTTATACAGGTCAAAATTCACGACTACCAAGAGAGAAAGTAAAACAAATTAATTAGATTTTTACCACTTGTGAATATTGACGTTACTCTTTGTTATCTAAATGCTACCTTGCCTTCAGTTACCGTATTTATTCGAATATAACACGCACTCCTATATAACGCGCACCCTTAATTTTTGAATGAAAAAACTGTTGAAGACATGTGGCTGTAACAAAACATTTATTGATAACATACGGTACACTGGTAAAGCAAACTGCCAGTATAAGCACAATTCCCAAACGATATTTACAATTTAAAACCGGATTCATCATCAGATTCACCAAACAGTTGTTCGAACTCTTCTTGAGTTACGTTTATATCAGTGTCCAAAAAAAGAAATAAAAATAAAGCGTGCTGATGAAAAAACTTGTGTATAACGCGCACCCTTAATTTTTGATTAAAATTCCGTACAAAATTTTGCGCGTTATACTCGAATAAATACGGTAGGTACAACAAACTTGCAAGGTTTAAGAATCAGTCAACATAGATTTTTTTATATAAAAAAGTTGTGGTAGAATGGCATAACTTGACATGAATTACTGTTACAAAAAACGCTACAGTTCAACTTCAAAGTGACTGTGATTGGAATTGTACAACAAAAGCACTGAAACTTGATTGTGTGTTTTGAGGAATAGTGTAGCATCTGCAATGTCTTTTTTCATTTGAAGCTCTGAGGACAGATTTTACTGTTTTCAGAGCAGAGAAAAGTCTTTCCACACTGACCTGGGTTGGAGGAAGATCTATGACTATATGAGCTGCATCTCAAATGGTTTTGGGGTAAAGTGGGATAAGTTCTTCCAATGGCAGTTTGCACAAATGGTTGTACTTTTCTTCTCTCTTTAACAATGTGAAGAAAACACTGTTTAAACTTTCCAACTTTACATCAAAGGTTCATTTCCATCAAGACACCTTTCCTTCATTTGGTCTTTTTCCATGTTATGCAGATACTAGTTTAAGTTGTGGTACTCACTGGATGAAGAAGAATGATGTCCAGCTTCAATATTCTGTTGGTCAGTAAATTCACTCATGAGAAGTCTCTGATTCCAGTCTGTTTATTTTCATTGCAAGACGACAGAGAGCTTGTTATTTTTTCTGATCTTCGTTTAACAGGACCTGGTTTGGAGGATCGACCACCACTGCAACCAGCAGTATATCTGTTAAGTAGCTGCACCACCCACTTTTCAACTGAAGTTATAATAGGTTTTGCTTATCAGGCACTCTCTGATGAAGCATGAATATAAAAATTTTCCACTCCACTAAAATGTTCCTGCTGTCAATTCCTCAACTTGCAGTCTTTTTGTAGCTTCAAACGGAAAAGCAAGAACAGCTTTTAACTGCTAAACATTGCTCCACTCTGTTTCACCCAGTGAAACTGCAGGATTCTCAATATTCTCTAAGAAAGGCTTTAGATCAGGGGTTCCCAAACTTTCTCTGGCCATGTACCCCTTCAGCATTTCCACAGATGAGCATGTACCCCTAAAATTTCTTAAGACAAAAAGGCTGACGACGATATCAAATATGTTTACCAATAAACATATAATGATTTTTGAAAATAATATTTGTGTTCAATTGGTGTTCTTTTTTGCCCCAAAAATTATAAACAACCTGCTCCATCAAATGTTTCTCTGAACGGTGTACGTGTACAATTTTCTGACCAGGTGAAATACCTTGGTGGTTGCTAAATGCTTCAGCTTCATAAATGCTTCACTGAAGGATGGTGATGATATTCAGAGACAATTGCAGTTGCTATACTGTGCAGCAAACAAGCTCCAAGGCACGTTCGATCAGTGCTCCCTTACAGTGAAAAAGAGTTTATTTCGTGCCTATTGCATGCCAACGTATGCTTGGCAGTTGTGGAGCAAATACACACATGCTAGTAGGAAGCGCTTACGCGCTGCATACAATAATGCCTACCGAATTATGCATTACATACCCAGAAATGTAAGTGTTCGCCCACACCAAATTAGGCATCGTGTCATGATTTTTGATGCCATGTTGAGAAATAATCTGTACCGTGTGTTACGCTATGCATCTTCATCTAACCTTTTATCCGATCTCTTCAAATGTCTGATGCTTTTTACAATTCTTTTTACCTCAATTATTTATCGCTCCTGTATGACATTGACCAACTGATAGTTGTTGAAGCGTTGTACCATTGTACGCGTCTCATCAGTATTGTTTTTGCATAACAACGAAAACCTTCCTTGTGCTTCGTGGCGCCCTAGGAGTTTTTTATTTACTTGTTCCAGCATGCAGACAATGTGTGCAAACCAAGCATACAAAAAGTAAGACATGTAACTAGTAAAAAGTTAATCGCCAAATTCTTCTAAAATTCAAGAAAATTAATTGGCTGTCTATCTCACGATAAATGTGTTGCAAAGCATTTGAAACCTTGATCGGAACAGCTTGCATGCCTCTGTGGACCAATGTGCACCCCCGTCTGACTTACCGTTTTCTTTTTATCGGTTAGCTGTTTACCTCAAAATTTTGACATTAGAATGTCTTCATTTTTCTCACACTACTAGATCCCTGTATTATGATGGGTGAATAATGCTACAGTTGGGGTGTTGTCAAAGTGTTTTGCTCCAAGCAGTGTTGGTCCTGTGCAAGCACCTATTCTACAATGCGCTATTGCTAACCATTTCTTGTGCTCTTGCGTTGTTTGATTGTGCCTATGATATGGACCACGAGTCTGTAGTAAATGAAATGTTCAGTGATATGTGTATAAATAATGAATAATATAAAACACATTTTTCCCTTCTGTTGCTGACCTTGAATGTACCCCTTCAGATAGGTGAATGTTCCCCTGGGGATACATGTACCCCTGGGGGTACATGTACCCCAGTTTAGGAACCCCTGCTTTAGATCAAGCAATCTTTTTACCATCACGTACATGCTTCTCCAGCATGTTGCTTCATGTCTTGCCAATCAAATTTCTTGAGTGCGTATCTTTAAGGCCATTTCTTATAGCATGTTGCAAAGTATGTACTGCACAGCACATATACTGGATAGCACAAAGATTTGAACCCTCTTCGGTAACATCATCAAGATTTGCATCCCTGTGTTCTTCATTTTTATGCTTTGCCATGTCTGAATCAATAATTTTCTCCATTTCATTGGTATTTTCATCTTCATTCACTTTTTCAATCATTTTTATCATGGTTGAGGCATTATCAGTAACAATGCTGATAAACTATGGTTTTTAATATGGTCTTCTTTCAAAATGAAATCCAAGCATCTGTTCTACTGGGGATTAAGGTCACAGTGCATTTTTATTTTGAGTTGTCGCTTACTTGTTCTAATTGAGTGGGAATGTGGAGTGCTGAGTGTGGACAAGTCAATCAACACCAGCAAGTGTTTGTGGGCAAAATCCTTGAGCAAAAACATTAATATGAATAGTGTAGGTATACAACTTAGTGCACTGCTGCCGTTCTGAATAGCCATGATCCTGTTTGGTTGAACTGTCAAGCTGCATAAATTGCCTGAGTGTGACACTTGTGCACATTTGTGGCACAAACAGTCACAATTGGGAAGGAAAATCTCTGCCTGGAGTCGTTAAAATTTTCTTTGACTCCCACTCAGGTTGAAAATCCTTTCGACTCCACAGCCCTGGCTTTGTCTGTGTACTTTATGTATGATTTTTAACCATTCTCATAAAAAATAAGGATAAGATTATCTTTAATATTTGCATATTTATAAGACACAGAAATAATACATGTTGTTTCCTCTACTTAAATCAGTGGTTCCCAAACTGGGGGTAAATTACCCCCAGAGGTAATATGCTATTCTTCCATGGGTAACGCAGAACCAAAATTGCAATGTTGCTTGGTATTATGAGTGATCACTGCAAAAGAAATTTTCGTCCTGAAATATGAATAGTTTATATTGAGGGTAATAGGACAGAATCGCTACCTTGATTTGGGTAATGGTTCGAACAAGTTTGGGAACCACTGGCTTAAATGATAGAATTGGTAAAACTGCAGACTATATAATTTGAACCTGGCACCTTTTAAAGTGATCAAGTGAGTTTATGAGACCTTGAGCAAATTATGTTGTCTACTTTTTTACACTCCACTGAATTTATACCAATTAATATTTTTGTCTTTAGGGGGCCATCAATAAATGACATCCAACATTTAAACAAGTAGAGAATCATGTTCAGCAACACAGTAGCCAGTAAGTATACACGCAATGCTCCAATGCAGTGGCTAGTATCCACATAGGTGAAAAAAAAATCAGCATATTTTCACGATAAATTTATTTCATGTAACACTATGCATTGCCAGTCCTACAGCCTTATTCAAATAAAGTCTGTTTTCACTAACATAAACATTGAACACAAAAGTGGTTTGTGCTCATCAGGAATACTTGGTAGCAATGTGTCCAATGCACATATGTTCCTATATGTCCGGGTGTTGGGAAAATTGGTCTCAGCAATGGAAGATTCTAGATCAGTTAAGTCCAACCCACGGCCCAGTTCAGGTTTTCGCTGTGGTATGAGTAGCCTACGTACTGACAACATGTCTTCATTGGCACTAACCTTCCCTATGAAACTTGCGTATGAAAATCACACTTGTGGAGGGGTTAAAGATGCCAAGCTGTCGTTGCATTGCAGTTAGGATTCGAACACTTTTAGTGCATTAGCTTAAACTAAATTTAGTTTACTAAAATCAAAGTAAGTCATTCAATGTGTGGCCCTCATTATTAACATTCAGTGTGTGGCCCTGGTTAAGATACTGGCATAATTTTTGGCTCAGTGATCCATTTCGGTTGGACATAGCTGTTCTAGATCTACAACCAGGGAGAATGCCAGGCATTTGTTTCTTGAAGTTCAACATAAATTTGTGGTTAAAATTTCATTTTGTATGGTTTTCAATAAATTTAGTTTTTCTCATGGTGTTCTTCTGCTTGTAACCCTGTCTGAATTGCATGGTTTTTGGAAATTATCTACCATTTTCATGTTACCTAATGATGTTATTTTCATGTCATTACTTGATATTATACTGCCGGTATATCCCTAAATCAACCCCCTTCCTTTTTGAGACTAACACAATAAACTAACAAACGCTAGAAATACGTAGGGCTACCAACAGCATTTATGCCTAGATTAATCATACATGAGGAACAAAAACTTCTGTTACTGTCTCTTGATGCATGCAAGACTCAGAAAAAAACTTGCATATTGTTTTTATCAGTAGGCATGTTTGATGTTACCTCAAAATTTGTCCTAAGCAGTAGTGTAGAGTCAAAACAATGGGAACACCCTGTTAAAAAATCCATGTCTTAGAGACAGCTGGTAGCTCTTTTGTTAAATCAACAAAAAATTGACAAGAAAAGTTTTAGAATTTTTGCACCACACCAAAAAAAGCAAACCTGATTTTCCTTGTGAAAAAAATAGGTGGATGATGTTCTTCCACATAACTGTCAGACTACACCATTTTTCCAAGGTATCATTTTCATACTATGTTTTTTAAAATGAAGGTGTTGAGAGCACTGTTAAGAATAAATAGTTTATTGCTGATAAGGCATGACTTTTTAGAACCATTATAATTTTTGCTGCATGGCAGTGATAATTTTTTTGCCAAAACCATGTGCTTAAAATGTTCAGGGCTAAAATCTCGAGTTTTGGTCCTGTGTCAATGCATGTTTGTTTTGCTTATTAATCAGGGCAAAACTACAGCAATCTTGAAGTTTTTATCACGAGATGAAAGTGCAAAACCAACTATTGGTCTTGAATACACCTTTGCACGCAAAGGAGCAAATTTGGTAAGACTATTGTTTATCATAAATATATGTTATCAGATGATGTAGTGCCTTACACTTTTCTGGTTTTAGCAGTCGAAGATGACAGGTCACATTTGGGAATTAGGAGGAGGAATACATCTTTCAAGGTTGCTGGATGTTCCATTGAAGATGGACACTCTGAACCATACGTCTATCATATTGGTATGTTGGTTGTTTCATTAAAGCTTGGTCTTGTGTGGAGGTACTCATTAGAGAATGAAAGAATGTTTGCAGTTGAAGTATATGCGATGTAACAATGAACCAATGACAAATGTTACTGGGTTCATGGGCTCACTGCTAGTTTTTGGCTTCTGTGTTATGACCTTGGTATAGGCCCTTTTTTCACCATACATACNAAAAATATTAGACTGCACCTTTGCCAAGTGTGACGCTTATGCNTGTTAGTAGCACAAACAGTCACAATTGGTGAATAAGAGCTGATGATGCCTACTTCATAGGCGACAAATGTATACTCTGTAAGATCTTAGGGTCTGATCTTTGCTGAGAAAGGATTTTTTTCCCATAGACAGTGCTACACCTTTGCCTGTTAGAACACAATGGTGACTAGTAATAATACGCCACTTATTTTTATTTCAATTTTTGATTTAGTATTGTTTAACTGGTTTTTGGACACAAACATGGGTCTTGGTTGAATTTGGAGTGCAGAACGGCTTGAAAGAAAGGAGTTACTAGTTGTCAAGCTTTTCAAAATTACTCTCTGCAGAAACATCTTGCTGATTGCTTTATTAATAAACTGTGTTCTTGGACCGATGTCACCGTGGTTTGCGTAATTACACTATACCGTCTAGCTTCAGGTGTTTGGTTCATTCAGTTTCCAGCACCAGTTAGTTGAAAGATGCTCTAATTATGATTTTTTGGAAATGACCATGACTGGAAAACAAATAAAAGTGGCCAGAGAAAAATAGCCAGGGTCTATTTTCTGCTTCACGGAAAGAGAGTTTTGCAGTTCTTGCCACTTTGCTTCACTGGCTAAGTCATTAACGCCCGGATTTGAAGGCAACACACAGTGCACGTGCATTCAAATCGGGTGCGTGCGTGCGTCCTCACACGCTCATTATAAAGTAGTAGATATATGCCAGTAAACCAAGTGTTGATGTCATTAGAAGAAGTTTTCCCGGATAAGTACGGATAATCCATTGCTTCCACGTTATTCGCGATGAGATACCGACAAGTTGATGAGCGTATTCTGCCATCTCCTCATCGTATTGCAGAGTGTGTATCATCCAATCCGCAATGTCAGTGGTGGTTGCAATTTGAGTTCCGGGCACTTTATTTATAGCTGTCTGAAAACCAAGTTTTGGGTAAAGTTTCTGTTCAAATTCCGATTCAAAATCATTGGTTACTTTTATCAGGCTAGTTTGAGAATACATCACACTCAAACTTTTGCATCAGTTTCACAGTCTCACTGGTTGTTTGAATGTAGTTCTGATGTGTACTTTCGAAGCTTAGGCTTTAAAGTTGTTATGTTGAAGAAATACACATTTTTTCAAATTGTTGATCAGCAGACCTATTATTATCGTTATCAAGCTAGTTATGTCGGACCTTCATCATCCGCCATGATGCCTTTACTTTTTGGCGCAAGTGGATGATAAGTTTATTGTACCTCGTAGCATCCTCTCGTGGAGAGATTTAGAATTGGCGGTGGCATTATTGCAGTCCACGCAATGTCCTTGGAGTTTTTTAAAAACTCAATTGTTCGTCTGTGGTCAGCTAAAGCTGCTTTAAGAAAAAATGGCGCCCAACTTCCGGGGAGGAGGAGAGCTGAAAGGCAGGAAACATGATTAACATCTACTCAACAACACAGATTCATGGACTTAGTCGTTCTACCCAGTCAAAACATTTTATCGATGCAAAAACAAATTACATTATGTACGCAACAGCATTGGAATAGAATTGCATTCAGTCTTTCACATATGTCAGACTAAACTTGATATGTTGATCGCCTAGTGACGGTTAAAAAAGAGAAAAATTTTCTCGGAATTATATATTTTTGCCCTGTGTGAATGCAGAGAGCGTAATAATAATAATAATAATGTAATTGTAATAATTCGTTATTGCAGACTCGTGGTCCATATCACAGGCACTATCAAACAACTCAAGAGCACAAAAAATGGTTAGCCATAGCGCATTACAGAATAGGTGTTTGCACACTAGAGTCCTGCGCGGGGCGGGTTAACCCGCGCGGGGTGCGGGTACCCGCATTTGCGGGCGGGTGCGGGTTGAACTTGCTGCGGGGCGGGCGCGGGTTGAGAATTCTTCGTGCGGGTGCTTTGAGCCAAAGCACATGAACTTAATCAGCTCAAAAATCGCACTGAAGTTGTTTGCCAACATTGCGCTTAGAACAGTAGGCCCGCAGCAGTTATAACATTATGAGGTAACAACCCATTGTTACGAAACATTAGCTCAGGCTCCTGCCTTGTAGTGGGCAATTGACCATTTTCCAATGCAACCGTCGTGCGTGGTGAGGAATAATTCAGTCTAGCAGCCGTTCTAAATAGATAAGACAGCGCTTAACGCACAGCAATTCACAAGCCACAAATGGACTGAAACGTGTTTTTTATCACCTCAAATCTGTTGACTGCGAAAGATCAAATCTGTGGAAAAGTTTTGGTTGCCAATGAAAAAAATGAATAGCTTGATTTTCCTGCTTGTTAGACTTGTCTTCTGGTGTTATAAGCAGGGCAAGTTTTTGCAACTTCTTTACAGCTTCCTAAATACGTACTCAGAATTTATGTAGTACGATGTTTTAAGCTGGTTCCAGGAATTTTATATTGCAACTTTTTCCTTTTTCACACGCAACTTTTCGTGCAACTTCTATCAAGTATATTGCAAAGTGTAGAAGTTTGATTTAAAAAACATGCTTTAGAACTATTTCTGTATAGTTCTGTTCTCTTTGATAACCGAATCGAACTGAATAGTGACCTAAAGCAATTGTAGAAATGACCCGGTCAAACATCAGTCCACAACTGCACGCCAAATCGCCAAGAAACTTCATGCACAAGTTGTTTAGAAAATTTCCAAGCAACTTCATGCACAAGTTTTAGCATGCTACGCAAGCTGTTGGTAAAAGATCCCCATTTCTCCCTAGGTAATGTTTGGGAATATTCAGCATTATACTGTATGTAAATAAATCGCTTGAGTAAATCAATTTCGCTTAAAATGCTTCTGCACAAATACAACTTTTTACTGCAAATTTTGTTAAAATTAATGCATACTTCTCACGATTTTATTGCAACAAAAACTTGCCCTATTTGTGAGTTTTAGTAGTTTTCGGACAGGTGCGGGTTTAAGACCGAAAAAGTGCGGTGCGGGTGCCGGTTGAGATGGTCTACGGGGCG
>JGI24159J19872_10007898_pt1 | contig 13931 bp, 9 predicted proteins | sample Ectturendosymbi4_FD_19872 | JGI IMG/M metagenome (IMG submission 19872) | reverse complement strand
GTGACTGAGATCAGTTAAAAAAGTATTTGGGTCAAAATGTTTCATGCATCTGAATTTAGGTTTAATTTTCTGTTGGGTTGGATGGTGTAGTTTAAGAATCACAAAAACTGGTGAAAGCCCTTTCAAAAACTGGTAAGAATTACAAAAACTGGTAAAAGTCCCAAGTTTTGGGTTTAGGTTTTACCTTTGGGTTTTAAGTTAGGGGCATCGACTCGACAACCTTCCGGTTCCTTCAATGCCCTGGCGTCCTTGCACTGGTTTGTTTTTTCTAGCTGAATATTAATTATCGCCAAATAAAATCAACTCAACTCCTTTCAGCAAAGTTGTTCCCCTGGATCTAACCTCTGCTAACGCCACTGAACATACGAGGCACTGGAGCTGCTCAAACAAATCTGACAAAGTTTTTTTTTCATAAAAGCTTTTTGGAAAAGAGATTTCACGCGCCGTTATGATTTCAGTGAAAAGCAGTCACGCGCCAAAGTTGTCACATTTGAAAATCTCCTTGTCACGCACGATATCTCGTCGACAACTGCGACGTTTTCCAGTCTGGATTGTGTTTTCATTTGCCCTAATTTTCACTAATGGTTGGTTTACTGTATGCGATGGCTTTTATGGTGCTTCTGCTTGTTGGCTGAGTCATATGAAACAATAAACCATTACCATTTGTTGAAATAAATCATGCTAAAGCCTAGAAAACCTCATACCAACAATCTTCAAGCCTTCTTCAATAACTGAAAAAACGTCACCACTTACGTTGTATTTTAGACCAGTCCACCTAACAGAGATGATCGAATGGTGGATTTTTACTATCCGATCCTATCCTGTTTTTGAAAAATGATATCTGTTCCGAATCCTGTTTTGGTTGAAATCATACTATACGAAAGTGTATTATGTTGCACAACATACGTTTCTGTACCATGTTATTTTTGCCTTTTTAGGCAAAAATAACTGCTGGAGCTATTTTGCCTCTCCTGAACACCATTGGTTAAAGTAGTCACATGACAAGTTTGGAACACATGTTCTGCTTAGTTGGACATGACATCTGCAACAGCTCAGTCCCATGCATGGATGATGGTTGTCATGGTTTCATGACTCTAAGGACTGGCAAGCAGCTTCTTTTCTGCATTACGTGAACTGTAGGCTAAACTCTAACTCTAAACACTGAACCCCTAAACCTAGAATTTGACCATAAGCCCTGATCCTAGGCCTTAACGACAAACTCTCAAATCCTAACCAATTGTCTGTGTGTAATGTACTTGTCACATGACCAAGGTTGTATTAGGGTGGGAACGCGTTCCCATACCTCTTTTTAGCACTACACCCCTGCACATTGCCACTTCCACCAATTGCGTTTAAATGAAGGCAAAATAGTCCCAGCACAGGTTTTGCCTCATGAAGCAGAATGGACACTACAGTACCTGAATGCATTGTGCCACTTTGGGCGCTGTCATTCTTATAAACAGAAAGTTTGACATATCCCGTATTTTTCTGAGTCAATTGCATTAAAAAGCTGAAGTTTTGCCACACAGTCCCGTCGCCACGGGGGCTTTGGTGGGCTTAGCCCCTCCGAAACAAAGCTCCAAGACCTCTCCATATTGAAATATGAAGCGCTATATAACAAGTGATATTTGTTCAAATTTCAGAATGTCAAGTCCCACTGCACAAATATAAAGCTCCCCTGTGGAATACACGCTTTTCATTGGCCATTCCTTTGGTAACAATGGTTAGATTTTAACACCACCAATGAGTTCACGTTCATAATTTCATTTATTAATCCTACCCATTGTTGCACTTTAAAATGTACTTTTTCAAAAAGTTTAGGGTGTTTGTTTAAGTGTCGGTTTAGTTCAACTTTTAGGTTTAGATTTTGGGTTTATGTTTGAATTTTGGGTTTAGGTTCAAGTTTTGGGTTTAGGCTTTTGGTTTAGGTTTAAGTCTTTCGTTTAGGTTTTGGGTTTAAGTTGTGGTTTTAGGTTTACGTCATGTAACAAGGACCTTACACTAATCCAAGTGTATTGTCCTTGTCACTTGACCAATCCAAGCAATTGGACTCTCCTAACGACGAAATAACTCCAGCAGTGGTTTTGCCTCTGATGCCCAATAGACACTTTCTTGTTAAATTTTGGAAATGCCGAAAGGCTATGACTATTTTGCCTCACGAGGCAAAGGCACTCCTGGAAGTATTTTGCCTTCAACAAATCGTAATTGGCGAATTGCAAAATAGCTCGAGTAGTTCTTTGGCCTCATGAGGCAAAATAAAAATACATGATTTTACATTGGCGGATCAGGACTGGATCGGACTGATGGATGATTTTCAAAAATTTTGCGGATCAGGACTGGATTCAATTTTATCGGATCAGGACTGGACTAGGACTGAAAAATTTCACAGTCCTTTCACCTCTGGTGAGCAGTAGGCTAAACACAGGAATACGTTGGTTGGGTGTATAACATCGTAGTCGTAATTTAGTTGCGTTGCTAAATTCCGCAATTTACGAAGATTGAGCCAACTTCAGCATGTCACAAAATACACAACCACCTGGTCTTCCACCATTGATGACTGGCAGCTCATCTGATCGAACATTACGACTGTGACACTGACATCACCCACAACACAGAGCGGGAACGTGGAAGAACACGTGAAATATTGAAAATTGCATATTTTCACAGCAGTGGGAAGATGGAAGAACAAGATAAAAATTAAAAATTGCATAAACGTGAAAGGATTTAGAACACTGCATAGCAAGAAATCGACAGACAGGATTGTGCAGATAAAAATTTCACAGCAAATCTCACAACAGTAATTCTTTTAAAACACACGCCACGATTGACTCAGACTTGCAAAGTGCTGTGTTGTGGCTAGTTGTCGTCAACCACATTCAATTCGTTTGCTTCAAACGACGATTAGACTTAATTCGAAACAAGTACGTAACAACAGCATGATTTGTTACTGTACTTGTTCCTGTCAGCAAGTCAACCTGACTTACCTGTAAAGACTTTTTGACCATGTTTACAAAAAATTGTAGCTAAATAGAGGAGAATGCATCACGTTTACTTATTGCACACGGACAAATTTTGCGAGCGGGTCTATGAAAAACGATCTTTTATTTTTTTGAAAAGAATAGAGTTTTGCTGAGCATGGTACAGCCCTTTGTGCACCGAACCTACAGACATAGCTGCGTGCAAACTATCTGGCAAGTATTGAAGAGAAGCTTCTTTCTTCAAAGACTTCATTCTTTCAAATAGTAGAATCTGCAACAGTAACAACAACTGTATTAATCCAAATCTTCCTAAAAGTGAATTTTTGAAAAATTTGGCGTTCATGGTTGATATCACGGCTGATTTGGCGTTCATGGTTGATAACACCGTTTAAGTTTCGACTTTAAACCGCATTCTACAGGGCAAGGACACGGTCTGGCCATGAATCGTGCAGCACCGTGTCTGGATACATCACAAACCTTCACCTTTGGAAAACACAAATGGTTCAGGCACTTTCATTCACACCCCTTCACTTTCTGAGCATAAAGATGTTGAATCGAATGACGAGTACAGCAAAATCATTGGTGACTTGATTGACGAATTTAAACGTCGCGTTGTCAACACTGAAAGCAGCTTGCCTTTGGTGAAATACAGTATTTTCAGCGCCTGTGGATATCGATGCGTCAACACCTCCTGATGAGTTTCAGTTAGAGCTGCTGGATTTGGAGGCAAATATTGAGCTGACTTCCACAGTGGCATAGCCAGCCCAGAAATCGGGGGGGGGGAGATGTTTGATTTTAGGCGAATAACACTATTTTGTTTGGAAAAACGTCTCTCAAAGCACAAAATGACTATATTTTCTAAAAATTTGGGGGGCATGGCCCCTTTGGCCCCCCCTGGCTACGCCTATGGACTTTCAGATTCAAATCAAATCAGCTACTTCCGTAAGGATGGTAGTAAACTCGATTAACTTAACAAGTTTTTCTCACTGCATTGGTTAAGCAACAATAACCATTAATGGCAATATTTTAGGTAATATTGCGGGAAAGGGTCGATTGTGGTGGCAGCATCACTGAGCGGTACTTGAGAGAAATACAAACGCTGCTATAAACTCACTTTAGTGCCGAATATTGTCATAAACAGTGCACTTGTACAACATGTTGAGTTATAGTGGACGTCAAACCAGTGGCATAACTAGGGGGGGAAAAGGGGACGTCTGCCCCCGGGCGCAGCATTTTTGGAGCGCCAAATTGAGGGCGGAATGTTACGAATAATTATGAAATATCAGCGGATGCTAATAATTCCAGGTTACAAAATTTCGAACGGCAGCGACTGCCATCCAGTTGCGAAATCTCATCTAGACAGTGGCGCAGCCAGCCCAAAAATTTGGGGAGAGCGGAAATATTCGGGGGGGGTGCCAAATTGTTTGATTTTACGCGAATAACACTACTTTTTTTGGAAAACGCCTCTCAAAGCACAAAATTACTATATTTCCCCCCCTGGCTAAGCCTATACATCAAGATCACCATGGTTCGCAAAGTGAGCAGTTGCGAACCTTTCGTGATATTTTAAGGCGAAACTTCTGTCTCCAGCAATCAGTACTTGTATGTGGTTTGACTAACGGCTACGTCACAATGCTTTCAGATAGCTGGGGTTGCGTACTTGCCGTCTTCGCTCTCATTCTACAGTTGCGTCACAATCGTACGGGAATTCAGCGTTCACAGTGCATGCAGTACTACTGTGGGTTGATGCTTTTACAACAGCGGAGAAACTTAACGGTAGGTTGTTACGACAACAGATCTGATGTTTAGGAAAATTTGAGCTTAGATGGTTTGACAAACTTCATGTTGAAATGGATGTAATGTGGTTCTGAAAGTAGTTATGATGATTTTTATTTGTGGGACATTAGAAACATGCTGACTACATTAGCAAATTTATATTTGTAACTGTGCAACTGCGTTGAGTCTATTCGTTATAATTGCGAATTTTTCAGTTACTTCTACATGCGTTTTATATTATTTCGACCTAAAAACTGAGGATCTCCATGGACATGATTGTCGAAAATTAGGTCACAAAATTGCTAACCTAGAACGTCTCACGGAGCGTCAGTGTCCTGAGATAATTCCTCTGGGCTAATATGTTAAAACATTTATTAGCCTATTCAGTTTTTGACAAAATAACTGATACATTTTCAGTAGTAAAGGCAAGAAAACTTTTTATTTGAAGTTAGACAATTACAAGTAAACCATTATATCGCAGTTATTTCTTTATTTTCTGTTGACTTTTCCAGATATTATATCCAAAGAAATGCTTTTTAGGATTGTGCACTTTTGTATTGGTCTACTTTGCATAAAATAATATGTCTTCAGTTTTTCATATGCATTTTTCTGTCTGTCCTTCTCTTTCATGTACCCGTGAGTCTGCCCTCAGTCAGTTCTTTATTACGTTGTAAAAATCAGAGCTCTGGGAATGCATGCTCCAGAAGTCCTGAAACCCTGCAGCAGGGGTGGCCAACCTTTTGCACACCATACGCTAATTTTTTCAAACCCGAGTAGCTTACCAATGCGTCATACCATCGGCTATCTTACAACGATGTTACTTAACATCGTTAATGATTTTCCAGGTAATGATGTTAAATGCAAACGGAATATCTGGTAAAGCAGCAAATAAACTTTACATTTACTTACTTTTTAATAATTAGCTTCGTTCTGAGCTGGCTTCGATATCACCAGTGTCTTAATGTTTGGAGGCAAAATTTTTACTGGAAGCACCGGGCAGCAGATTTGAATCGGTCAAACATGAATCGGTAAGGCGCGACTTTGCTTTGTTTTTAATCAATTTCATGGACAAAAATGTTTTTTGACAAAAAAATGGTTTCATGGAGAAAAATGTTTTTAAAAAATATTTCTATGGACAAAAACGTTTTGCTTGTTCGCATGTCAACGTTATTTCGAAACGAAACATAACTCTGAGCGAGTTTTCGTAGTTCTCGGAAAGTTTCACGTGTTAAGGATCGCAAGGAATGAATCACGCATCAGAGAAACCAGGGACTGGACTGTAGGAGTCCTTCAAATTACATTTTCAATATTGAATTTGTTTTGAAGTGAATGATTTTCACCTTGTATGTTATTGCTATTTTCATATTCTGTTGTTCACTAAGTAAGAATGGGTTTATAAATGCCAAAATTCAGTCTTCTTCTTCAGCAAAATCAAAAAAGTTTTGCAATAAATTGATCTTTTTAGTGCATTTTCTCAATCGCCATTGTCAAAAACACCTTCAATATGCTCCTTTTAAATACAGAAACTGGCTCATATTCTCGTTTTCTAACTGCGAAGTGAACAGTTTTAACTTCATCTTGAATGCATTGATATGATTTATTAAGCTAGGAAACAATTTATTCTTGCCCTACAGTTTGATATTCACATGGTTGAGATGGTCAGTAACATCAGCTAGAAATTCCAGATGAAATAGCCAGTTGTTTATCACAAAAAGAGCAAGGGATTTGTACGAAACAAAAGGCCGATAAAATATTGAGGAGGCTTACTATCTTGCTTTATTACGATCACAAGGATGCGCCACTTGAAATCCTCCAATGCGCACAACTTGGCGCATAGGTTGACTACTCCTGGCTTACAGCTGGCACCAGCGGTGATTGTGACAAAATCTGACGAGAGAAATCGGAACAAGCGGGTACGCTGCATGTAGGATCTTTAAACAGGCTCCGACAAACCGTGCTTTAAAAAACAACGGTGCAACTCTGGTTAGTTTCATGCTGTGTTGTCAGAAGATTTTTGTCCCATTAAAATTATGTCATTAAGATTCATGAGGGTTTTTGCAGATGAAAGCTTTTTGCCTAGATTTTGCTTTTTCTCTCACTAATTGCTAAAATTTGAATGTATCACTGCAATTGGGAGTGTCGCAACACAACGGTTTGAGATTCGAGTGGGGATAGCATCACGCGAAACGATAAAATTTTTAACTCTACGACAGTTTGATTATTTCCAAGATTCAAAGGTCTTGATGTCAAATCCGTAACGTCGCAGCCATATGAAATTTTCAGGTGGGTCTGTAAACAACTACATGCAGGGCCTGAGTCAGCTTTCGACACCCCTTAACTCCCAACGCACTCTTCCAATTGATGCTACCACGAAAGGTCTGGATGGGGGGCACCAAAACTGACTTTGTCCCAGGGCGCGGGAAGCCCTAAGTACGCCACTGCGTCAAATACATGCTTAAAATATATATCAAATATAGCCAGGTTTGTTTTCGTGTCTAGAACTTCATGTTATGCAGATTTTTCTAAAACTACTACATATGCAAAGCACACAGCTCATACCCCGTCATCACGAAGAGGGTCGTACTCGCACACAAGTATATGAGTAGGAGGAAACCGCAGCAAAGTTTCGTTGGATACCAACAACGGGGCGATTCTGTCGTCCAAGAACTTGCTCTGGATATACTGCTGAGTCTTCTTATCCAAACGCTTCTTGGCCACAGCAGGTAGCGGCTCCACCGAAGTATCGTAAGGGCGTTTCTTGTATCTGCATTTAAATGCACACGTTCAGGCTATTTTTCTTCACCGACGTTTGCTGTGGATCACCGACACTGCAATGGTCCCCCGAATCACATGCAAGGTGCATAATCACGACATTTCGCGAACACTATAGCAAGCGTTGAATTATGCGCTGCAAATCAATTAAGAAAATGGTTGTATCACAAAAACAAATAGGGAGGAGTGTAAGCGCTACAGAAAATGCTACTAGTGCAAAAATATTGAACAAAACCGTGACTTTTGCAATTTTCGTGGAAGTAAAAGTTTGATGTCATCAATAGATTTAAGCAAAATTTTGTAGCATCATTATTTTGTTTCTAATCAAACTCAAAAACAATATAGCGAACCAAGGAATTTCTGGTTGCTGGTGGTAAAAAGGTGACCAAAGACAAATGATTTTGCACACGTGACATCACATTAAAAGTGAAGCACTTCAGATGCACCGCACCTAGCTTGGTCATGAAACAGTCAGTGTGTGTCACAATCCACGTCCACGTCCACATCCTTATGTAAACTCAAAAGAACATTTATCATGCAGGTGAAATTTGAAGATACCAAACTTACTTCTCAGGAACATTTCTCTCGTGAACAAACGCACATTCTTCAGTTAGTTCTTCGTCAGTGACATCGATGTGACCGTTCTCACAGATGACGCTTGCCAAATCAAGACGGTCGTTCAGCCTGAAACAGATATTAACCTGCTGTTAGAAACAGTCGAATGAATTATTGCAAGGCAAACTAATAGAAATACTTCTGAAAAGCAGGACTTGGCATTGCACATAACCTAGTTTTTGTTGGATAAATCCAGTGTAGCAACTAAGCTCCGCCGAATTCCGGTCAAACCTTGCTGGCTCCAGTTTTTTACCTAGGCCATTATCGCCGATGCGCATGCGCTCAGGGCCAAACCAAGGTAGCACCAGAAACACGCGTTCTTCCCCCTTTGGCTTTTACGTTTGGTGAAGTGTGCGTTACTGTAAATTCCCGGATTTTTGCAAACCTTTATTTAAAATGTGAAAAAAATTTTGTTGCAGCAAATTTTTCATGAACCGTTGCAGGCGGTAGCGGAGCAAGTAGAACTGTGTGGTAGCTCCAGTTTCTGCGTAATTCTGTCCCATTTTCATTAATTTTTTTCTAATTTTTTCAAGTTTTCTAACAGGTTTGCACAACTCCCTCCTCGTACGGCTGAAGTGTGGTCACAAGGTGCGGACAACATAGATTGTCACTCGCAGTACTCGCCACAATGCTTTTACTTTATACGTCAACTTCTTTAAGCGACAACGTTGCCCGCATGCAATTGATTCACGACCACCACATTAACTTGCAACTGGCTAAATTACGTTTTTGAAGTTGCTACAAGAATTGGCGAACTAATGAACTACGGGGAACCCAGTGTGGTTTAAGTAAAGCTTATATTTCAGCCAGACAGCTCTGTTTCCACCAATCAAGGTAGAAGTATAAACACAATAATTTCATATAACAAAAAATGGTAACCACTTCCATATATTCTTTCATTCGTTGCTTATGTACATCAAACTTTCTATTTTGTCGCTGTGTATGAAAGCATGCTGGAAACAAGCGGTTTTTTCAAAGTTTTCAATGTATCCTAATTAGGGAACATTTTCTCGCTAGTTTCGAACTTTATTTTTCTTTCACCAACGTACTGTTTGTTCCAGTTGCGACGGAGGGTGCAAAATAGCTTTCCAAAAGCTGAAAACTTCTTTTCGTCACGTTCACCTCCATTTTTCAAAACCTTATTCCCTAGGTGCGGTGGAAAAGCTTTCAATGTTGGTATCCAGGCTTACTGAATCGTTTTTGGCGTACAGACCGATTTTTCAACAACACATAAATTATTCTCATACTCAACCGACCCCAAAAAATAATTTTTTTTTGTCAAAAACAAAAACAAATTTCCAAGGAAAATGTGGGTGGTATGAAAACTAAAGACACCAGACAGGCAGGAAAAAGCAAAAATTCCGCCAGTAGCTTTTCTTGGCGGTCGGTTGAATATCAAAATCGTATTCTACTAGAAGCTTGCGGTTCTACATGCTGCAGAAGCAAAATAGGTTGAGACATGAAAATATGTTATTTTCAAGGGTATTTTTGCCATGTCCAAGCACATAAGGTACCTCTGACCAAAATGGCCCAATGTTTTAGGACTATTCCTGGCAAAAATTTTTGATCGCGGCACAATATCGATCACAAAGAATTTAAATTTTGTGTACTTGCCAGTGCACCTACACGCACATATACGTTTTGAGCAAATAGCTTTTCTGGTCACACGACAAGTAAACATGGCCAAATTGGTAATATTTTTTTTTGTTTCACAACAAGTCACCACGGAAAAATTGGCTGTGCCCCCTGCTCTAAAAATTTATTTTGTGAACAAATTTAGCGTGTAACATTACCATACCTTGTTCTAAAAATACAAAACTGACTCAGACTTCAACAGAGCTGTTCGACAGCAGGGGCTTAACGAGGGGGAAGGAGGGCACAATTCCCTGGTCGCCGAATGAATGCGGGGGTCGGCAAAAAGTCCCAAATACTTTCTTCAGTACAGTACATTTGGTTCCGAAAGACCTCAGTTTCGAACATTGGGGCGCCAAACTTGCTTCTTGCCCCGGACGCAATCTACCTCGTTACGCCCCTGCTCGACAGAGCACATAAAAATCAGCTACTGAAAGGACCAGCTTCAAACGCGAACTCAAGTATTTCAAAGATTAGGATGAAAATTGCTTTTGGCCGAATTGGTTCTCCTTACCTGAGGGGGAAATTTATTACTTCAAAGCAGTGCTTCTCAATCTTTTTGTCTCACGCTACATCTCAATTTGCTAAAAAAATCTCATGGTCCTCGATAATTCACTTCGTGACTGCACTGAAAATAGAGCGAAGAAACAATTTTTTTCAAAATATTACCAAACACCCTCAAAAAGCCATGTCCTATTCGTGGGGCGTGCGCCAAACGTCGAGAAACACTGCTTTGAAGTCTATAGCTGTTACGAGTTTCCGGAACACATTTATATTTCATAGGGGTGAAGGGTGTAAAAGAGGTTGGGAACCACTGGTTTAAAGTACAGACCACTGGTTAAATTTTGTAAGTGCAGGTCCACCTTGCACAGTAATTGTTGGTTTACAAGCGAAGATGCATGAACCAAGAAATACGCAGGTTAGGTTTGCCTTATGGTTTCGAACTGCTTAAGGTTAGGTAATATTAGCCATGATATCGCGTGCACTTTCATTTCTTGCGGAGCACCTTACCAGTCAAAACAGGCGGAGTATTCCCGTATCGTGCTTTCTGCTACGTATCAAGACTAAGTGATGCAAACCTGAGAAATAGTTCGCTCTAAAAAGAAAAATCACTGTGACGTCTTTGTAACGTTGATGTCCGAAACCTGGGCCCTGGCCCACAGCATTCATCTTATTCCGTGTATGAGCACAGCGCAGAGCAGTAGAGATACGCATGACATTGAATGACAGTCAAATTTAACAGCTTACGCGTACCGTCCTTATACAAAAAGGGCTTCCACTCTCTCCTGCATCCTGAAATTCGAGCAAGATTTGACATACTCGCTATACAGACCTTGTCAACACGTTAAAGTCTTACAATTGAAATTCTTCGTAAAATGGTGAACAATGCGATCAGAACTTGATGAAATAATCGATGCAGCACACCTACTAGGTAATTGCTAGACACCGAACCTTTAACGCCCGCGAGAGCCACGATCGTGCCAGCCACATTTTTGACCATAACCCGCCAGCTGCTACAGCTAGAGAGCTGTTCAAACCGGAAAGTATTATAGTTGCGATTAAAAAATTGGAAAGTTTTGGATTTTGTTGTTTTGTGGGGACGTCATACCTGGCGTAGGTTTTGCGTTTTTTGGATGACGTCATCTGCCCTGGCAGCCGATTTCGTGGCTCAAAGTTTTATTGGGAACTAGGCTATAATACGAGTCTTTAGAGCCCTTGATCGACTTTCTAGTGTTTCTGGTGCCAAAATTTTGGACGAATTATAAAATTATAGAATAACACCAAAGGTATGATTTTATTGTCATAACTCAGCAGCAGATTGAGCTAGAGAGCTGTTCAAACCCTCTAAAGATGCAGAAATTCTCCTAGTTTCGATTTTTTAAAATTGGAAAGTTTTTGATGTGGGTTTTTTGTTCGAGCGTTTAAAGGGCGTTGGAGCGGCATTAGCTCAGTGGTAAAGTGTCCGCCTCTCAAGTGGAAGGTTGGCTGTTCAATCCACGACCACTGAGAGAATCGCCGGAGCGCTCCTTGGGCAAGAGCGTGCACCTCAACTGCCCAGGCAAAAGCAAATTTCAGGCTTCGGCCTGCCGCTAATTGCCGTCACCACATTCCAAGTTTAAAAAATGGTTGGTGAGTCTTTCAAAATGGCAAACGATAACAAATTCTACCACATCTCAGTATTGTCGCTATAGTGCAACACGCAACGCCCTATAGTTATGCGAAAAGGAGTATTGCTGTTTCTCTGAATTCGAGCCCGGCAGTGATACTTCTAATTTGTTCACAGAACTGATCCCATAGTGTATGGAGCTTGCTGTCTTCGCGGAACTCCATTAAAATGACAACTTCACAGCTACCCTTAACGAAATTCAAGCAAATGTACGTTTGGTTAAGGTTTGTGCAACGCGAAGTTGGGGCGCCATACAAGTGTGCGGGTGCGGGCAGCTCAAATCAATTGTTGAGCCATAATTTAAAAAAACTTACCAACCAGGCGTCGCAAGTGACGAGCAGCGCACTCCTGCGATACTTCAGCACTAGTAACAGACATATACCTACCTGCGTTTAAAGCATGTAATTTGCAACACTGCACGTGAAGGTTTTAAATCATAAAATTTCGTTGGTGTTGAGCACGCAGCCGAAACAATTTAAATTCTTCGAGATGAACTAACCGCGAGTCGAATCTAGCTGACCATCGAAAGGCGCGAACTTTACCACAGCATCTTTCCGTTTGCTCACCGAAAACCTACATATACATTTTTAAGAGGAAGGATTCACAAACCTGTTTTTTTCGCTGAGAGATTCCGGTTATTTTTACAGCAAAACATTAAAACGTACCGAAACAGTATTTAATAGCCTACCTTTTCGGACATTACGATCGAAATGATTTTTTTTTTATTTTGGTGAGTGCCTAGCAGTAGCAAGCAACAACTTTCAATCTGATTTAATAAAACACATACCCGACGTAGGCGAGAAAGAACTTTGGAATGAGATCTTTTGAAAAAATAAACTTCTGATTTTGCCGATAGCTGGGGAGCAAGTAGTTGTGCATTTGAAGTTTAGGGTAAATTAAACCGAGCATTGCTGGTGTATAAATGCTTGTTTCCAACTGCTTCATTTTTATTATAGCAGCAGTAATTGCCATGGCCAAGTTTCCACCTGAAAAAGAACGTGTATAGTATAACGGTGTCCATGAAAAATTAAAACAATAATTCTTTAGTGCGTATAGTAAGTTTAAACTTTTCTTTACAAGGTCTTAGGCTTGAAAACCTCCTGCGAACTAGAGATAAACGATATATCAAGGGGCCTGGGCAGTAATTTTTTGCGTGGGCCAAGTCACAACAATCACCACAGCCGTCTACTTTTGGGCAAATTCGTGGGAACGAACTGACGCCTCGACAAAGGCAAGGTAATGCTACATTTAGTTCGGATAAAACCTTATACAATAAAAAGATCAGTAAAATGCATAGTTCCAATAGCTTTGAACGAGAACCTTGACTCTTTTTTAGCTGAAAACTGAGCGACGAGTGAGCTCAATCAACACATACAACCGATCTGTGACATAGGTTTTTAATGCAGAAAACAATTTTTTTTCAATGCACGAAAAACGCCGACGTTGGTATTGCGGGCACGCTGCCGTGCATGAAAAAGCAATGCATTTACAGTACAAGAAAATACTTTTTGCGGAAGCTTCCCTGCAGGTCCAGGATAACACAGGAACTGATCAGTTTCGCTCCACCCAGCGTGTTTTGGGTGCAACCAATATTGCGTGAAGTTCAGAGAACTTGGGCGTAGGTCGGTATCGCAAACCCCTGCTTCTGCTTGTGTTTCGCTATTTCGTGGTTGATGTATCAAAAATATCAGCTACACCAGTGGTTCTCAAAGTGGGGTCCGCGACACAGTTTTCTGGGGACCGCGGAGCACCTTCCAAAAAAATCAACGCGACGCTCCTGAAGAAAGAAATTTTGGGTGAAATAAAATTTTCGGGCAACTTATTTTTCCAAACCAAACTTAACAAACACAATTTGGAGCTATGGAAGCCTAATTCTACTGCGGAACCAAGCAGTCACGCTTGCAAAAGTGGGCATTATATAGGATGCAGATAAAGAGGTGAGTTCTCGGTTGGATGCGATTCACGATATGAGGGTTGCGTTGTCCAAAACG
>JGI24159J19872_10007897_pt1 | contig 13931 bp, 10 predicted proteins | sample Ectturendosymbi4_FD_19872 | JGI IMG/M metagenome (IMG submission 19872) | reverse complement strand
CTGCTTTCGTCTTTTTGCGATGATTCAAACTTGCACATATCTCTATTCAAGTATGCACTTTCCACGATGGGTGTAAGCAAGGAATCGATCAGCAAATTTTTGATAGGAAATCGATTTCACGTAGAATTACGCATCCTCAGTCCTTGTACTGAGAATGCGTGATTTTGCATGAAATCGATTTCCTATCAAAAATTTGCTGATCGATTCCTTGCTTACACCCATCGTGGAAAGTACATACAATCATTAGAAATGTCAGAAAATGCACCGTTGCGGTTCTTTTTGGCAAAAACAAGAATCGTGCCTCATCAGAGCAGCACTGCGTTCATCAACAGAAATATTAACCGAATCCGAAGTACGACACTCGTGTGAAAAAATCGCCAAATTTTTTAAGCTTGTTATATTAGTCAGGCGATTGAACCGCAAAAGTCATTTTACAACACACTTGCAGTGAGATGCTACTTTTAAAAGTTTTGTTTGTTTTGCTCGGACTCTCGCTAGCACTGGCGCTGGCTGACGCATATACCTGTCTGGTGCAAACTGCCAAGACCGCTGTAAAATTTTAATTACTTTCCTCAGGAGGTGCGTTATTTCCAATGTAGCATTATCCTGCGATGGTTGAGATAGTAAAAAGTGGTTTTTTGACGCCACAATCCTTTTCTTTGCGACTTGCGTGTTAGCAACCTTGGGGCAAGCCATACGTGCAGTAGAGATCACAATAGCAAGCATTGCCATCGCGCAGGAACCCATGTCTTTCCGTCAAAACTATCGCCGTCATGCTCGAAACGACGCGGTATTAAGCAATTTGCGAGCTGTTGGACTTTTTTCCGTTGTGAGTGCGTTAGTCGCTGCAAGCACCAGACCAGTGTCGGCGAATGTTTTCTTCGTCTCAAAGCAATAGGGAAAAAATTGATCTTCGTCAACATCGAATATCATCAAGTGGGTTGGTCGAACGTCCCATCGTTTTTTCGCTGGGCTGTGTTTTGCATCAGGCTGTTGTTGTCGCCACGACTGTTGGTATTAATCATTCCGTTAATGCCGCAGCGCGTGATGTGACGTCAGAAAGCTCTCAGTGACAACATTCACATTTCGCGGTACCTGTGCTTTGTACAGCGCTTGCATTGCGAAGCATGGCCGTCGTTTTGCACCACTGTCATTTGGTAACGAGTGTTTCATTTTCAATGCAGCTGATTTTAATGTCAATCATATGCTTTCGATTGCCTGCATTTCCAAACAATATCATTCCTTTTAAAGGCACGTGAAGCGTTTGATCTGCCAGTTCGCTCTGTGGTGATCTGTCGCTAAGTCCTACGATCAGCTGTAAGCGTAGCTGGAAAGGTCGAGTTAGAGCTCTGCCACATTTCGACATGAGGGCAATTGCCTTGCGTTCCATTTGGACAGCTATTGATGCGTTTATTCTGTTGCTCATGCGCAGCTATAGGCAGTGGTGCAACTGACGGGGGCAGAGGGGAGATTCGCCCCTCCTGGCAAACTAAATGTTAGAACCGGTCCCCCACTTAGCTTACCGTATATATCGGTTTTAGTATTCTCTTGGTTTTCAGTAGATTGTTGTTTTTTGCGTTTTTAGGAGTATTTTCCGGTGATTTACGGTTTTAGTATAGCCATCCACATCCGGATTCACCGTCAAATTTTTTCTCCACTTTTTTCTGAGTGTTAGCTAGTGGATCTCCTTCAGTGGCCAGTGGGCCCCCTTCAGCTAAGTTTCACCCCATTGTTCAAACCTCTAGTCACGCCACTGGCTACAGGAGATGTGTTTCATCTCCACAGCCAGGGTGATAGTGAGCCGCTGTGAATATTTCAGACCGGGACATTGCTGCTAGAAAGGCAACCTAAGCCAGTGAAACAAATACAGCTGTGTAGTACGTTGCCGAGTTGTCTGGTGTCGAAACGAACACTTAAAGCTCTATCAGCGTTTTTCGTCAGCGATTGATATTACGCTAGTTTCGTCGCGCCGTGTGTACGATGTGGTTCGAATTACGTCTCATAAGCTCGTTTTTTGAATTCGTGATTTTTGTGTTGGACGTTTTACCGCATGTCTTGTTTGAACATCAGTTGAATCGGATGACGTACTTTCGTGTCGTGGTCGCCTTTGTTGTGTCTCTGCTTAACGTACTGCAAAAATATGGCCACACAGTGCATGGTTTTGTTAACTTGTTCTCCATGTTATTGCTGAAACATTTTTTTGCAGTTTTGTGTGATTAGCTGGTTTGACGTGTTAGGCCTGTGCAACTGATGAACTGCTTTCTGGTTGCTGCCTCCTTACTCTGCTGTGTATGCTTCGACATCGTGAATGCAGAAGGTAAGAATTAATTATCAATATTTTTTCTATCCACCTTGTTTGTTTACAGTGTGTTTTACCGGCAGTTTACTCAATTTCTCAACAATACAATAAGTTTTGTTTAACATACAGGGCTTTCATCGCATACCGAAACCCAATTTGATGGTGCTATACTGCTAAAGTAAACATTCCATTCGATGTATATTATTAGACATGACTGTTACCTTTTTTGATCAGCAAACGACTGAGCAATGTGATGCTTTTTTGCAGCTCCGCTGACCAGGACCGCAACCGTGTAATTGACCCCTTCGACACTTAAAGAAACATGTTTATTTGTCAGGTACAACAAGTTGCAATCGTTTCCCGACCCAGAAAGATATCAGCTGATTGCGGCCCTGCTGCTGACATTACCTGAACTTTAAGTTTAGAATTATATACTTCCTGCTAAACAGTTTTTTGTCTGCCGAGGTCCAGTGTTCACACAAAGACCATGCTGGCTGTGAGTAAAACAAACGCACAGTTGGCATTGCTAGTTGCGAAAGTTCTGCTTGTAACTGTTAACTTTTATTTTCCATCAAGCTCTTCCAAAGTCTTTACGCAACTGCCACGATCTGCCAACCCCTGGCAGAATCACTGCTTACTTTGAATGGGAGTTTAGGCTGAACTGCGATGTGCTCGACTCTTCGTGGACGTCGGTGTTTGGTTCTCCTAACGCCTCGTCGCAGTTCCAGGTAAAACATACATTGTTGCTCAAATTGGTTTGAGTTTGAACGTAAGTCTCTCCAAGCGTTGGGTCGTTGTGAAAACCCGACTACCATGAACCACAGTGACAGCAATCAGCAAAAATGAAGAAAAATCGACACGGCAGTCGTGCCTGAGATTTGTGGGTTGCTTCTTTATTCCTTCGTTCGACAACTTAAATTACGCGAGATGGTACAAAGCTGCTTATGATGAAGCAATAGAAGATTCGCAGCTCTTGCACTGGTAGAACATTTTTAGAAGATTTAGAAGTATTCGACCAGTGGCATTGAAATTTGGTATTGATGTGAGCGGCCAGAGATGGACGTGAATTTCGTGTGCGTGACTTTCGTTCACATTTTCATTTTAACTAAACTAATGCTGTGAACTTCAAGGAATACTTCGCAACATCGTTAGCAACTACTACCTCGTGGTGTTAATTGCGACGCTGGAAATGTATGCCTTCTTTCCTGATTATCCTGTTTTTTACAGCTGTGCCATTCCGAGCACTTCTTAAACATTTATCTTTCAGTGCATCGTGAAAGGCGAAGGAGCAAACTACACCTTAGCCTCTGCTTCAATTCGTTTGCCAACCACTGCTTCCAGAACATTGCCGTACATCCTATTTTTGGTAATACGTCTTTCGTCATTCTTGATTTTTAAGCAATAGCTGATTATCATCTCTCACAACAGATACTAGAAAAGCGATTTTATTCACAGTTTATGGTGAGTCCTTTAAAAGAGTCGTTTGAGACGTTACGCCAGGTATAACAAAAACGTCCTATATTTTTTAACACGTTTTTCTCAACATTTACGTAATACGCAACTATATGGATTTGCGAATACATTCTTCCTCAATACCTGCCGAAAAAGAGTTTGTAAAACTTGCAAGTCACTACATTTGTGGCAACCTTGTTCGAAAAGTGCGTTTCGTACAGTCCCAACTAACGGTAAAGCAAACAGAGAAATCGGCAATCCAGTCTTTTGTGGAATATTTGTCTTTCTTCGCTTCAACCAACATACGTTTTCAGGTCGACAGCAGCCGTTGTCTTCGTCAAAACGTCACTATAGTTGTTAAAGATATTCCTTCAAAGTCGTGCGTGGATGAAGCCACCGACCACGTCACGCGTAATGTGAACGTGCATCGTGCGGAAGTGGTGCACAACGAACACGTTATTTTCAATTGTTCTCCAGGTGAAGAGCCCGGTTCTCTATTTGTTATCATTCAGCTGCGCCGGCTCACTTGCAGCAGTGAGGTTCAGTGTGGGAACCATCTTTGCTACAGTTTCGCCAGCGTACGTTCCAATTTCGCAAATTTCTGAGTGCGAAAACACGTGTCGTTGACATTTGTGTCTGCTGACTTTTCGATGTCGTGTCGGTAGGCAAGACACTTCCGCTGTCGTTAAAAACATAACTGGCACCAACGATTGCAGAGGCTCTACAGCAACTGGTGTAAGCTGAAGCTTGTAAACGAAACTTCTCAAAAATTGCATTGTAAGCAAAGATCTTCTGTACAAATGTGCCGTAAAGCATGACGCCAATTTTCACAAAAGAATTTGTGACGTTTGAAAGTGCCGCGGGCACTTGCCTTACTTTTGCTGAAACGATGGGCGACGTTAGAATCGCTTCGCTGAAAGGCGGAAAGCGAGTTGTACAATTTTGCTGCTGAAGTTCATTTAACGCAGTTGCGTAAAGTGCTGGGGTTGCTTTGCTCCTGCACTTTTTTACGCAAACCTACTAACATGAGAGCAGGCGACCGAGTTCACATACTTTGGTGTTTGGTTTCAACACGTTTTTCCGCGTAACTTGGCCCGGCTCCTATCGTTGACCGTATCTGCCAAAACTGTTTAAATATTGTGTTGATTCTCCGAAAAGGAATGCGGCAGGGGATCGATTTTTCTCATTTTGTCTGCGCATTCATCGACGAAGTTGCACGCAGACCTGCAACTTGTCTGTTCACAGCAGAGCCGCCACTCGACCCAGACCACGTCCCGCCGCCTGCCGTAGATTCAACGCTGTACAAAACCCAGTGGTATTATGTGGAACGAAACAGAAGCGGACATGTCGTCAGCGACCGTTGTGTTAAACTGAAGGAGGTGACGCCGTCACCTGAGCTTCAACTCCAAACAATCGGACACAGCGATCGGCCGGATTCGGTCAAGGTGAGTGAAAAGTTTCAAACGCATTTTTGACTCTATAGCGTTACAGTTCTTTATTCGGATGAGTTTTCAAATGCATCAGGTTCCAGCTTATTACAAAGAAAAAATCCGACCAAACGCATCACCGAAACTATTATCCAAAGCGTTCGAAACGCGTGTTTCTGAATGTGTTGTTAAAATTTTTTTCTCTGTGTGTTACTAACTTGTTTGATTGTGTATTTAAATAGTACAATATAAGTTTATTCACAATTCTGAGCTAGTGCTAAATCAACCATGGCGCTGGTCTATCCAATAATAGCAGTGACGCTACTGGCAACCTCTTCGTTGATAACCATTTGGCCTCCGTGATGAAGCAAGTCAGTACAAGTCATTTAGAACAGGGTTTTCATTTTGACTGCCGCTGACAGATTTTTAATTTTCTATTATGACGCAACTGCCGATCAACACTGGCCAATATGTGCGTCATGATAAAGAGTTGGAAAACTTTCTGTCGCGGTCGGTCAAATGCAAACATGTCTTTACGATGTAACGGAAGACAGAAATCATCATTACCAAACGCGTCGTCGATTATCTTTTATTCAAAACAAAGACTGCAAACCAAAGCATTCTGAAAAATTAAGATGATGTGGCCTGAACTTGTAGGGAGGATTTCAGCTTTGCTAATACCCTATACTGACACAAACGGAAATTTAATTTGAAACAAGGGCTCTCAAACCACCTGTGTGGTACAAAAGGTCGATCACGTGTTTCTTTGTGGGTTCAATCTCTGGGCGAGCTGCGGATTACATCGATGACCTGGAAAACGGAACATGTGGCCTGTCCAGCTTCGCGCTCTTCCTTACTAGATGTGTGCAAGTGAAAAAGCTTCGCAAGCGGTACTACCATTGATTTGTCACCAATGCCGGGTGTACAACGAAAGTATACGCGTAGCCCCTGCACAGTTGGCGAAGGTGGAAACCCGTAGACAACTTTGTGATACTCCAAAGGCAGTACAAAGCAAGGATAATGAAACATTTTTTACAGTGCTTCGCAACCAGTGTGCAGCAAAGTCAGGTCAGCTGTGCTGCAAAACCGATTAGGGCAACGTACGAAACCACAATCTTGTGAAAAGCGTCACGAGGGGGCCACCAGCTTTCAACTTCTAGGCCAAAGTGCCGCCAGCTTCCAGTTGATGCATTACCGTACTTCGTGCCTAAAACATGTGACCACTAACCAGAGCATCTTCGTTGCGAGTGCAGATGATCAATCGCGATGAGGTTTATTCAACAGTCGGTTCTTCACGATCCAACTTTCCTTTGAACGTGTGTTCATAGTGCCGCTTTCAAAAGTGGATCCCAAGTACAAAAACAGACTGAGACTCGTACAAACAGCAATGAAAAAGTTTTCAGCCGACCGAAACTGTTTCCCCACGTTCCTGTCTCACCTCTCTCATTCAGCACAAATTGCTTTTCTTGTTTCAGAGATTAAGCTTGCGCTGGGCTCACGCCGGCGTCTATTCCTGCGCTGTGACGTACAACAACCGGACGATTTTCGTAACTCACTACGCAGTGTGTATCAAACGTGAGTCAGGTTATGTTTTCTTGAGTTTTCTTAGCCTTCCCTGTCTTCACGTATCTGAGGCGATTGTTAACTCGTTTAAGGATAGCAAGGCATTGCCACGTTCTTGATGCCGTGATAAACTCGTGGTTCTTGCCTTCATTACTGTTTATAGAAGATAGTTTACCGTGATTTTGTTGTATCGTTTCAGATAAGAAAGTGGTGAAGGATCCTATTGTGGGATGCACAAGTCGTATTAGCTTCAAAAGTGATGAGAAAGTTGAAGTTAAATGTACAGCTAGCGTTGGCCTGGGAAAGATACAAACTGAGGACCTGAAAGTTCGCTGGAGAAAAGTAATTCCACTGTATCTAAGTTTTCATAAGGAGCATTGATTCCTGCTTTGCTAAATGTGCTTTTCGATTATTTTTTCGGATATTTTTTGCACCTGCTTCACAGACAAAAGTAACGCTTGGCTGTGTCGTGTGGAAAAATCCACTGATACTCATCCACCTATTACTTGTGGCGTGGCTGTAAAACAATTTAATACAGTTTACTGATTTAGCATTGCTCAGCTTTGGTGACAGTTTCGTTCAAATATGTTAACATGTCACGGTCTCGTCACGCAACAGTTAACCAGCAACCTAGTTGAATTCCGATCCCGCGTGTTTTCGATCATTCTCGAACGATCGAACCGCCGGTTAATCAAAGTGACAGCCGCCAAGTCACGTTTAGCATGATTGCAAACTTGAACTAACACCAGAGTTTTTTAAAGGAATCGGATCCCTAGAATTGAGAATCGGGTCCCTAGAATCAGAGAAAGCGGCTCCCTACAGGTCCAGACTGGGTACCCAACATTTTCCTTTAAAAAACCCTGACTAACACTGTCACGTTTCTCTGGTTAGTTCGGCTTGTTGTGTTGCAGTGCACAATTTGATTCATTTGGAATGGTCCGTCGTAACTGCATTCAGTGTTCACTGTTCAGACTTGTACTTGATTTCTTTTCTGCCACAGATCAGCTCTTCAACCGACCTGTGTGCAAACGAGAATTACACCATGCCAAGTACGTCACCCTCAGATCGGCGGGTTGGTTGCCGAATGTAAGGATTTTGTCGAACTTGGAGATTCATGCTGCAGTGGTTGAGTTTATTCCTCGTGTGCTGTTGTGACTGCTGAGATTTGACGTAATTGAGCATTGCGCTGCAAAGACCAGTGACGTTTTACATTGCTGTTTCTTCAAAAATGCGACGAGTTACAACTTTGGCTAACTGGAGCCAACTGGTTGTGGATGACCTGTTGATTTCTGCGCTTAAGGAGCGCATTCACTTGCTTCCTTTTTTACCGTGTTTTTATCGCTATTTCTTGGATTTTGTGTTTTTTTTTTATCTTTACTCTTCACGGAAAATCCTTTCTGTCTAGTAATTCGTTTTATTCCGTTCTCTCGTCATTTGTTCTCGTAAAGACCCCCTATTATTCGAGCTGATCTCGTCGGCGTCTTTTCAATCAGTGGTAAAGCGCTGTTCTCTATTTTGATAGAATTGGTTTTGTTTCAGAGAGAACTATGCCAATCAACGGGTGCCCTGCTTCGTCCATGTAGCCACCAAGGACGAAAGAGATGCTGCAATTCTGTCAGGTCAGATGGATCTACTACTTGAAATCAGGTTCGCCTGTCAGTTTACATCTACATGGGCATTGCTGCTTTGTTCAAAGTTTTAGATTGTGAACGAAAATGAAACTGAAATTTTTATGATTAAAATTAGTTTCTGCTTCGATCCGCGTCTGGAGTGCAATTATTTTACAACCCAGCTATAGCAGCAAACTTGCAAGGAAGTTGTACCGCACTTAACTTGTCGTGACGACTGATGCCCTGAAGCTCATGGTTGGTTTTCGCAAGAACTACTAGTGATTGTCTACAGTGCATATTCAAAATTGCCAGTTATTGCAAAAACCTACATTCTTTGCTGGCCATTCTCTGTCGCCAGCGTATGAATAGTAACTTAATAGGGTTTAATGCTGTAATAAATGTGACCCAGGAGTATATCGATTTGCTTGCACAACATGCAACATGGGCAAAATCAAGCTCATATCCAAACAGAAGAGCGGCTATTTCAAATTTATATAGAGGCGGAATTTGGGTAGACGGACTCCTCTTACCTCGACTTGCGTGGTGTGAAACAACGACAATGTACTAATGTACTCGACGAAACTAAAGACACTGCAAATGAACAAATGGACAACATAGATTAAGGCGGAAGACTTTCGTTGTTAGACGCGATAAGCTACCAGCATCTGAAAAATTATACGGAATTACGTTTGCAAAGAGACCGGTTGTGCCCCTGAAGTATAACCTTCCTGGACCAGGGATTCCCAACATGGTACATTCACTTATCTGAGGGGGTACGTTTCTTGTACAGCCACAACAGTTTAACTTTGAGACAAAAACGGAATCTACCTTTATAGGTCTTAAAAAATCAAAAAGTTCTAATAAAAAGTTGAAGATTTTTGTTATGTTTCTCAGTGTTTATGTCATAAAAATTTGAAGGGGTACACGTTCATCTGTCGAAATGCTATAAGGGTACATGGTCAGAGAAAAGTTGGCTACTCCTGGCCTAGACCTTTATACGTTTCCAGTGATAGATGCTTTGCCTGTGCCAGTTGCTGTTGTGCTGAGGATGGCCAGCACTTCTACCGGTAATGGTGAGACTTGGTTTTCAGAGCTGGTCGGCAAAGAGATTCCGGTCGGTACGAAGTTCAGCTGACAAACGGCAAGCGCTCCAAAACAGCAACATTTGTGCTGGATTTTGAAAAACCACCCAATTTGGGATTAACTGTCGGTGTCTCGTTGTCTGCCATTGCGGTAGCGGCGGGCATTATTTTCATCACCTGCTACAACTGGGTGCGGATTAAACTCTTCTATAGACGGCATTTCCAGAAATACGACATGGGTATGTTGTGTTCAGCCGACTAAGATCACGCCGCAGAAAGTCAAATTTTTCGTTAGTGCCGTGTTTCGCTGTTAAAATAGCAGGACTGTGAAGCCGGAACTCAGATTTGAGGCTCCGGCTCCAGGCACCTAAATGTTGATGGCTCCGGCTCCAACATCTAGAAGTCTTGGGCTCCGGCTCCAACATCTAGAAGTCTTGGGCTCCGGCTCCAGAATGATTTTGTCTACTGAAAACTGAAAATCATTGTATTGTTATACAACTCGCTTGCCCCACAAACTGGGGCTGCAGATCCGGAACCAAAATTTCAGTCTCCAGCTCCGGATCCACCACCTAAAAGTTTTTGGCTCCGGCTCCAGCCATCCAAAATTTCTTGGTCTCCGGCTCCACAACCCTGATCAATGACAATTAACGCGCTTCGCGCAATTTTCTTATTTCGATTATTATTCGACTTCCGTTTTTATTGAGTTGTCCGCGAAATCAGATGATGATTGGTCACCTGCAGATAAACTTCAGTGTCTTACATGTCACCTGAAGCAGGCAATCGCTTTTGGAACGGTCGTTTCACTGACACAACTCCTGACCTGCTGATATTGTTTACAGCCCAGTTAAATCAAAATATGTTTTTCTGGTAAAGACGAACAAGATCAAAAATAACTTCCTAGACTTTGCTTCATGCATCCGGTTTCCGACTGTTTGAACTTTGAGGCGATTTATTGGCTAAGCTTATATTTTCACTGAATCTTGCAGTATCCTATTACGGGACAATAAAATGTATACTTTTCAGCAATGCGTTCCTTTTGTTATGTTGACGTCAGCAGAGAGTGCCATCTCTTCCGAGCCTCATCCATCTTCGCCGTTTTGCCAGCTCGCAATACAACAACCATAAAAAGCTGTTTTTCCTTCCAGATGGAGACAAGTTGTACGTCGCTTACTTGGCGTATTACTACTCGCAAGAGATGGACGAAGATGACAAAAAGGACACGAAACGCATCGTCGACTCCATCAAGAAAAAGATGAAGGAGCTCCGCTACACATATTATGACCAATACGAAGAATACACGCAAGGGTGTAAGTGTGTGTCATAGGTTGTATATTTGCCGCTGTTGCCTTTGAAAACAAAAACAGCGTAGAATTAAGTCCGCTTCTAATCAACCAACTGAGCGAAGCTTCTTTCAGTTTGTGGTTTGCTTGATACTCCTGAAAACAGAGGTTGCCACAAAAAAATCGCGTTTTGTTTTTAGTTGAATTTTCGACATTGCTCAGCAAACTTAAACAAAGTCACCGGATGATAATAATTCTGACGAAGGACTTCGTCAACCAAAGCTGGTCACGCTTCGCCGCTGAACAAGTGAGTCTTCGCAAATGTACCTACGTGTTCACCGCCGTTACAAAAGTACCGGATAATACCGCACTTTCACCATGAGCGCATTAAAATAAGTGCTCTCACCACATGTTTATTATATCTGAAGTAAGCGCCTTCAAGCACGCAGTAAATTCCCCAGTCGCTTCCGGTCCCTTGTGGAAGGTGACCTTTCCCTGAACTGGTCTAAATCTGGCACCTGAGAAAATGAAACGATTAGTCTTCGACCTATATCGCGTGAACTTAACCCTGATCTTATTTTCGGTAACTCGGAGTTCTTTCAAGAGAAACGACTTTGCATGTGAACTTTACGTTGTCTGTTTGTGACGTTCGAAACGTGCATGTGGTTTTCACGAAGCATTTTGTTGCGGAGCATCTGCAGTCAACTGCTGACGTGTCTCTCACTCTACAACACACAAGCGCGAGCGGTGAATCTGATTCCCGCTCTCCGCTGGCCGCAACAGAGCCATCTTCACCCTGGGTTCGAATCCGAACATTCGTTAACGAAGCGGGTTTAACTAGTGTACCTCCGAAACCTCAGAAAACTCTGTGTTGGTTGATGGAATACTAGAGTGATCTGCAAAATGTTTAAAATGTGTGGTGCTCGCATAGTGAGTTTGCTGTAAAAACTTCCCTTGTCAACATGTCTTCGCACGCTTATGAATTAGTTGAAATTGCATGCAGTAATTAGAGTGCCATTTATTTCGGATGTTATTTAATATTATTCAAATAACCATGCAGTTTTTCTTCAGGGTTTTAGAAATATGTTGCAAAGCAAAACCAAGCTCATATTTGTGTGCACTCCCAAGTCAAAAACAGTGTTAAAGGAGCTCAATAACCAACGGATTGCTTACACGGATAAAATGATAAAAGCAATGGAGGTGAGCGCGCAGTTTTTTGTTAAGGTCGATTTAGATTTGTTCTGGTGGTGAGGCGAGCCATCTGACTGCACATGGCCACTAACGGCGACCGCTTTTATAAAGAGAAAAAGTATTTCCAGCGTGTCATTTGCCATGGTACTTGCAAAAACTGCAGTGTCCATTCGTTGGCGCAATAGAGCAGTTACATGTTTCTTTGTCGACAGACTTGATTACATCTGAGCACATGCAACACTCCAAATTTTCTTCAAAGTCTTTGGTTGTTTTTGCTAAAAAGTGCAAGGTTTACTTTGCTTTCGTGTCAATCTAAATTTTCGTTTGTTTTCTTAGTGAAAAAGGTTATTTTTCTATTTGAAAACCTTGCCGTTGCTGACGAATACAGGAATCTAAAGTCTTCGATTGGAATACAAACATTTATATAGCTCTACATCTTTATAGCTTGCTGCACATGTTCTTACAATTGCAACGGGATTCATAAAATAATATCTGGTTATTTTCGGCTCAATTACAGTCCAAACTTTTTCCAAATTCAGCATCTCTTGATTTTGATTCTCTTTTAATTTATTTTTTTAATTGTCTCTCTTTTTTTTAATTCTTTGTCTCTCTTACGATTAATTGCCTCTTTTACGATCCCTGATTATGCTCTCGTCCGTCAGATCATCGTTGAAGTTTGAAAGAAAAAGTTGTACTGCACCAACTGGAAATTCTTTGCCCAACTTAGCCCAACTTCCCAACTTAATTCTTTGCAGGCCTGTAGAAACGTGAAATGGACTCCAAAAACGAAAGATTCACGATTTTTGTGCAAAATCGAATACGCTCTTCCTTATTTGAAGAGGTTAAGAGAAAGAGATGACCCGGATAATCTGTCAACGGAAGCGTTTCGAACACATGCTGAACACTGCGAAAAATTGCCATAATCTTGCGGCTGTTGATGAACAAACAGCGCCATGTTTAATCGCGTTCTCATACGAGAGACATGGTAAAAGGACGCTGGTGCCAGTCGCATTTTTTCTTGTTTTTTGCGATATCGTGCTCCCGCAGTGCAAGCAATTATGTTGCTTGGAATGCTTTCATTTCAAGGTGCCCGCGTTTTGAGCCAGGAAACCAGTTTGGATGAAAATGATTTATTTCCACTTTGCGTCCAGCACTGGGAACGAAGGAGTGCACGATGCTTATTTTTTTAATCCGCTGAGACTTTATAAGCGAACGACCAAGGAACTTACGCCTAAAGTGGCCAGATTCTCAATATTTCTATTCAGTGTGCGTTAACAGATCAAAAGAAATGCAAACTGCCAAAGCTGGAATCCTGAAACTATAGTGAAAAGCTTTTTTTTCAACTGTGTTACTGCAATCGTTAATGTATGGACGTCTTGGATCAATTTGAGGAAAACGTGCCTAAATTTTTATCTTGCGTGCTTTTATCAGGTTTGTTGTGATATTTGATTGAATTAAGGTACTTTCTTACATTGCCGAACGCAGAGCGTTCGTACACCAAGGTGCCTTCTCGGTTTATGTTCGAGAGTACGATTTCAAATCATTGTGAAAGATTTTTATAATTTATTATCAGATGGACATTATGTTGCGGAAACTTTTAAAATAGTTTTTTTGCGCAAGTATTGTTCGGTTGCTGACTCTGCAAAGCTAAACGCAAGACAGCAACTTCTATACGTTGTGTCACAGAAGATAAACTTGTCTTCGTTATATTATTTGTATGGCGTGTCTAGATACATAAAGAAGATCTGAACCAAGCGAAAGCTGACTTTTAGTTTCACAAACCTGGTGGGTTGATATTGCAAGACTCGGAGTGTACGGTCGAGCAAGTCTGATTATTTTTTTTAATTTTTTATGGCGTGTCTAGGTACATGTGTGTTGTTAATATTAGCATTTTCATCCTAAGTGGCTCACTGCCAAAGTGTGACGGTCACGTTGTTGTTTCGTCCATTGCGTATAGCGACACACCATGACTCTAACCCTGTGAAAACCATGACACTACCGATACACATCAGTTGCGTTGCCTGTCC
>JGI24159J19872_10007896_pt1 | contig 13932 bp, 10 predicted proteins | sample Ectturendosymbi4_FD_19872 | JGI IMG/M metagenome (IMG submission 19872) | reverse complement strand
GTTCGCTAATGGTTGGCTTACTGCATGCGATGGCTTTTATGATGCTTCTGCTTGTTGGCTGAGTCATATGAAACAATAAACCATTGACCAATAAACCATTGCTACACAGGACCTACGAAAGGAGGGTACAAGAGGTTCATTGTACCCGGGCTCGGGAAAATGAAAGTACGCATGCTCAGTTTTTCTGTGAACGAGCCCAAATTATTAGTGTAAGACAGTTGCCAGTATAACAATTAATCTATTTGCAAATCTTAACTTCAGACTACTATACAAACAAGCTATACAAGTTTTGACGAGGGCCCGAGAAGCTAGGGAGCCGGTATCGGTCTGCGTACCCCCGGTAAAATTTCTCTCGGAGGCCTGATGCTACACAAATACCACCAACTCGCATTCCTGCAAATTTCTCAACACTTATCTGTGGATCCAGTCATCGAGGTCGCCAAAGCGACCATTGGATAACCAGAACACTTACTGTAGGTTCTAATTAAGGTTTCTGGTGATTGGAGTTAGCATTTGAATGTGTTTTTCCTAAATTCAATTTTGGTCTTCTTCACAATTCAGACTACGGCCTCTGCGCATTGCAAGTGCGAAGTAAGTTTGGGTTCTGGAGCAAAGCTTTGCAGGCTAACTTTTCTGGGATAACAAATTTGCACCTCGCGTTTGCACCCAGGTGTTATTTTCTTCTTACTTAAGCTGGCTCGGAGAAAGGTCTATTGTGGTGAAGTACTCGACGCCTGTTAGCAGAGCCTCTTACACGTATTTGTTATAGCCAAGATTTCAACTGGCAGTGCGCTGATCAGGCACCACCCTTGCTCGTAACGTCTTATTTGAATAGGACTTGTTTACATCCCTGACCGTACAGAGATTTTTATTTTCGCAATCCCAAGAAACTGAAGAGGCAGCTGGGATAGAACCGCAGACCCGTAACCAGGGGCAACCGGGAAGTTGCTTCTTTCTGAAATTTTCAGAAACATGTTTAGTTGTTAGGTACAAGTTGCAATCATTTTTCCCCGTTCCCCAAAATATCAGTTGGTTGCGGCCCTGAATAACCGACCTTCGCTTACATCCTCAACAATGACAACACCATGTCGGAAGCCTTCTTTGTACCCTTCTCTCCCGGAGATTCTCATCGGTCGCGTAAGGCTTTTAGCCCAACCAATTCCTGCGAGACGCTGCTGGATTTTTAAATCTGCACCTTGCTTCTACCAGATGCTGGCCGTGGAAAAATTTTTTCAATTTCAATTAAGCGCTATTATTAATGCGAGTGTGGAATCCTTTCAACTTCTGACATAGGCTAACAAACTCGTGAGTCATATAACGCATTCGAGTTTATACAAAGTTTATGCAACAGAGGCCACGACTTCAGCTCGGTAACTACCCGTTCTTTACGAGTCAACTAACAACGATTGCAAGTTCTTTCAGCCTCACCTGGCAGTAACAAGCATGTTTATTTGTAGGCATGGGCAAGACACGAAGAGCAATTGCACGGTTTGAGTAGGCGATAACAGAAACGCCCTGAAGCACCGACTGAAACAGACGGCGTCTCACTGAGTGTGAAGGTGATGAAGCATGACAGCGACTCACTATGAAACTACACAGCAACAAAATCAAGCGTTGCAATAAAATTAGAATAGTGCAAGAGAGCTACAGTGGACATGCATGTAAAGACGTGCAGGCTTACGCTTCACATTCGTATTTAAGTTTTTTTCCGAAATAGCGGAAAACTGAAGGAAAAAACGGAGCCAATTTCTCGAAATATTTGATGTTATGAACTCACTACAGTGTTTCTGCATGCGACCTGTTTTGCCACGTAATAGATAAATTGGTTCGCTGTCTACTTGGCAAAATACTCCCAGCACAAAATGACGTAGTTCAGTCAATAACATTTGCGATAGAACAGCGCAGTTACGTGAGAAAGACGAGTTAGTGGAAGCAGGGCACCAGTAAGCAAAAAATCCAGGCGTTAACCTACGTTAACCGCTTAAAACTGACTTGGAAAAACTGAAAAAGATCTCCGACATGTCAGTTTGCAGCAAGCTTCGGCAACAGCTAGACTCAGCGCCCCATAGTGGACAAACGAAGGCGTGTTTCAGGTTTTCAACGAAGCGATAACGGAAGCATTAATGCTTTGAGAGGCAGCTTAGCGGTCGATTAGGGTCAACCTTTGACAAAATATTGGCAGAACGCTCAGAAAGAAGAGAGTCGATCCATTGACGTTCTGACCACCGAGTCGCACCGTACGGTAGCGCCTCAAGCTTGTAAAACGTCGGGACCGTTTCTTTGGAGCTAAGGTCGCTCGATGGTTCCAAACAAAAAGATGCTACCGTCGCAAAACGTTTCCAAAGTGTTGGATATTAAAAGAAAAAATAACTGACTTGCAAACGTAGCATACAAAACGTGGAAAGAATTAGCAGTGCACAAAAACACGTATGGTGTGAATGTGATGCGAAATGACACACACGACAATGGCGGCTCGAAAAAAAAAAGGAACCAAAACTTCGACGCATTTCTTGCGCCTTTAGTTTCCATTGCTTGCAGATTGTGATCACCGACAATAACTTGCGGTCGAGCCATCCGTCCAGTCCTCAGCACCCGGGATGAAGAAATCGCCGTCAAGGCGTTTTCTGCGAGCGCCATCGCTCGTGAACGTGCGCCGTTCTCACCACCACGCCTGTCGCTAGTTGTCCTCGCCCCGGGTGTCGTCATCCCTTTCCTGTTGCTGTTCGGTGCCGGCGTTGCTTGGCAACCGAGCCAGCTTGCGCTCGAGCAGCTTGATTCGGAAATCCTGGGCCTGCACAGAACGGACGAACACAACCACGCGTTGACGTCACGAGCGCTGGAAACGATGCTCAAGCCGTGGATTTCTCACGAAAGACAAAACTCGCCTCCTCCACGACGCGCGATTCAGCAAAGACAAGTACATCAATCATTTATGACACGCAGGAAGGACGCTAAATCCGGCCCCGCATGCTGAACAGAAAGACCGACGACATCTTCAGGTCGCTGCTATACACAAAGGCGTAACCAGGGGGGGGCGTCGACCACCCCAAAATTTTGAAAACATACAGTAATTTTGGGCTTTGAGAAGCGGCATCCCAAACAAAATAGTGTTATTTGCCTAAAATAGTGTTATTTGCCTATAACCAAATATTTTGGCCCCCAAAAAAATTTTCGGGCTGTCTACGCTGCTGGCTATACATACACACACCCTTCTTAGAATATACGCGAAGAGCTGTTCCCTTTGGCCTCGTACCGCGAGGACATAAGTAAGCTGCACACGCCGGGGTTCCTGCTGGCCAGGTGAACGAGACTAGGCTCAAGCTTTCCCGCTGTGCAGTTGCAAAGCTTTCCCGCTGTGCAGTTGCAAAGTTTTCCCGCTGTGCAGTTGCAAAGCACCAGCGGAAAAGTCTGGGCAAAAAGACGTAATAACTTACAAAATTAAAAGTAGAAAATGCACAATTGCACGCGTGGAAGATAAACTTTGTGCAAAACTGGGTTCTACTCCTTCGTGGTAGCGCGCATGGACGTCAGAAGGGAGGTGGGCAGGGGCGGGCCTTGGTCCCATGGATTTCGAAATTTGTTTTTTTCTGTTAAACTTTTTAGGAGAAAAACGTTTGTCTCTTAGTTTAGTAAAATGAAATTTTACCACTGTTTCCCCCCGGAAAATCTTTTCGGTCACCCCTGGAAAAATCCACTATTCCCCCCCCCCTGGAAAAAATCCTTCCGACACCCGTGGCAGCGTGGTATTCATGTCGCATTGAACACAGAGCTGGCCTCGGCAAAAAAGCTTACACCGTGATCAACTCACCTCAAGAGCGAACGCCATATGCTTTAGCAGCGAAACCGTTCTCCCGTCGGCCCCCAGCTGAGAGAAGCGTGTGCGCAACAGCTTCGACAGGTGGTTGACGCCCGCGCGGAGGGTGCATGTTCCGTCGCCGCCCTTCCGTTTGAATTTCAGCTTGCTGCTCAGCGCTGTCAACAGGAAAGCGAAAAAACGTCGAAGGAAAACGAATTTTTGTCACGGCGATATTTCATGCAGCAAGAAAAAGTTACAGGCAAAAAGCCGTGTGAAACTTTGTACTGAGAAATCGTACAGGGCTTTTTTTGTTGCTGCACGCCTTTATCAATTAATCAAACACTTAAGGACTTTTTGTCCAATATATCTGCCTCTCCAGAGTTCTAACGGCGCAAGCCCCGCTGTAAAATTGTTATACGCTGCACCAAGAGTCCTTCGCATCAAAGTCGTTGCTCTCAAAACAGCATGTCGAGTTTAAGTTGCTTAATGGAACAAGGCTGCAGTGCTCATAAAATTAATTTTCAGGATAAGAACATAAAAACTTACTGTTTTGGCTCAAGGTGAGCTTTGTGACCCTACCACGTTCCACCACTCGCAAACCAAGGAGCAGGTCTCTGTCTTCTTTGCTCAACTGCTGAGGCAGGTCGAAATGATGCTGGTAATTGCGGAGGTAGAACCGCACCGGGTGGGTGGAACCAGAAGGGTTGTAAATACCTGAGAAGAGTCAACGCGTAACGACAAATCCTCAAAACGATTACGAATTGGGACGTCCACAATTGACAGAACAGAAATAAAATTTCGTCATTGCTTGTCAGTGCAAGTGCAAATATTTTCATACGTTAGAACCCACATACGCCGGGGGAATGTAAAATAACATTCCCAGCGTGACGTTATTTCGCTGACCATAATGCATACGGGCAAAAACAAACAAGATTCAACGGCACAGGTAAAGAAAAATTAACCAGAAATCGCTACGAGAAGCAAGGAAATCCTGAAAAAAATTAGTTGAACACGAGTTGACAGTGATGACGGACGAGCAGTGATGACGGACGAGCAGTGGTGACGGACGAGCAAAAAATGCATCTTGCCGAAACTTGCGCACTGCCACGTTCAGTGATCTCAGCATTACACAACCATGCGAAGACATGGAAAAAATTCAGAATGACGCAAACAAACCGAACGCTCGGTTTTCACCAGGGCTGTGGAGCCCTGAGCACAAGCACTTTTGGATGATTGGAGCTGGAGCCGAAATCACAAAATTGAAATGTTGGAGCTGGAGCCAAGAAGGCTCCGGCTCTACAGCCCTGGATGCATTTCATGCGATAAACAAAGACTGCTTTCTCGCGAATGACCATGAGACGCTGAAAGATGAACTTTTTTTCGTCAAAACTGTCGAAGGTGCAAAAGTTTCCGCTCTACCAGAAACCGATAGCTTATCTCTGATGAAAACCCTGAGCACAAGAGCTTTTGGATGATTGGAGCTGGAGTCGAAATTCGGGTCCGGGTCCCACAGCTCTGGTATCTTATGCGAAACACAAAGACTGCTTTCCCGCGAATGACCAGGTGACGCTGAAAGCTTGACTTTTTCAATCGCAGTTGTCCAAGCGCAGGAGCGCAGTGCAAAAACCTACAACCGTTCACGCTCCACCAAAAACTGATGGCCAGCTTATCTCTGATGAAAACAGGGAATTTCAGTCGAAAATAACACACCTGCTTTAAAGTATGGGACTCGGTTGTGATCGTTTCGCCCGCACGGCCCTGTCCAGTCTATCACTTTCCTGTCGTCTGTCCACAACCGCACCCAGGCATTGGACAACAAGATTCCAGGATCTAAACACAAATTTCAAGACAATAGACGGCTATGGCCGTCGGCCAGTGAAATGTCAAAATGGTGATTTCAGTGCATTTGAAGGTCGCTTTATGTTTCTTCCACTCACCACTTACAGCGACCTGCCATCTCAACATAAATGACAATGCCATTGAAACCTTGGCCTTTATGCGCCAGAATTTAGTTGTTGACGTCAGTGCAGGTTGTGCCGTTGTGACCAGCTTGGCTCAGCCAGCGTATTGCGCAATGCTGTGGCAATGACAAGTTTTCAAAACATGCTGGCTCAGTTTGTTTTTTAATCTCATGGCAGCATCTTCACTGTTGTCAGCGTATTCACGGATTCACATTTCTTTCTATCGATGGCGCTGGGTCTTATCGATCGGAAAATCTCGGAAATGCAAAACGTCGATACTTAATTTTCGTTTATCGTTTCACTGGCCGTGTTTTTGCTGCTGGGTCCCAGGCGCCCTGGGCCCCAGGCGCCCGACCAGGGCTGACGTTTGGGGCGTTTGTCCTCCCCGAAAATTTCAAAACATTGCATAGCAATTTTCACGTTTGCAGGAACTTTCAAAGAACAAAGATGAAATATATATTGCAATCGTTTTCGAGAAACGTTCCATTTGAATTTTTCTTTGACCTACTGGTTATTATCTCTTTACAAGATTCATCTTGAGACAGGCCATCAGATCGAAAATTCATAAATGATTGGTATTTTAACACAAATACGCTGGAATTGTCAAAATGTGGGAGATAGTTAACGGATCGCCATTGTTAACGTAGTAGATTTCGTTGTTTAGTTGCATTTTCGGTTCGAAACCTGATAGTTTTTAAATGAATTTTGCGTGTGGACTGTTTCACATTTTAGTGTCTTCCTGGGTTGGCACCAGTACCACGGCTTGGGAAAAAAGGTTTAGTAAAGTGTCATATGAGTGCTAGTCAAGTGTTGAACGCACCTACCTACCTGCTACACCACTTTGGCTCCAAATGACGCTTTAACAGAACCTAACTTTTGCAACCAGCGTAAGTCCTGAAAACTCATAGCCTTAAACTTGCTTCTAAAAACTTTCACACAACTCGTGGACGCCAGAAAAAGGCGTTTTGCCCCAAACACACCTGACCCGTTATACGCCAAAGACACAAAACACCTGATCCGTTTTGCCCGAAATGGCAGTATTCAAAGATCCCCTCACCCTTGACACAGGCTATCCCTCAAGTTTGGGATCTCCAATTGTGATAGAAATTCAAACAAGCTAGAAGAATAGGGCTAGAACGAATTTGCTAAAACAAGACGAAAAGCTAGGCAGGTTTACTAGTAGCCTACACATCTGCCACACTAAAGCCATGACTGCATTAGTTCAGTACGGAACCAGGTGTTTGTATTAAACTACTACTTTTTACTCTGTTCTGATCGTTCGGTCTGCATCTTGATTAAAACTGAAAAGTTCTGATTTTAGGAAATGTTGCGAAAAGAACTTTTCAGTGACCGTTTGCGAAAATGTTGTACCACAGTTGAATAGGCACGATGACATCATCGAATAAAATTTCATGAAAATTGCTCCCCCCGAAATGGAGGGCTGGACCCTAGTATTTTGGAACTCGCATTGTTCCTGTCAAAGCATTGCCGCAGTAAAAACAGGAGTTTAGATGTCCACGTACCAACAACCTCGTGCTGCAAATTTGCTTTCAAGGCAGAGCGTGGATAGCGATATGGCGCGCGAAGCTGTTCACCTGTGTCCCAGCGTGAAATGCGGCGAGACGACATCCCGAACTCACTCCACTTGATCTTCCAGGTGAAGTTCACCCAGCGGTCGAACGGGAACTCGTCGAATGGGATCTCCCAGAGAAGATGATACTGAAAAAGGATCACCAGCGCGCTTAAAAACGTCAAAAAAGGTTTTCCTGATCACCCACTCTGCCACAATGAAGTGGAAATTCAGTGACATGAACGTTGAGAACGCATAGCTTGAATCCAGTATTCAAATTAAAACCTACAACAGGGGTGGCCAACAAGTCCATCGCGATCGACCGGTCGATCGCCGAGTCTCAGTTGGTCGATCGCGCCTGATTTTGCATTGAATTGACAAGATACCCATAATGAACACTTTGCAATCAATTATCCAGAAAGTACATAAAAATTATCATCAATTGGTTGGTGATGTAAATTCTTTGGTGCCTCTTGCGACGGCTGACCATATGCTAGCAAGGCAGATGCCGCGAAGGTGTTGCGATATGTTTTCCTATTCTTGCGTGACAATCACGATTTACGCGTTAACAGACACTTTGCCCTCCGTCTATGCATCACTTACTACGGCGATGGTACACGGTATTTGCACATATGATACATACTCAACTTTGGCATTTTGTACTTGTGACTTTATTACCGACCAGTCGATCGCGAGCTGGCAAGAAAATTTCTAGTCGATCTCAGTCGAAGACAAGTTGGCCACCCATGACCTACAACATCACAGGATCATAAATATAGAGCGTATTGCGCCAACTCGCCTTCGTGTTTTAACCTGACGTCGCGGACCAGACACAGGGCCTGGTATCAGCAATTTCCAGACACGTTTATTTTTGTGACCCACATTGCAACGCTGCACTAATCCTCAAGTCTCGCACGCAATCCCATCTATCACCCGTTATTTTCAAAGACGTGACAATTGCAAACGCTTGTTGTAGCAAGGTTAAGCCAATCCCTTTGGTCCCTTTAATTTGCCTACATCACATTTTACTAATATCCTAACTCCATTTAAAACCCGTTCGGGCCCATAGCGGTCACTTTTTTGACCAAACTTTTTAATTCCATAACAAGCCATATCTCGCCAGCCGATTGAGCTACAGAGCTGTTCAAACCCTCTATGCATTCAGCAAGTCTTCTAGTTGAGATTTAAAAAATTGTTTTAGTTTAGGGTTCTCTGTGGGGGACGTCACAAGTGGGGTATGTTTTTCCTTTCTTTTGATGACGTCATCGCCGATCCGATCGAGCCGATACAGTGGTTCTAAGTTTCATTGGATTCTAGGCTATAATACGAGTCTTTAGAGCCCTTGATCGACTTTCTAGCGTTTCTGGTTCCAAAGCTAGGGCCAAAAAAACTTAATTTGTTAACAAAATCCTGGGGGAATTCCCGGAAATTTCCCCAATTAATATTCGGTTATTTTGCCATAACTTTTCAACCAGAAACGCTAAAAGTCAATCAAACCCTCTAAAGACTCGTTTTCCAGCCTAGAATCCGAAAAAAGTTTGAGCCACAAAATCGGCTCGATTGGTCGCCTCCCAGGTAGCGATGACGTCATCCAAATGTAAACAAATACGCATAAACATCCTCCCATAATGTAAACATAAACAAAAAAAACGACATCTCAAGCTTAAATTTTTTTTTCAGTCTAAACTACAAGACTTCATGAGTCTTTAGAGGGCTTGAACAGCTCTCTAGCATATTCTAACGGCGAGTTACGGCCATATATAATATGGGTAGATGCTTGTAAGAGTAGAAATTTTGACCACTTTTTGTTTTTTGGCCATAATTTTGGTTCCAGATATGCTAGAAAGCCAATCAAGGGCTCTAAGGACTCGGATGATCATCTAATTTCAAAAAAAGCTTGATTGGCTCATTGGATTGGCGCCCAGGACCGGGCAAAGTTGGCCAAAAAATGAAAAAACACCCCCCACTTGTGACGTCGCCCACAAAGAACCCCAAACCCAAAACGAAAAAACTTTGTTTTCAATTTTAACTAGAAGACTTGCTGAATCCGAAAATGGTTTGAACAGCTCTCTAGCTGAATCGGCTGGCGAGAAATGGCGTTGCAAACTTGTGCAAAAATGTGTTAGCCGTGGGCCTAAAAGGGCCGTTTAATGGCATTACGTATGTAAAATCCTCTATATTCAGACTAACAGACTTTTACTTCTTTTTATTAACCAATTGTTTCCTCTCAACTGCAAGCAGCTTCGTCTTGGGAAAGACTGCTGCCCCCAAATGACCTCGATTCCTCGCAGCCTCCCACTCCTGCACGTGACATTACAAACGGGCTACGTGGACCTTATTGCAGCAACACACAGCGGTGCTATCTTGTTCGCGCCACACATGGGCGTGTTGGTACTTCACTTGTGTGTGCATGAAAACATTTGTGCACGTTAAATAGACTCATGAAACTGGAAAAGCTTTTCTTTCGCTTTTTTCATTAAAAATCTCGTTTACATATAGTGACTTGACTCATTGAAAATACTTCACAAAAACTATGCTTGGCGTTTCCTACAGTGTTTGGCAATCGAAATTATTCGTTTCTGTTCTGTATATGAACTATATCATACGTTTACGCCAAAGTCATAAACAGCGGCCAGGTGTGTCGCCCACACACAGGGCGCAAAGCAACGTAAAGAGCATGCACCAGCAGCGTTAATTCATGCTCTTTCGTCTTTTCTAGGCGAATATCATTGTTGACGTTAATTAAGCAATTAAAAACTCATTAAACGAAACAAAAGATAGGTGAATGGCAGGTCTGCACAACTCAGAAAGCTCGAAGGGCCAATTGTCAGCGCAACTTTCCCGTCGGCCCCTAAGTCTATTTCATTTCGATGTAGAGATTTCGTTGTAGTATTGAAGAAATTCTAGTACAATTATTTACCCTAAAGTCGAGCTTTTGCCACAATTTCTGCAATTGAGAAAGTTCTCGCGGGCCGCAAGAAAACCTTTCGCGTGACGTGTGTTGTGCAGGCCTGCCTGGTGAATGGCAAAAAACGCTTGGTCTGTGACAAGTATTTGCTCCACGTCAGACGGAAAAAGGCATGTGTTGCGAGCAGGGTTGCGGAGTCGGAGCCGGAGGTTTTTGGGTGGAGTGGGATTCCTAACAATACTGGGAGTCGGAGTCGGATTTTTTTGTCCGACTCCGGATGTCCAATTGGATCAATTGTTAAATCGCACTCTTAACTTGGGAATTCCTGTTGAAATGGTAGTTTCTTTTGAAACTTTTGTTGAAACAGAGATTTCTTGCTGTACGTCACGATTTCCATTGAATTTAACAGCAAATTTCATTCCCTTCATGTTGAGGAGCCGGGAGTCGGGAATTTTGGAAAGGCCGGAGTCGGAAATTTTGGAAAGGTAGGAGTTGGAGTCGGATATTTTACCTCTGACTCCGCAACCCTGGTTGCGAGCACTTCGCAGTCTACCGTAACGTGTCTCAAACGGAATAAACGACTAACCTGCTGGTATGGATGCTTGGGACACTGAAAATAAGTCGGCGCCTTCTTTTTAACCCCACACCCCCCTTTTTCGATGAACACGTGCGCGTCGGATCTCGCCATCACGCGGAATACGCCTTTGTCAGCGGAAAGCGCAAGAGGTGGGTAGCCTCCTTGAACGTACTCAAGTCCGACGTCATTTCCGTTTTTGTCGGTAATAGAACCTTGGAAGGAAAATGAACTTGGGATGTACTGTTTGACTGGATGCATGCGGATGAATGAATACAGCATCGTCACCAAAATGAGTGGCTCCTGGGGAAGAGTCGATTTTGGCGCCCGCGAAACAGTGCGCCAGGGGCACGCACCTCCATTTGCGTCCCCTGGCAGAGGTGCCTCAATTTGCGCAAAATCATGGCCACATTTATTGGAAACCTGACGAAATGCTGCAAAATTTTTCAAATTTGCGCAGAATTAAGTAAAAATATGATTGATGGCTTTTTTGATCGATCAGACAGTTCTGCTTTACTATCGCCACAAGCGTCCCAACACACAGACATTACTGAAGCTGCTTCCTTTGTTTATTATATTCTGGATCCCCCTGGGACGTGTTTGTAGATCTTTAGGACGCTGCTCTCCGGCCACGTGCCCCTTCTAACCCCCTTGTGAGTTTGACGCCACTGGATTGATCAAATCAGCCAAAAGCTTCACGCCGAAGACATCGTGAAGTCGCACTTTTTCATACTAAACAGAGAATTCAAGTTGATTTCGTTACTGAGCGACAAGTTTGCGTCGCAGTTATAAGTTTGCACGCCGGTTAACGTTCTTGCCTGCGGACTAATTCGCCGAGCAAATATCAGTGCAACTCGCCTACTCGCAGGATAGCATCGCACATCGTCCAGTTCTGCATTCTACACGCATTTGTTGGACAAACCAGATCACCGGGCGACTGTTACAAGCCCGAAATTCTGGGTATTGAAAACAGCTGGCGGTTGCAGATTCTTGAGTTTTTTTTCAAGAATGCATAACGCACAGCTTGGCCAAAACGAAATATTTTTCGAAACGACATTTTTTAACCTGCAGCGCAGGATCGCTTGCCACCAGTCGTGACGAACACGAGCAGTTCCAATCGGTGTGAACATGTTGATTTTTCAAGCCCTTACGTCACAGTTTTGCGCTTACTCTTTTCAAAGCTCGACTCATCAGCAGCGAACACAAAAAGCGCGTGGAAAGTTTGCTGCGGTTTGGTTTCACCTGGTCTCACGATGCCGCGAAGTTTTTCAGCTAAACACATGTTACCGCTTGAATACATGTTATTTTGGTTGATTAGGCGGTTGTTTTTGGTGAACAAAAACGAAAGAAAAATACAGTCATCCCAAACAATGCTGTCTAACTTCGTTAACGCGTTTTTGTATTTGAGAAATGGAAGCTCATGACATGTGAACAGTCGCACAATTCGTTTGTCGGCAGGGTATCACAATAAAAGAACATCAGATTTATGTTTACGATATCTTCATTACCTCATTTATTATAGCAACACCGCATAATGAAAAAGATTGTTTATAACAAGGGTGGGAATCTGTGGCCCGCGTGAACTTTTGATATGGCCGCATTAGAATTTTCGTTACCCAAGTTAGAGTACAACATGGTGTCAAAACGAAGTTCCATGATAAGCAGATACTTGGAGAGCAGGCCAAAAGAAGTCACTCTTCCTCATAGTTACACGAAGTTAGAAATTTAGGATAAAATTAATTGATTTTGCAGCCTGCCAGAGATAATGCACAATTCATGCGTCCCGTGATAGTATATAACTTCCACACCCATGGTTTATAATCAAATACNGGTCAAAAGTTGTCCAAACCAAAAGCTGCGAAAAAGATAAACTGCAGAAGGTTCCGTACCCACCAAAAGCAGGCTTGAAAATCGTAGCACTCCTCCCTTGTTTTTTCAGTTTCAACTGACTTCTGAAGTCACCCAACTACAACGCGACATCGGCATGAAGAAGTCAGGCCAAACCTAACGACGCGAAACATTTTTCCGTTTTTTATGAAGTCAAGCTGCACTGTGTTTTTGGCACAGACGCAACGACACACACCCACTTTTCCAACAGTTGAACTTCTCGCAGAGTCGGATGCGATCGAACAAACTGATCTGGGCGATGCAACCGAACTGGTCGCGGATGATGGTGGCGTCCGCCGAGCCGTGCCACTGGGTGATGATGTACTTTCCTCTTTCGGGGAAGTCCCTCCGCGACAGGTACATTTGGTAGGAGTAGGTGTGGACCGCGTCGATGGGCGTGTCGACAATGGGACAACGCGTTCCGAGTAAGGCAGCTGAATATAGGGTCGAAAGAACACTAAAGGTCCAGAGAAAGGTATCAGTTTTGAATTATAACAAGGATTTTAAGGAAATGCTGATAGACGCCTTCCACGGAGGCAGGCAAAGTCCTTTAAATAGGATTGTTAAGTTGGAAAAATGACGCAATTTTCCCATCGCAAGGACACGCCATGGATTGGTGAAGGTAGCTTAAGTCAGTGAATTTCCACAGTTTGAGGATATGTCAATGAATTACCACACTTTAAGCTTGCATATTCAATGAGCATTCACACAAGCGTCACATCACATGCACCACTCAGTTCTCATGACTCTTTCAAGTTACGCGTTTTGTGCTAGAAGATCGTGATAAGTTGCTGGAAGAATTGAACAACTTGTGAACAACTTCCTTACCGGCTGATTCTGGGAACGTTGTTGTTCCCAACACTTCGATTACGTTCTCCGGTCGCGAAAAGCAGGTTGTGAGTTCGAGCCGCGACCTTCCTATGTCGTCACGAGGCAGAAATGTAAACCTGCATTTTTAGACCCTGAACGTTTAGCGGTAAACGTACGCTGGACGAAAAGGATCAGCGCGCTGCATAAAAAAGAGTTTTTTTGCGGCAAGCCAACATTACTTTTGAAAACTAGTGCTGCAACTACCAGAGGAAAACAAAAATAAAAACAAACGCGGCGCAAAACTGAGAACACTCCTGGTAAGGCAAAGGACGGAGCAAGAAGTTACAGGTGCAGGCCCGTCGCCAGGATTTAGCAGCAGGGGGGGGGACCAAAAACCAAAAAGAGGGCCCAAAAACCAGAAGGCGG
>JGI24159J19872_10007895_pt1 | contig 13935 bp, 6 predicted proteins | sample Ectturendosymbi4_FD_19872 | JGI IMG/M metagenome (IMG submission 19872) | reverse complement strand
AACACTACGTCAGTTACACGGCTCGACGAATCTTCTTTTCTTCTTCTTGAATGCTTCTCTTGAGGTCTTCTTGCTTCGAGTTCATGCCGCAACACAAGTCAGCTGGTTGGTGTTTTTTGTCTGTTTTTATAGCTGCTGAGTTATGTTTGTTCTTTGAAAACGCCTCGTTTCCATGGTCTAGAGCGGTCTTGTGACTCTCCTGCAGGTGGGCGTTTTATTGTTCTTTCTTTATATTTTGTTGTTATTAAGCCTCAGTCATGTGCTACATGTGTCACCCTATTGCTTTCGTGTGTCGGTGGATGTTGCACGTGACTGCACGTGATCTTTCTTTGTTCTTTATATTTCAACTGTTAAGGTTTGCGTGCTTGGATGTCTACCACGCTTTACTATCGTTTTTGTGTTCCTACCGACAAATCTTTTCTTTATGTGGGTGTTTATCGTCTCTCGTGCTTTAGAAGGCTTATGGTTAAGCCTGTGTTTCTTCAGGTCATAACCTCTTGTAACCTTTAGTTTATCATTGCCTCGGTTATTCTTTCTTCTAATGTCAAAAGTTCTTGGCTGCTTGGTTACAAGTTCTTGGTTTTGTCCTGTTTTGAGTTGATGGTTTCGTATATATTATTCAATGTGGGGTGTTTAGTTTTGTGTTTTGGGAAGAAAATTCCCACAACACGCATAAATACCACATTAGCTTTTCAATACAGGTTTATAATTTGGAATTTGATGGGTGTCTAAGAGTGACAATATTTTTCATGCGCTCTAATACTTAAGATTGTCTAAACTCTAAAGTCATCCAAGCATCATCATCGCTTGGTGCAAACCGCACGTTGTGATAACGTTACATCAATCAAGTGACATTTTATAAGCTTTTTTTCATACACGGGTGTTTTGGAGAGAGTTCTATTCATTCGGGAAAATGTTTTATCTAATGTTCCCTCTCTCACTGGCAACACGAAGAGAAACAGAACAAATTGCTGACAAACTGAGTTGCATCTCTTTTCAACCCAAGTGGATGTCTGACCTAAGTTTGTTTTGAAGTGAGTGTTAAACCCTTTACAAAAACGATAAACGAAACTGTAGAATGTGTTAAAAGGAATCATTAGTTCATTTTTCTACCTTCATTTCTACTCGAGAAGGACAGCGGCGAAAGAATCTCTAGGTGGTTTCGAAACAGATTGCAATTCTCACCAACCTCTGATAATAATTGTGCAGACTCGACATCAGGCGTGGCCGAGCTAGGTCGGTGACGTGGTCAACCGCAGGTACGTTTTCCATGCAAGCTGCCAGCAAACCTTATATGTAAAAAGCATCAGACATTTGAAGCGATCGAATAAAATAGTTACATGAAGATACGCATCGTATAAAAAATTGAAACAAATTGTTTCTCAGCAAAGCATCAAAGGTCCTGACACAACGGCTAACCTGGTGTGCGCGCGAACACTTACACTTCTGGGTATGAAATGCATAATTCGGTAGGCATCGTAAACGCTTCATACTAGTATGTGAGCATGCTAATGTTTTCAAAATCCAGGAGGAACATGGCCCCCCTTCCGACGCCCATGCATGTGAGTATTTGCTCCACAATTGGCAAACTTAGATGATTCACAACCACATTTCCCAAGTGCATCCCACCCTGGCTGAGCCCAGCTGGTCTAAGAGTTTATCCAGGTAAACAGCAAATACGTATGGGCTCATAACTCCCCCTTGCCCTTACCCCATATCGTTGTTATATTCTGTAACTGAGATTTATATTTTAAGGTGAGGAATGCGAATTGGTCTTAAGGCCCATTTGAAAACTGAAAGCGTTGCATTATTTCAAAACTTTTGTTTTGTAACCACGGAAGTTGTGGTTCGTTCTTTACCGCGTTTGCTTTAGTACTCATGTGTCCTTTTTTTTCTTTTGCCCACCGGTCATTCATTCGTGAATGCCATTCCAACGAACTTGAACTTTCTCTACTTCTAGCACGTTGGAACATGCCGAGAGGAAACACGCAGTACCAATTATTCAGCAAGGCGCAAGCGGCCGATCCTACAACTTTCAACAATACCAGATTAGTTGACATGACATTAACTGCTTATTGAGTTGGTATAGATAGCTTTAGGGATAGATTTAGATTAGATTTAGGCCGGCCTTAAGCCGATGCGGCTGCATTGGTCCCCGCGCCATGTTGATTGAGCAGATTATTCATTTTTGCCGGATGCCCCTTGCGAACGAGAATTGTAGAAATGCTTATAAATCTCATTGTTAACAAATAATTATCTCGTTTGAATGAACGATGATTTTCCTCTAATTATTATGGAACGTTATCAAACGTGCTCAATTCTCATGCTGAGCGTTGTGTCTGCGTTCCACCACGTCCCACTCTTTATGGATATTGGCCCCGCGCCTCTGATGGCCCCACGCCATGGTGTTTAGGTAGATTGTTCTTTTTTTCCAGATACCCGTTGCGCTCGAGAACTCAGTAGAAACGGCCTATAAATCTAATTGTTAAAAAGCAACGTTCTCGATACAACTAGCGATGAATTTCCGCTATTATTGAACGTTAGCAAACGTGTTCAGTTCACGTGATAACCCTTTATATCTGCACTTTACCATGGTCGTATAGCACGGTTGACTAAACACGATGACGTCATAAAACCACTGCTCAGAGGGGCCCCGCGCCTAGGTCTTGTATTGGGCCCCGCACCTACTAGGGCCGGCCCTGGATAGATTATAAGGAATAGTGGTAAAGTTATGTACCTTTGCCAAATTCAGCAACCACGGCAAATGCTTTGATCTGTTGCTACTAGCATGGACACAACTTTTGAGCAGGAATCCAATGACTGCAGGAGACAGCCAAATTAGTACTCCTGCAAAACTTCTTTGAGGTCGACGAAGCAAATGTAGACAACTTTAACTTTTGTATTTTTACGACTTCTTGATATTGAGAATGTGGTCGGCGGTGGTACCACCAGGACGAAATCCACGTTAGGTATCCCCCAGCTTTGTTTTAGGTATATCGCGCAATCATCTTTCAAGGTACTTGGTGTTATGAGAGCTGAGCCCTTTATTGGCTATTACGAAACTAAAATGCTGGAACCCTTGCACAAAGAGAAGAACGGCATAGTCAACGGGACTCCTACCAATACATTGACGCTATCACATCAGTAGTCAGACGCAAGTGAGCAGAGACTTTTTTTATATGTTGTTTGCGCTTTATAACTACTGTGGTCTTGTAGCGCCACGACTGAGTTTTTGTACAATGTCAGTTAGCATCTGACTTGGTTTGTTGTGTGTTCCCTGCAGCTCTTCCAGACATGGTAAGAAAGTGCGCCTGGTAAGAAGGCTGCAGTACCACGTTACAAGGTCTTGATAAGACCCAGCCGAGATCTCTTCGACCTACCAGCACCGACGCGGATGCACTCACCACTAGACTACGGACTGGTCTGAGCAGAGACTGAAACACCGCGAACAAAGACTACTAGCGGTGATCAGCATGAATGCTTCAGGCGTTACGAGAAAATACAGTCAGGTCGAAACGGTTCAGAAACGCTTAACAGTAAGTGCTTCACAACACTTGGCATGCACTTTTCCCGGTAGAATAACAAGGAAATGCCCGATTGCAAGTGCACGAAAGGCAGGCAGTCGCCTGTGAAGAGATTTTATTTGAAGCCAGCGCGCACTATTGTGTAGTACCCAGTTGAACATTTGTATTTCATCAGAGGAAAATAGGGTTGCCAGATGCGTTTTGTAAAAATACGGCCATTGTGTCAATAGTGCCAGATCTGAGCTGTGTCGTAAATCGTAAGCAACACAGGGCAAACAGAGAGACAATCAGTATTGTTAAGCAACATAATTTTTCCGTATTTTGGCTGTCTCATTACATTTCGGTGTGTGTGTATGACATGACAATCGCTCCAAGGATTGCATCAACAGCAGCAAATAAACTTCACTGAAGATCAGTCCTGAGAGGTTCACTACTAGAGTCATTATAATTAGAGAAATTCTACGTTAGTTCTTTTTGAAGTTACGGCAAATTCTTTATTTTCATAATACCGGCTTCAGGCACTGCTTTTCAAAATACCGGCCTTTGCTAAATTAGGAATAAAATACCGGCCATCTGGCAACCCTAGAGGAAAATGATGTCGCACCTTGAAGCAATAAGAACTGAAAGCAGACCAAAGATTAAAAGTGCAAGAAGACATAGTTACGCAAAAGCTCCGATCAAAGCTACCTCACAGAGGCGTACTTAATTGGACAAACAAAGGTTTAATTGGATTAGTTGACGCGAAAATCCGATTTTCCCGGAACAAAAGCCGTTTCTGACGTCTCGAGCTAGTTGCATAAAATTTAAATCAATTTTTCATAAACGAAAAATTTTGCACAAACTTACACACTATTTTCACAAATACTTGAAAAAAATTTTTAAATTATTTCATAAACCGGAAAAAAATATGAAAAGTGAAAAAGGTGGAAAAATTAGAAAACCAAGAAATTCTAAAAATAATTCAACTGAAAAAATTGCATAAGCTTGCAAAATATATTCATAAAATCTTGAAAAAAAGTAGGATTTGGAAACGCGTGCTACTGTTACTAATTGTCATTCTAATCACGACTTATACCTGATAAAATCAGGCTGGTAAAAATATAGTGCGACCACGAACTGTTGAAGAAAAACTCTAAACAGCCTTATTTTTTCATCCTGTTTGATCCAGATATGTCCTAGAAGCTTCGTTGATAAGTTTCGAGTACCAAGCGCAGCAACGTTTTGCGAACCAGCCGAGTATTTTATTCTGAATACAATCTGAAACAGGGGTAGTTGTAAAATAAGACTTGTTTTACCGCTGATATTATACTACCCAAAGGTCAAGTGATTGATTTTCTTTTCGTCATTGCAATCTCGCTGAAACCTTATTCGCCTCCATGTGTCAACCTGCTGATTATATGTTGTGCTGTCGCTTTTTGCATGTGACAGTTGCCTGGAATAAAAAACATGCAAAGTTGATGTTGAAGAAAAAATTTTTGATCTACATTTAAACCTCTCAACAACTCTACCAAGCGTTAAGGGATTGGTTTACTGTTGACACTATAACTTCGCTAAAATTTCATTGGCCTCCACATGCGAAGCCATAGATTACACGATGTCGATTTTTACATATGACCGTTTCTCGAATGTAACACTAAAAAGTGTTCGCGAAAAGCCTCTTTCCTGCTCCGTCGCTGGAACCAGTGGAAACAAGCGAACGGAATTTATCTGTTGATTTGATAATTAAAATATTGAGACTTTACATAACTCATAAACGTAGAGTGGGTTAGTAGTGTATTGTTAAGCATAAAACTTGCTTTAGAAACGACACCAAAATCATTCTAAGTATACCTCATTATTTGAAACAAATTAAACCTTTTGCGCAAGTTTAAAATCGAAAATAAACATTTCTATTGCTCCGTATAAAACGTAGCTGAATTTAAGTCATAGTTTCTCCATCCAATAGCACATTAGACGTCAAAATTTGTCGCGGCGCTGTCCTCTGTCTGTGCCAAAGAAGAAAGGCTAACGTTTCATTTTCAGGGTTAAATCGCTCAGCACGAAACCATGTGAGGAACTGAAACCGGCTTTTCCGAGATGTTCAGGTTTGATAACTGTTTTGTGCCTGTAACGCAACGCTTGTAACATCAATCTAATATTTCAGAGTATACCAACGCTTTTTTTGGCCAATAGCCTAAAGCTGTAGTTGCCAGATGGTGAGAAGAGCCAATGAGTGGCTCAACGTTTAGACACGAGGCATCATTTATTGCAGAATTTGCTCGGTTGCCAGCTTACTCAGACTTTTTAAGTTATTTGCCTGGCTTTTGAAAGACTTCTAGTTTGTGGATGAAACAGTGCGATTAAGCTTATGCACAATTCAAACCAACCTCCCCCAGAAGAAAGGATATTTCATGCAGGATAACCCTGTGGAGTTTATCGAACTTGTCAATAACCTAAATATGCATGCTTATCGAACTTGTCAATAACCTAAATATGCATGCTTGTCGAACTTGTCAATAACCTAAATATGCGGAGCAAACGTGATTGGCTAATGAACATAAACATAATGTTGCATAGGAAATGAAGCTTGCGTATGGCCGTACGATGCAAGAAACAAATTATGCACTTGATGCATTTGGGTTTGTACAAAGCGGGAAATTTGTACTGCTGTTTGTGGGGATGTTCAGTTGCTGCAACTGCATTCGACATTCAGGGGAATATTTAGGCTCAGGGGAATATTTAGGCTCAGACATAACATCTAGCCTGATTTACCAACGCCATTTGGTGTTTAAAAACTCAAACCTGTTTGGATGTTAGGTTTTTTTTGTTTAGGCCACAGCAAATAGCAAAAATTATTTTCCAAACTTCCGCGCATGCAGATCATAAAAATGTGACTGGAATTCCGTAGATTTGCAGGAGGCTGTATTATGAGACAGCCAGTTTGTCAAACTAAGACTCATTTGAAATATACACCGGTCGAAGCTTTTTGTCCAAAAAGGCCATAACTTCAAAACAGTTGAATTGTTGGCATTGTTAAGATGACAGTGTTGGAGATTCCAGCAAAAGCAAACACTTTTTTATGAATCAGCTTGTCAGGTTTTATTTGATACTTTTCATTCGTCNTAGAATGAATCAGGCGTTTGTTTTTTGCTCCCAACATACTCANGGAATTACCAGGTATGTCGCCAGCATGAATCCAATGCAAAGTTTTCTCTACTTGTTTAACCACGATTATCCTGCCATCCTTGCTTCGGGCTATAGGTTACCATGCTAGATTGAGCAAGTCAAGAATGACCCATGGCGATGGTGCAACGTTGCTTCACGCACGCTTGGCGGAAAGCCGGTAGTTTGTGCTAATACAAATCCATTTGGCTGTGTTCACCTACAGACACTGTGTGTATGATTCATCACCTACAGGTTGTGGTGATCTTGTTCAAATTGTTTGAATGGTCTAATCCGCATGCTTTAGGGCGACAAAACCACTCACTAACTGTTTTGATCAACAGTTTGTAAGAATGTTTGCTCTTTTCACTCATTCATCATAGATCAATTCAAAGAGAAACTGCAGGCAGATGTTCTCTATAGTTTTAATTCTTCGTCACAGATTCGATGCAAATGTGTCGAAACGGACAAAAGCGTCAGAGTTAAACAGAGGTGCTGGGACCATTCTAGGTCAATAAAAATCGTACGTTTTTTCGAGTGAATTCTTCGCGTAATTTTGGAACAATGCGAACATTTTTTTCTTTTTTTGCACAGCTCGACATTGCTAAAGACGCAAATACGGCGAAAGGCGAAACTGCACTGAACGTTTCGCGGCATAGATTAAATGCAATGGGCTCAAGCACAAGCAACAACTCATCATTCAGGGGAACATGGCTAGCAGCTAAATTATATTATACTCGAACACGACACAAACAAAAATAGATGCATACGTGCAAGGGTGTACGCAAGTGGGGCCGGGTTGGGGTTAAAAAACTCCCCTTAAGCTTCATATTTTACAAAAGCTTTATTACCTGCGCAAATAAGTTTAATTGTATTCGCGTACTTTTTGCTTGTTAATTTGTCGACTTAATGCATATACCACGGAATGAATTTTCATGCAAATTTCAAGGAACAATGTAAATGGGCCGAAAAGTAATTATTAGGTTTTGGTGGAATCTGGGTTATTGTTTGCATCCAGAAACCATCTCGCCACTTTTTGCAGACCTTTTGACCACTACCCATGATTGTGTTCCGCGATTGTTCACTTTATCCAAAACAATTGTCTTTATTTTGTCTGCTATGGCTGGTTACCGCAGCTCTGACCACAGTGGCTACATTACCGATTTCTGTAGCATGATAGAACTGTTACACGAGCTCAAAAACAGCAGTTGTTAACATAGAAGCATTCAGGTCAGTGGTTCTTAAACTGGGTTCGATCTAACCCCTAGGGTTCGACGGAGCCGTTTCAGGGGTCCGACGAAGGTCATCTGAAACATGTAATCCATCTTTACTTTCTGTTGCATTGGGCAAAAATGGGGTTCGACAAAAGCTTGGAAAACTACGTAAGGGTTCGGTGTGTTTGTAAAGTTTAAGAACCACTGATTCAGGCATTTGATAATGTCTCAACGGGGAAAAAGGAAAAGAAAAGATTGCTGGGCTTCTATACATAACAAAAAATCGCAAGTTTTCTTACGTACTTAATCACATTCTCAGTTCTTGTGTAGTTTAGCAAGATTCGATCTTACAAACCGGGGTGTGTGCCAGCCAGTCCAGCCGCACACCTTCTATGCTCGACTGCTCGTATTCGACAAGACGTTAGCGCAGCCTCATTTTGCAGTTGTAAATTGGTCTGACACAATGATGAATGTGCTTTACTCCCCTGTTTTAACGTGCAACCTGATATTTTTGCAGTTATGAACTGCTGTGTTGTAGCGTTGAGTTTATTTTCCTCCAATATCCTAACTTGGAGCGCTGATAGCTTATATTCAGTGCAATGACACATAAAATAAGGGGAGTGTGTGTAGAAGAATATGCATATTATGTCAACAAACTTCGCTAAAGTATTGGTTTGAAAACATGAATATGACGTCAAATTGTGACATCACAAACAGCGCACACCAAACACAAAAGACCACCCTATGCCACTGAATGAAGCCCACCATGAAAATTGTCTGTGTACACCACTGTAAACATTGCAGCAACTTATTTTCTGGTGGAGGCGACAGGTCTGAGAACTTTGAAAGGCTAAGAAGAACAGCTGTTACTTACTTTTTGGTATGGCCTTACAGATGCAAGAAAACAGTATAGTGTTATAGCTCAGTGGATAGAGTGTCCGCCTGTGAATTGAAAGGTTGGGTGTTCGATCCAGGGCCACTGAGTGTATTGCCGTAACGCTCTTTGGGCAAAAGCGTTCACCTTAACCGCCCAGGCAAAAAGCTCAATTAAGGCTTCGTCCCGCCGCCAATTCAGAACCGTCGCCAGATAGTTTTCAATAGGGGGGTTGTGCGTGGAGGGCTTGATATTATAATATTAACCAAAACTGCACTGATTTATAGTGTTTCAAGTTTCAATTTGGGGGGCTTGGAGCTTTGTTTGGGGGGCTAAGCCCACCAAAGCCCCTTCCCCGTGGCGGCGAGACTGCGCCAATTCCCGTCATCAAATTAACAAAAATATAAAAGAATCATTCTACCTTTTCTAGAAGCAGCTACGATTTGGATCTCAAAGAGAATGTTTATACACATAGCTTACAAAATCTTGCCAAATGTGAGTGCAAACATTGAACGCAAAAGATTATAACACTTTTACAACATATCTTCAGCAAACAAAATATGTTTTGTCACACTGTACTATTGAAATGTGGACAGCAGTAAGCTACACCTGAAACCAGTGGAAATGACAGAAACGTTCTTCGGATGAAATGTCGCTGATGTGCATGGGCGTCCGCAGAATTTTTCCCAGGAGGAGGCATCCTCAACATTTTGCTAATCCCTGTTCAGGTTGCTGACGATGCAATACAAATGTACTCTCGTGAAATGCTTGACATACACCACAAAGAAAATGCCCCATGTTACGACAACAGTCACAAGAATGCGGTGGTTTAGCGGCCATAGCCAGATATGCTACGATACTTTTCACAATACGCTATCCGCAGATTTTCAAAGCACAATACCCTATCTGCAGATTTTCTTTTCATAGGAGTATTGCCATATGAATTTTAACGAAACCACAAATTATGACTTTATTTTACCTAGCAAGACTCATCAGCGTCACTTAGAAACAAGAGCTGCAAACTTTTGGGATCTCAAAAGCCATCAATCACCCTTTCGATAAAATCTAGGGTGATTTCGGATATCAATAATTTTTACTATCCGGATAACGGATATATCGGGATATTTATATTTTAGCTAACCGGATAATAACCGCTAATTGTTAGATAATTGATTTTGCGAGATTTTCTTGATAAATTGAATACAAACTCATGACACAGTTTTGTTGTAAATATACAAAAGTGGACAGCAGTGATGGAGTCTCGAGACTTGGTGTCAGTCGCGAGACCCTTTTTTCTCGGTCTCGAAGGCTACAGGTCTCCAGACTTTGATACTGCAAAGAAATGGTTTAGTAAAATTTCTATAATTCAACGATTTTTGTTTGTTGTATTTGGAGGTAAGAAACAACCAAAACAGGTCAGAAAAATGCCTGAAATTTGAAAACGTTTCAAATTAGAAGTGATGACGACAGTTTTTTTTTTTAATTCTGGCAAAATCCATAAATTTTCAAGTCTCGAGTCTCCGTCTCGAAATTTTTGATGAAGTCTCGTTCTCGATATCGAAGTTTTATCCAGGTATCGGTCTCGAAGGTTACGGTCTCGACTACATTACTGGTGGACAGGGCCGGCTGTAGCAACTGCAGGACCCGATTGGAAGTGTTTTTGTGGGGCTCCACTGAGTGGTGTGTGCAGAATTTTTTAGGAGGTCATCAAGTTATAATGATAGAAGTCAGTGATGTGAAAAAAATAGGCCCGAAAGTAATTGTTTGTGAAAGGAGAAAGATTGACGCCGAGACATGGATGACGTACTGTTTCACCATTTGGCAGTACTGTTTGGCAGTGTAATTAAAACCGTCCTATCATTCTCGTTTCTGGCGAAAATTTTGCTGTGATTATGGACGGTTCTATTTGGATTAAATAGCCCCAAACATTCCGATTCATGACACCTGGCCAAGCGGCAGGATCGTTTGTCCATCCATTGGTTCCGGCAAATTTTAATTTTCGGGCTCGTAAGACACATCAGAAGCACCACCCGACGAACTCCCGTCTTTGTCAGTTTCAACACTTTCGAAACCACTTACCTCGCTTCTTGTACATAAGCTTCCCCTTTGATCATCTAGCATAACATCACCAATCTGGCTGCTTATGTTGTCGCAGTTTTGTGGTGTGGTTCTTCTAAAGTTTTTTCTTCATATTCTGAGGTAACTTTTTTAAAATACTTGTCCAACGCACGATCCTCTTTCTCAGCTTCAGCCTTTTTTGCCTAAGTTTTATACAGGCCTTTTTTGACTGCTACTCAATGTTTTTGGCCTACAGTAAGTCACTTGGCCTTTGACTCATGGGCATGACATATAGCTTATTTACAGAAAAATGTCATAGCCTATTCTCAAATAGATAGCCCAAAACCGACTGTTATAATAAAAAACTCCAGTACCAACCTCCTTATCAATATATCCTTTCCATGTGTATAATGATTACAGTGAAACGCGCTTACTAGAGCACCGGTAAAAAGAGTGCAAACCGTTATTTGAGCAAGTTTTGAATATCCTGGAAAGGTTAAAAAAATCCTTTCTCCTTTAAGACGAAGGAAGTATGCTGTAAAGTGATTGCAGATTTCGCAATATCTTTAGACAATTACTGTAATCTCCTCTAAAACTTCTACGAAAGTCACCCCACCTTAGCACATCAGATTTTTGCAACATTCAACTTTTAAGCTGCATCTTAGAACGTATACGACACCAATCTGTGTGAGATTGATGCCATGATCCTTTTTTCGGTAATATTTCAGGATGCAACTTTCAACAAAAGAACTAAAATCATCATGAGGCTTACTTCACGTGAACCAAATTGTCACTTCTGTTACTTTGCAATTGGTTTAGCTGTTAGTATTCGATAAATACATTTTCTGTAACTTTTCAAGGAACCGTTATTTTTGCACAACATAGTCATGCAGTTGGCATAATTAAAACTATGATTTTTCAAACGTTTTTGCAAATCTCAAGTTGCCTCGTCAGATCTCTTAGGGGAAATTGAATAAGACTGGCTACGCAGCCAACATTTGCAATTACGAACTAAACTTAAAACCCAGTGAATACTGAAACGGCAACGACTATCGAACCGTATTTAACACTTGATTGCCAAATATAAAACGCTTTTATAAACAAAAGAAAACAGCTTCAAAACTTAAATCCTCTCTACATTAACTAGGTGATATAAAAAATAGGCTAAACATTACAGAAAAACAATGAACATGTAACAATTGCACTACAAAACGATTTATGATGGGTGTGTTAAAAACCGCGCAGTTCACTTTGATTTTCGTTGGCAACGGATCCCACGCATTGTAAACCCGCGCACTGGCACTACACACGCAACAAGTATGCGCAGGTTAGTAGGGGTAGTACGAGGCCCGATTACAAGCAACCGGTCAAATCGGGTTGAAACCAGCGCTGCGTATATTACGAAAACCATGCATTTTTTAACATTTGCCGCTTTGGCAACGCATTTCGTATGAAGCACGACGCATCGATTGTGGAGCGTAGAAAAGAGTCCACATGCACTGAATGCCCTTTTTGCTTCCATAGAAGCGGGCTCGATAGTGAGTTTGTAGGTTTGCAGGGCGTTAAAAAGTGGAAAACTCATCAGTAACGTTATTTTTTTCCGGTTAACCGACAGCAATATATCCGGTTATTGGATAGCAAAGAAACTCTCGGTTATCCGGTTAACCGTTATCCGGGTAATACAGTACAACCCTAATAAAACCTTGCTTGTCTTGGCTGAGAGGGAACGCTCATACATAAACCGGACAAGTAGACTATGTTGACAGGACTATCGGACAACTTACTCAAGGTAGAATACCATGCAGGCTTTGAAAAATTTGAGTTATGATTTATGAAATGTCGCCACAGAAAATGTAGCTTTGCACTCAGTACTAAAATCAGAAATAAACCTTAATCATCAAGACGTATTCTACAAGCCTGCGTTGATGTTTTCCAACAAACCACCTAGTTTTATACTATGTGAAAAACATGTGGCATAACTGACGGGAGGCCAGAGGGGTAAGTTAAATGTAAAAACTGGGCCCCACTTAGCTTAAATTTCGGTTTTAGTTTTCTTTTGGTTTTCAGTAGGTTGTTTTGCGGGTTTTTCTGAGTATCTTCCAGTTATGTAGGGATTTAGTATAGCAATCCGCATCCGGATTCACCATCATCACTCAATTTTTTCTGAGTGTTGGCTAGTGGGCACCCTACAGTGGCAAGTGGGCGCCTTTCCGCTACGCTTCCCCCCTTGGCTTAAACCACTATACTAATGGGTCGTAACCTTTTCTCCGAAGCGAGCCAAATCCAGACTTGCCACTTTGTCACTGTTGGAGAGCCGCACTAAAGAAATTTTAGCACAAGTCAATTGACACGTTTTGTTTTATAGCAGAACGAAGTCTGTTACAAAAAATATTAGATGTGTTATTGAAAGACTGCCGAGGGCCGCAAAAAATGTGATTGAGGGCCGCATGCCGCTCTCAGAACAGTGATTGAGAACCGCTACTCTATAGTTACGCTACTGGTTGAAAGAAGCCTGCATAAGAGTAGTTTGATAAAGCTTTTCGCTCGGTTCAAGCACATTGGTCACACTCACAGTCCCACAATAACAATGGATTTTTCAAACTTTTGGAAGAATTGCTACAGATTCACCCATGCTTTTTTCACATAGTATTAAACTACGTGCCTTTCCGCAATCAGCAGTCACCGTCTCGCTGCGGTACCCACCAAGATGTCTGCGTTCAACAGTCACATGCGGCAAAAACGCTTTCTCTTCTACCATTTTTTGAAGTGAACGTTTGAAGATTTGTTGCCATGTTATTGTTACGCAATAAAGACCAACCATAATACAATGAGCTTGGTGGTTTCGCAACCTGCCTCTGCAGGAAAACGAGCGGACATGAGTGAATTTCAAGCTAATTGCTGCATGAAACCAGAATAGTGAACCTGGCTTTAATGCAGTGTAAGTGTTATACCGGAAAATAAACTGTAAATGCAATAATTAAACCAAGTAATCGGAATTAAGCTTCTGACCTCAGTTTTTTTTTATCTTTTTGTTCTTAGTCCGAATTTCCATGGGGGGATAATGCCCGTTTTGCCCCCCTGCGGACGCCCATGCTGATGTGGTGAACTTCAAAACATATTTTTT
>JGI24159J19872_10007894_pt1 | contig 13935 bp, 13 predicted proteins | sample Ectturendosymbi4_FD_19872 | JGI IMG/M metagenome (IMG submission 19872) | reverse complement strand
GTCGTCAACATATGCATACTTTCTGGAGACGGTGTTTGGCAGGTCTGGTTTCAGGCGCCTGAGGGCGGCAGCAAGCTCCTCTGGCCTGAAAGGGCCACAGATACTGTTTCCTATATGTGTTCGGACCTTCCATAGGTCGGACAGCTCCTTGTTGACGAGCCTGGTAGACTCGCGCCTCCTACTCGTGTGAGGTTATCTTATTCTGGCGGCTTATTGAAAGGACGCAACAACACCACTATAGGATTATGGTTCAACCCACAATGTGCGATCTGAGTCATCGCAAAATTTACGTTTTAGCACTTTCAGCCACCCTGCTGAATTTATGTAATAGGGGAGGAATGAAAAGTTCCAAAATGAGCAAAGGGAGGAATGAGTCACAAAAAGGTTGAGAACCACTGCTGCAGAGAAACTAATCTAGTAGAATAACAGCTGGTCACAGGCACGTCTTAATTAACGCAACTGGTTAATAACCACCGTTTTCGCTGTAGCACATGATCATTTCAGCAACAAACACATCGACAGACGAGACATTTTGGTTACCAGTGATACCCTGCACTTACAATGGTGTTAATTATGACAGTGTAATTAGCAAAATATAATACCAGAAATTTCGAATTCAAGCGCAAATTTTTGTTGTATAAGAGTTTGGAGTTTTAATAAACTGTTATCTTCCCACCATCGTAAAGCTGTGTTGATCTAGAGAACCAAGGGGTTGATGTTTATGTACGATAAACGTTTTTTATTGATTATGTGCGATAAAAGTAATGTTTGATGACACACCTTGATCTTGTAATGATTTTTCAGCATCAAGGCATTTGGGTCAAGTGCCAGTCCCTTCCTACCGGGAACTGGGATTGCGATGATTTTAACTCGTTTTTTCTCGGACTTCCCACAGAACTGCAAGCAGGTATTTTGTGTGATTTTGTATTAACTGTCGCTTATTTCGTGATGTAACCAATCGCTATCACGTTTCCTTCGTCGACAACAGGGGCGTACCGAGGTTAGAATGCGTACGGGGCGAGAAACAAGTCTGGCGTCCCCACGTCCGCACCTAAGGTCTTTTGGGAGTAAATGTACTGTATTGCAAAAAGCACTTACGACATTGTAGGGTCTTTTCGGTGCCCCCAGTGATTCGGCACCTGGGGCATTGTGCCCCCCTTGCCCCTCCTCGGTACACCCTGGACAAGAGGGCTTGTTTGGGCTACGTTAATGAATGCGTGTTAACCTGAAATAGTAGTGGCAATATTGCACGAAAGATAGGAAGGCTTTTTACTTGAATACGGTCTTAATGTGAACATTAGCAATTTTTAAACAGAGAAATGCATTGTAACAATACTTTAATAGATCCTGCTGAATTTACAATAAACTGCTTGCATTGTTTACCGCAGCGCGTGGATTGAGTTTAACGTCAATTTTTCTCGGCATTCTGGGTTTTATTGCAATGATCATGAGTTTGAATGCGGTCACCTGTGGAACAGACGATGAAGGGATCAAGGTAGAGTTTTCAGCCTCACTTAGTTTCGCATTGTGTACAAAGATATCTTTCAGTGTTGTTTGAGACTTTCTTTGATTACGAAACGCGTAGCACGCTCGTCCTTTTTAGCCGAACCTTGAATTTGATTTCTACCACCTTGTTGTTTGTACAGAGACGTATCCGATTGGTCGCCGGAATACTTTCAGCTCTTGGCGGACTGCTGCTAGTGGCTGCTGTGTCTTGGTACGCCAACAACATTCGAATCCAGTACGATATTGACACAAGACTGAAGGCGACTGGGAGCTTCAGCACACAAAGGTAGGTTACTGGTCAACGGTTTGGTAAAACAAAATTTTTGGGAAGATCTGCGGTGAAACTTTGTTCGTTTAGCAATGGTCGTGGAACTCGAGAGATGTTGTTGTAGCGCAGTAAACAATCGCTGGCGTCCTGTTGTCAGTAGTCAAGTAGACTAACTCAAAAAAAATTTTAGATACATCTTCGGAGCATCTTTGTTCGTTGGATGGGTCGGCGGTTCTTTACTAATGCTGGCTGGTTTGTTTGGTGCCTGCACTGGTTGTGGTGGCGGCGACACCTACGAAGATGGTCCAAGGAGCTACGCTTACAGAGCTTCGAAACCGACCGCACGTGGAGAAGAGTATGTGTGAAGAAACACACATTCATTTACATTTAGCAAAAAAAAACAAACTTTGAAACTTTTTCATCAGTTTTTATGCTGAAGCATATGCTGGAGTTACAGACTTCAGGCGATTTTCAGTTTTGCTTTATTTACGCCCATCTTCTCCTGGCAGCACGAGTTGATTTTGAAAAAACGCTTGGCATGCCACACCGCAAGTACCATTGCGCCACTACTGACAACCGCTTAGGAGACTTCGCCCGTAGTATAATAAAAACAATTGTGTACACTTACTGGGCTGCAAAACATTTTAATTTCGTTAAAGCTACCTGCAGTTCCGGTGACCTATATAGTCAACTAGACCTGTTGCCGCTTTTCCTGTACATGTGGTCGCGGGGGCAACAGCAATGTCGGACCAAGCAAGGTGGAAATGTAATTATGCTACCTGGTTCTCGGTCGACCTCCTGGCTGCTTTCCCTTGGGCATACCCAGTAGGATTCGTCTCGATCAGTATTTCCCAAAGTATGAGTCGCGACTCAAACATGGGTCGCAAAGGGTCAAAAATGGGTCGCACCGAGGCGATCTAAACCTGGGTTGTATATTGTCACCGTTACCACTGCTTGTCTTTGTCTCTCCGTAGCGTTGGTACTTGAGAAAAGAGTAGATTGCTGACAGTGAAAAATAATTTAGCAACTTACTGCTAAAAATCATCCATACAATGATTCATTTTATCATATGTTGTTTAGGGCATGGGTCGCGAGGCGTTTAGCAAATTCAGATTTTGGTCGCGCTCAATAAAGTTTGGGAACCGCTGGCCTAGATGATCTTTGCTGGGACATTCTGAGCACGTGACAGAACAAACGTAGCTGAGATCTCTTTATGTGGAGAAGTGGCTCGGCATACAGGGCTTCACGAGTTGCACAGCTACGCACTTTGTCCCGAACTGTCACGTCGTAAACGTTTCCCAAAAATCCTATCTCGGCCGCTTGTACTTGAAGCACTCTTTCAGTCATTACCGGAGTCATGACCATAGAGGAGGATCGGATAAAAGACCAATTTAAGAACTGACAACTTTACGCTATTTAAAAGCTCGTTGTGCGACGATAAAGCTCTCTAAGAAATGCGCTTGCCTTACCAATCCGGGTATCAATCTCCTTGCCCCGCTTTCCGTCACTCGTGGATACCACCCCCGAGGTACTTTGAACTTCTCGACCTGCTGCTGTGTATTACCGCTTGCGTGCACCACACGCTGCCTTGGGTTTCTGGAGAGAAATAATATCACGGTCGTTTCAGTGCTAAACTTGGTCCCATGCAGCTGAAAATCAATCAAGTGAACGTTGAAGACCTTGATCAGAGGATGCAAGCAGCACAAAACTATCCGCTAAAAAACAAGCGATTGATCATGCAGTTCCATCAGCGGCACCCTCCTTAACCCAGCTGTGACTGTGTATCCAATTTATGTAGACTATGAAGAGGAGTGGTGACAGCACACACCCTTGTCGGAGTCCAACATTCACGGTGAAGGGTTGTGGTTTAACTCCGCCGACATGGACACAAAACTTCTGCGAAGGAAGACAATGACTTGACTGCCAATAAAAGGCGCTTTAACGAAATTGTGGCGCGAGAGTTGGTTTGTTTTATTATCATGGGAAATCCCCGACTTCGCGTCGTGCTCGCTTCGCTAAGTGCCGCGCCACTGTTGCTCGAGTGATGATCTCGCGTGGGTTGCCTGGGACTGGGCATTTTGCTGCGTGGTATCAACAGAATTCCTAAAACACAGGTAAAGTTGTATTGACTGAAAGCATATCACTGCTTGGCTGCTTTCATTTGGCTGTAGGTTAAGCCAAAAGGGAATCAAAAATTTGAATCAGTGAAAGGAGAAAACGTTCAATTTTCGGCATGCTGAGGGTCCGACATCAATCATTGCACCATTTGCACGTTTCAATTTTTATCAGATACCTGCTTTTCTGTTCTTTAAAGGGTTCCGATACAGTATGTGGCCAACGAAGTGTGTCTCCACAAGATCCAGACATGGGTAGAAAGTGTACATTGCCCTTCCTACATAATACATAGGGAAGGTCAGGTATATATATGTTATATATATATAACGTAACTATATACCTTTCCCGAGGGACCCGGTCCTATGCTATCGCGAGGTCGACAAAGCATGCTTGGGAAGCGTTGGCTTATTCCCAAGATTTCTCGAAAATTTGCTGGAGTGTGAAAATTTGTTATGTAGTGCTTTGGTTGGGACGAAGCCGTACTGGGTATCCTCCAGTTTTGGTTTAATTAATTATTTAGCAGCATCTTTTTTCAAGGCACTTGGAGTACAGTTTTCCAGTGAGGCTTAGGATAGAAATACCTCAGCAGTTGGTTCATCGCTTCTTGCCTCCCTTCTTGTGTATGTGGACAATCAACCCAATTTGGTAATCTTTCGTTGCCCTTCCAGAATACCAGGCCACTGGACACAAATGAGCAAACCAAAGAACTTCTCTGTTCAAGTCTTTAAGCATTTCAGGTAGGATTTCATCACAATATGCAGGCCTTCTAATCTTCAGTGTTGGAGGACTTCGTTCGCAGTGATTGTATGTTACTCCCAGCAAACGCACCTCCTGTGTGTTCGACAGTGTAAGAGTGACTGGGTTCAAATGATATTGGAAATACTCTCTCCATTTGTTTGGTCTTTGATGCCATGGATCTAGCTACATTAGATTTTGCCGCTGGTGCGCTAGTTTCCCAGAACATATCGTTGCCTTTCCCGTACCTGCAATCCAACTTATGCCAGAACTCTTCTCAAGATGCCATTTTGGACATTTCCCCTTGAGGGCTGCGGACCTTCACGCCTCAGCGTGCTGCGAATACAAAAAAAGTTCAAGTTTGTTCTGAAGCCATGCTTTGAAAGCTAGTTTTGCTCGAATAGCATCTTTCATCTGGTTCCACTACGGGGGTACTTTTTTGCCATTATTTGCTGCACCGAGTCGTTCCGTCCACATAGCCGGATAGTACAGCACATAAAGTAGCAGCTGCTTTCAACAAGTGCAACTCCATCACTGTCCTGAGTACGTTCTGTGAGCTCTCAGAACCAGGAGGGTACGCTATCTTCAAAGGTCTTTCTTACATCCTTGTCCACCAGGGCCTCGCACTTTATTTGGTATGACGTCCTGGTCTCTTCAGACGTACGTTGTAGGTGGTGATCGGTCGACAGTTCTGCACCCATTTTGACACGAACGTCTAACACTGATTGGAACACGTCAGCAGAGACTATGCAGAAATCTGAGTGACTGTTGACCAAACGAATCTCTGCACCAGGTCTACTTGTGCAAATCTTTGTGTTGGAAGAAAGTGTTCATGATACACAGTGCGTTGTTAGCCTACAGCACAGTTGCAACAGGAGTCCGTTTGTCATTTGCGTCAACATCACCATGTTTTCCAATCACACCCTTGCATACCTCAGCCTCAGGGTCATTCCCAACGTGCTATCGAAGTCTCCTGAAACTATCGTTATATGTAAAGCGCTTTTATTTCATAACAATGCTGCGACACTGTTTTGAGCTTATGCTGTATATTTCTTACCTAACCAACCAAGACTAAGTTTTTGCAGAGAACAAAGGCTTGGTAACTGGTGTAGTAGGTTTTGTATAATAAAGAACCTTTTAACGTAGGTTCGCTGACGGAACTTTAGTTTGCACGTTACGCTTTTCTCACCACCCTGGTCAGCAGTCTATATACCCAGAAAAGAATATTGCGTCTTGTTATCATCACAGCGTTTATTGCTTTCTATCGTTTCACAAATATTGAGACAATAGAAAAGTGATACAAGAATGATGTTTTTGATGGTTGCTGCAATGTTTTTTTTAATTTTGCCTCAACAGAAAAGTTTTGGTTTCAGTTTTATAAATAAATTTTGTGATCGTATTGTTGCTTTCCAAACAAAGATCGGAGTCTAGTTTTGTTCGTTGTTTCATTCAGTGTTTGCGGATTTTATGTGCCAGTGGAGAAATGATACAACACAATCCAGTGCAGGGACTTTATATCAGCATCACGTTTCATAAAAGCAAAAAAACACTTGATTTGTACAAATACGGATGCTTATCAGTTTTTCATTACTCCTTGCTGTAAACATAACAAACAGTTGATGGAATTGATAACCAAAGACTTTGAAAGAAGTATGCATAGGTTTCGTCTTCGTGGGTTTCGATGAAAACACGTGTATGCAGTTTTTAATGAAAATTTACCGGATTTAAATGAATGATAACGTGTTAGAAGCATACAAATTCAGAAGTTTGAAACGCAAGGAACACTTGACGGAATAAATAACCACAGACAGTGGCGTACGCAGAAAATTTCCGAGGGGGGCCAAAGCATAGGCGTAGCCAGGGGAGGGCCAAAGAAGTCATAACCTCTCCAAATTTTTAGAAAATATAGTTATTTTGTGCTTTGAGAGGCGTTTTTCTAAACAAAATAGTATTATTCGCCTAAAATTAAACATTTTGGTATACACTGTCGAATACTGACAGTATACACTGCCGAATACTGTTTATACATTTTTTTATTTTTAGGGTCTGAGGGGGGGCAATGGCACAGTGGCCCCCCCCTCCGTACGCTAGTGACCACAGACTACAAGGCATGCGCGCCACCTTCACAAAGGGTTTATCATTTTTCGAAGAGATTGTAACATGTTTGCGTAAAATATTGCTGCGACTGGAGATCACTTACGAATCAGTCACTGATCTCAAAAACTCTGTTTGCTGACCTGAAAATAAAAACGGTGCGGCGGAGAGCAGCACAGGAGACTCAATGCCCTTAGAACTCGTATCGTTTACTTGCACTGGTGTCAGGGCAGGGACACTAACTAACTTACCTGGGCTGCTGGCATGATTACTCACAGCAACTGCCAACTGGTTTCAAAAGAGGCATACTCCTTTGACCGCACAGAGCAAGATTTTGTCAGAAAGTGTGTCATGGCTTTTATTTTTAAAAAGTAAAGAGCATATCTGCTTCAAACAAAATTATTAGTCTGAATTATTTTTGCCTTGTTGGCTACCTCTTGAAGAGTCAGAGACGCGAAGGTCAAACATCCTCATAGATCAGAATTTGTTTGCTTTGGGCTTTCACATTTACCGAACCAATGGATTTTCCTGAATTGTCTATTAATAAAGCTAGGCTTATATCAACTTAGTTTTGATGTGAGTCAGTTTCTGTCATAACATTCTATTGCAAAAACTTAAATATTTATAAATCAAAAACGTTGGTCATATTTGCGGTGAGCAGTGCTGCCAGAAATTAAGTTCTTTCTCGTGAAGAAGTTTGGCGGGTTGTGACTTTGAGCGAACCATTCTTTTACTGAATGCCGGGTATCTATGCTTTTATCAATCAGCAATTGCTCGTTTTGCAGAGGTTTTCAAGTTGTTATTTATTGTTGATACGATATCATTATATGATAAACACGTTGCAGAAACTACTGGATTAGAAGCAACTTCCAGCTATTACAACCAAAGAAGCTGTGTGCATGGGTAAAAGCTTGGTCGACTACCTGCCACTGAAATTTCTTATCACTTTAAATTTCACTATTTAAAAGTTGTCTTTTTACAAGCATTCATTCATTTCATTTTCATACCCGCTTTTCCTCTCGGGAGGAAATGTATGCGTAGCACCAGTCCAGGAGGACTCGAAATACGTCACGGTTTTCAGAAATCTTTGATAGTTCTAGTGGCTCCGCACCGAGACCGCACCAAGATGGGACCAAGCCAGGTCTTAGATGTAATTACGCCTCCTGGTCCTTGGTCGACCTCTGGGTCACTTTCCCGTGGGTGTAACCAGCATTCCTTGCCTCATCGATCTTTCCTGAGGCATTCTGCTCTCGTGGCCGAACCATCGTAGATGAGATTTTTCGTTTCGGGGGAGAAGTGGCTTGAAATTCAGGGCTATACAAATTGCACAGCTGCGCAGCTTGTCGCGAAGTGTCACTACATTTAAACATTCAAAATCAAATAATTCTACACCAGCTGCAACAAAGGACTTTACTCTGCTATTTGTCGGGATTCTCACTGACGAAACCTATGTTCTTGTTCTACTTCATAACTAACTTTGGGTATACATTTAGCCCACGACTAATCAAAATAATCTGTAGGCCAAGGAGTTGTGACAGACCGCCAATAAAAGCTTTTTTTGCGTAGCCTACATTGTTTCGAATTTCCTTTGTTTCTCTCTATGTCTAAGGTGAAAGTAACCCCAAAAATCTTACCACTATCAGCAAAATATTGGGTTTTCGAACTGATGTTGTGGATTATTTTTCTTTCTACAAACTTTGTCCACTTTTTCTGTGGTACTTAAAACCTGAATTAAAGCAGTAGTTTACCTCCTAACTTTCGTTCTGCTGTATTCTTCTATGCGACTCTATGTCAGCTTAATGCAGTGATTGCAAAGTGGAAAAGACTTCATTCAAAATTTCTACCTTTTTTGACAACGCTGTTCCCTAGGAATTTTTTGGTTGCGGAACTGCGTCTTCTGTGATTGCTACTAATTTCTTAATGTGAAGTTGATGTCGATACTTCGATAAAAATTTAAACTTTCAGCATCAGACAATTGCTTAAATATTAGAAAGAAGTTTCTGCCTGTGTTAAAATCCTCTGCGTGTTAGTCAGAAAATTTGATTGTTAACAAATAATCGCATAAAATCTGTCATGGTGCTCCAATAAAGTTTGGAGATAAACTTATTGCTCAGATTGCTCAGAAACGGCAGCATTTGCAAGGTGTCCATCAAATTGATGTGTGAGAAAAAACTCGGAAGAGTGTAGCGCTACAAACAAATGTAAAGTTTTGTTAAATAAAAACGTACATCAACTAAGAAAAAATGCTTAGACCAGGCCTTTTCAAATGTTTTTAGCCCCGGAACTCCAAGCCTTGCTGTTTCGCTTCGGAACACTCAAAAATAAAGACCTATTTAGGGGTGGTCTGGGGCGAGGTGTTCAACCACCTAAATTTTTTGGATTGCTTGAAAAACAAGTTTTTATGTAGGTGATTGAAAAACGTGCTTTATGCAGGTGATTCACGCCCATTCTGAAGTAATAAACATTAACATATATGACGGAAAGAATGAATGACCTTGCAATGCGTGACACTTATTTTTCGGCGGGTCACTGTGAAGAAGGTCGTGGAACAGAGTATGAGAAATGCTGGCTTGGAGAATCAAATGTTAGAAATGAAATATTTTTGTAGTTAAACATGTGAGCAGTAAATGTAATAGAGACCACTTTTAAATTATGTAATTTCATCAGCAGGAACGACAAATGAAGAATATCTGGAGAGCAAATCGTAGGATTGAAAGAAACTTTTTCTGAAGCGCAGCTATCACTTTACCTAATGTGACTATTGCTACTGCACTGCGCTAAATGCACTGCGTTGGTCGATCTTAATTGGTTGTAAAAAGGAAAAGGACGCTTCGAAACCTTGCCCCTTTTTCGCATTCTCAAATAACATACTTCAAAACTATCGAGGCCGAAACACGTGTACTTGGGGTGGGCCAGTGTTTTTTAAGGCGTTTTGAGGGACCGAAACAGTCTCTCAAATTTTTGCAACCGCGGCCTCTCAAAATGGGGTAGAATCTCTCTGCATAATCACCGCTAAAATACACACAAAAACCTCGCTTTATGACTATCTTGGTATTCAGATGAAGTAGTTGCGGTCTCTCAAAATGTTTTAACGGTCACCAAGTTCAAACATTAAAAAAACCTGATGGTATGGGCATCACTTTCTGTCCTTACGCAGAGAAGGTGGTAGAAGAATATTTTAATAAATAAGTCAATCAGCAATTTTTTTGACTCAAAACAAATTTATTGAATCATGTCAAGCACCTTGCAGAGCTCAAAGTAGTTACTTTTTTCAGGCTTTTGGTTCTGCTTCATGTTCTATATCACAGCGGCAGCCAATAGAACGCAAAGGTACAAAAATGCTCAGGCACAACGCATTACTGGGTAGATGCTGGTTGGCACACCCAGTCAAAACTGAAGAGGAAAAAGCACTGAAAATGCACCAGCAGTATCTCTTGCATTCGGACATTGTCATACATAAGCGTTAGATAGTGGAGAAAAATGAAAATAAGATTTACAACAAGCATCAGTCATATGAAGTGAGCGAATAAAAAGTTGGATGAAGATGCGCATCGTTGGATAAATCCATACAGGTCATTTCTAATAAAAGCATGAAATATCGTGACGAAATGGGGAACTTGATGTGGGCGAACATTTGTAGTCGTGTGAATTTAATGCAAAATGCGACTGACATATACCGTATTTACTCGATTGTAAGCCGCGGCTTATCAACTATTTTTTTCACCATTTCGTGCGGCTTACAATCAAGGGTGGCTTGCATTTTTTCTTTAGCTCATCAAACGTCTAGATTACGCCCAGTCTTTTCTTGGCTACGTTTTATTGACCAAAACCTCTTTTCGCATTATCTTTCCTCTCTTCAGCAACATATGCACATCCGTTACAGGAGGGATTATAATGAACAGAAGGCAGTTGTAGTGGTGAATCAACATTACCAGGGTTTCTAATCAAACATGAAGCATGCAATACACGAAAGTATCTCAGAGGCTTAGGTAACGTATGGTTAAGTGCAGCTTACAATCAAGGGCGGTTTACATTGATTTTTTAACACTATTTCGTGCGGCTTACGATCAAAGGAGGCTTACAATAGAGCAAATACCATATGTGGACAACGCGGAGGCGTTTCATACTAGATTGGGTGTACTTGCAACATAACAGACAACTCGTACACTAGCATGCACTAGGCACGAACGAGATTGTTTTTGACTGCAGTAGAGAACTGAGAAAAGGTGCCTCTGAGCTGCTTTTCTGCACAATAGAATGATTTCAATTGCTTCTGTGGGTGTCACTGCCATCCTTCAGTGCGGCATGATTTTCCTATGTGAACAATGCGCGTAACATCTAAACGCGGCAATTCTTTTAAATGTGCATGTATTTCTGCATCGAAACATAAACTGGTCAGCAGTTTTGAGTTTGCAAATGTTATGTAACAACATAAAAGTCCCATAAAATATAAAAAGAACATAAATCTGCAACTGTTGTGCAACCTGTGCGTTGTTAGTATATTCTCAGTCAAGGAAACAGCAAACAAGTGGCAAAAATGGAAGATTTCAAAGCTAGGACATGTTAAATGAACTTCTTTATTGTTTAGTATCTCGCGTAAATTTCGGATAATTAAATAATCTTGGCAAATTGTCAGATATGTTGTTGCAGCACTATGCATGGAGTCAGCTTTCAGTTACCAGCAGAAAGATGTTCAGGTCTCGAGTCTCCAACTTTCAGACCAGGGGTTTCAAACTCAAATTGCTCCGGGAGCCAAATGAGGACTGATAAATAACCTGAGGGCCGCATTATGACACTAACGCAACAATGGCGGTACCTGAACCTTAATAGAAACAGATTTCACATCTTATTTCCTGCGAAAGGTATCACGAGTTATAGGCAAGTCATTTCTAGCCGTCTCTACGTGCAAAGAAACTTGTTCACTCGCTTCCCGAGTACTTTTAAACTCCGATGAATAACCTAATTAATGTAAATGTTAATTATTTGAAAATCCCTAAAAAGCATTGCGGGCCGTACAAAACGCTATCGCGGGCCTCATGCTGCCCGCGGGCCGCGTGTTTGAGACCCTGTCCTAAACCTTTGAACCAGGTCTCGGAGGTTACGGTTTCGACTACATCACTGGGAATAACCTCAGGTGTTAGTGTTTTTGTGTGTCTATAAGACATTTTCCACATGTGCAGGTTCCATTTTTGGAAAAGCGCATGATGCTAAAAACGTCCGTAAAATCTGTTGGCACTGTAAATTACATTGGCGCAGGAAATTTTCGGTGAAACTGCGAGACAAAGCTGATCTGATTGCACGGACACTGCTTTCAAACCATATAATAACATATCGAACATTGCGCAGAATCATTCCTTGTGCTGAGGTAAAACCTTTTTGCAGGAGAGGGTTGCACTTCTAGAACTTGCTCTGGACAGCAGATTAGTTATATTACGCCGAATGAGAATCATGGCACAATTGTTATGGTCATTGAAAGCAGGGGTGCATATCAGGGAGGAAAACGAGGCGGCCGCTTCGTTCCCTCTTTTTTCAGAGATGCGGGGTCCCTTTAAGAGTTTTGCACTTAGTTTTTGCATTGTTTTGGTAAGAAGCTTATGAACCACTCTAGAGTCATGTGCTTTGAAGCAAGACATGTGTTTTTCAAAATGGAACATACATTATGTGCAATTGTGCCGAAAAGGCCCCTCAGCAACTTTAATGCAGGGGTGTAATGGGGCGGAAACGCGTGGGAACGGCGTTCCTACACCTTTTTCATGTTTTTCTTTAAAATGAGTTTGAAGCTGTCTTAAAATGGCTATTTTTTGGATGCGTTCCCACACCTTTTTTGCTACGTCACTGCTATAATGTGCAGAAAAAAAACAATTTAGAATCAAACAACTTCAAATAATGTGCAGTGTGAAATGGACTTTCACGCAGAAGCAATTTCCCAGATAAAATAAAAAATTTCACTTGCTTTCAGCCACTGTTTCTGCTCTTTTTTGAAGAAATTATGTCATTGAAAAATGTGGGCAGCTTTCAAGTGTCCAGCTTCCACACTTTACAAAATTTTGATGCTTGTGTATGTATGTTATTGCTCTTGAATTTAGTTCATAAATTAAAATGTGAAACAAACTTAATTCTTTCATCTACCTTTCGCAGTAGCGATGTTTTGGGGCCCCTTTCTGAGAGTCTGCCTTGGACCCCTAACATCCAACATCAATATTTACCCCTGATTGAAGGAAAAGTCTGCGCTGTCTCCTGCGTCTGCTTCGGCTTTATTCGCTCCAGTCACAAATGGGTTGTTTTGAGGAATTGCACACTTCCTTGAGTTAATCTGGTGTTGTGAGCGATGCGGGTCAGCTCTTTTTGACATTCAAAGACAAACAGCATTTTTATTGGTTGGGAATGAAAAATGTTCCAAATAAAATAACAATTTGCGTACAACTGCTTTTGTTAGTTCATTTCGGCAAGTCAATAGCTGTAAGACTCGAGTTCAAGACTAAGTCCAAAATTTTGCGCGAAGAGCCATATTGGACTCGCAACCACCAACACTGTTTCACTGAATAGCCAACCACAGCCAACCATAGCATGACAGTTGGCACGAGCAAGAGTAATTCTCTGCCGCACCCATTTTCTATGTTGATAAAAACAGTTTTTATCAAACAGTATGTTTAAGTCAAACATTTTTCGCCCCAAACACTCCCGTTTGGTTGATCTACCATCCTCAAATCAATTTATATCTCACTTTGCCCCAGAAAAGCTGTTTTGCCAAAACAGTCCTCTTTTCTATCACATTTACGTGAAGTTTATGTCAATCACACGTACATTTATACCAGAGGTTCCCAAGTGGAGCGTCGCGACGCCCTGGTGCGTCGTTTTGAGATTGCAACAGTGGCGTGTGGGCATCATTGTTACTGGGTGTACGCTGTTTGTGACGTCACACTGCAACGTTAAATACTCGTTTCCAATCCAACGTTTCGGCAAAGCTGATGACACAATGTAAATCATTCTAGATGCACTCTCCTTATTCGCTGTTGTGTAACTTAATATGTCATTGTATTGACTTTAAACTATCAGCGTTCCAACACAGGATGCAGGTGCAAAATACTCTCTACGATCAAGCAATCATAACTGTAAAAATATCAGACGGCACGTTAAAACCAGGGAGTAAAACACACGTCGCGCATTCATGCAAATTGGGAACCCGTGATTTACACATATGGTTTCCAGAACTTCTG
>JGI24159J19872_10007893_pt1 | contig 13936 bp, 10 predicted proteins | sample Ectturendosymbi4_FD_19872 | JGI IMG/M metagenome (IMG submission 19872) | reverse complement strand
CGGTCAAAGGTTGCTTCCGTGGCTTACAAGTGAACCTACATGCACCAACTCCTTTTGCACAAATTGGTCAAGGTTACCTTAGGAGGGATCTTTTTGTAGGAATTTTGTTACACCTCAGGTAACCATGGGTGAATTTGGGCATATTTTTGTTCCCCATCGAAAACTACAAAACTTGTGCAGATTTCGATAGGTCTGCCCGAAAGAGCGTCTAAAAAATGCAGCTCCTGAAAGAACCAGCTTTCTACGTGAATTTTAACTAATTTTTAATTTAAGTAGAAGAACCGTTTGCCCAAATTGGGCAGAGGTTACCTGAGCAGGGTGCAAGCATTCAACCTGGTCAGAGGCGATCAATTGCGCTAGAGATCATATTAATGAAAGCAACCCTATTTTCTGCATCGCACCTTTGTCCATCCATTAAAAAATCCTACCAGGACTGCTTGCACACGAGCAAAACGCGCCTAGCCGTGTGAAGCCTTCCACTTCCTTTTGCCACTATCGCCTCATAACAGCAGACCAAGTCAAGCGGTATCTGATTCTTTGCTAAAATGATTGAAACGATCGCACGTCTTGAAGACCTGTGCTTAAACAAACCTTCGAAAGTATTTTTTTTTAAATTGTAGTCTGAGACATATGCCCAGGCATGTGCTTTAAGCATATAATCTCTTGTGGCCAGGTTCAGCTCCAGCTCCAATTGGAACAGCTTTAGCGTTAACGAACTTGCATCTAGCCGTCTTTTANGACCAGCAGTTCTTAATTTTGCACAGTTTCCCATCTGATGCTGTGTATTGGCACAGTTTTCTTATTTTTGTTTAGAGATTACTATTATTTTGGGCTCTGAGGGAGCAGGGTGTGCAGAGGGTGGGGCGAACGGGGCGACGGCCCCGGGCATCCAAGGCAGGGGGCATGCAAGATTGAAATTACAAAAAGTTGTATTATAATAAAACGCCGTAACGAGATCCTTCTTCGTATCGTCAGGCTACTGACACATGCTGCGTGGATCTGATACGAACTGGCCTGAGGGGCATTCACATGTATGTTGAGTGATCCGAGAGAGAGAGATGAAGCACTGCCATCGTTATCGTAAGGTCTTACACCCTATCTGATTTCCCCCTGGTAGGCTAGCCAATTCCTGCTAGCCTATTGTTAATCTTCTACTTGTAGTCTTCAAAATAAAAAAAATCATAATTAGTGATTTGTTTATAGTTAAGAAAAGCTCAAACGGCAACAATGCATCAAACTGCACAGTTGTACAATTTCCGATACATATACAGTATAATAGAAAAAATAGACAACTCTATCCCCTATCTTGCCTCATAAGTGCTATCTTTTTGTAGGCCTATCTGATAGATACTTATTGACTTACATAATTGCAATATCTAGTTCCTCAATGCATACCCATTACTAGAATAATATTGGTTATAATAATATGTCTCGTGCCACAGAACAAAACAAATTATGAACGACTAACACATTAAATACAAAAAATACTCTGAAATATTTTTAATTTGATTTTTCGAAATTTGTTATCTTATCAACGTTAGTTTTTACCCACTTCAATTGCCTGTATTTGTCATATTCCACAATGCCAAAATTTGGTATGAGGTATGCAGTCAAGAAGTTGCTGTGGGTATCATCCGACTTTACCACATCCCTGCAAGGGAGAAACTATCATTGGGTTCTACGTCAGAATTTGGAGTGGTAGTCGATGGTTTTTGTAACTTTAAGTGGAGTTGAAGTCTGAACATTTTTATTCCCGAAGTAGGAGTCTGAGTTTAAAAAAAAAATTCGCTTATTCCAATTCCGGTAGAGTTGTTCAAGCATTCAAGTTCAAAGCCAACTAGTATGTAGCTAGGTGTAGTTATGTCGATACAATGCAATTGTGATGCTCTGCTTCCAAATAGTATGTTCGCCATCACTCCGGAGCTCTTTCCTGAGCAAAGGTCACTGTTGTACGATGCGGGAATACGATCCTAATACAGACGTTTTTGTCAGAAAGAGACTGTTCTGTAAGTTGTTACCTAACACGACAATACAGAGACAAAATTGTGCCTCAAACTGTGCTTTCATTTACTATAAACATCTGTAAACGACAGAAAGTCACTGTTTTTCAACATTTTACTCCTACCAGCTATGAAAAGCATTACTTTTGATGCTGATCTGAAAAAAGCCTTGTGACTCAATGCTAGCTGTAGTTCAAAATAAGCATGGACCGTCAATGGCCAGTAATTTACAGTAAAGCGACATCTGAAGAGAAAGCATGTGGATATTTATAATGAAGTTGAAGAATCGGACAAGAAAATAGAAGAACCACTTAATTCCTTGTAACGTGAACGAGGTAAGTCTTGATCAAGCGGTTGTGGTATTGAAAAACATTTTCCAAGTGAAACAGTTGCAATTGCCATGCGTGCCATGCAAGTAAATTTCGTAAAGGAAATAATTGATTTGGTTGTCCACAACAGACGACAGTCCGGTCAAAATCAAAACTTTGTCGGTTACCGTTACGAAAAACAAACGTGCACATAACCTCTTGCAAAGGCTTGTGTCCGATGTAGCAAAAAATTTGAAATTGGAAAGAAGCAGGATGTTTGCGCCATTACCCACAATGCATTGCTCGCCGACAATCAGCAAGTCAGTGCGAAAGCAGCCCTCTGCAATCTAGCTTCCAAGATACATCGGTTTATTGAAGAAAAGACGTTTGGTGGCACAGAACTTGAAGATGGCGTGAAGTAGGAGATTCATCCCGAAGCTTTTCGTCAGACACTCTTCAAGGGATATCGTCAGAATGAAGTGGAGATACTACCGAGCTGGTTTATATACAGAAAAGAAGAGATCTCATTGGCTAAAACAGTGTTGATTGAAGATTTGGTAAAAACAGTGGTTAAAACAGTGTTTATTGGTTTATTGAAGACCAGAAAAACGACAAATTTGCTTCAGCGTCCTCATCGTCCGCCAATTCCGATTATGATGAGCTCAAGTTTGAAAAATATCTTGATAAGTTGGAAAAATCAAAGCGCAGTCCCTTCGAATCAGCTGGATTATCGCTATATTTCGGTTGCACCTGCCAGAAAGAGAGAATTGCTTTCTTCCATTTTCTGCATGAAGAGGAAACAATTGACCACTCATCAAAAAGAAATCGACCACACATCGAAACTTTGTGTTTACCAGGCCAGGCCACATACCTTTACCCTCCCATCGTCCGAGAGGTTGCAGAGATTGTCACTGCTCTATCACCGATGCACGCTAGCTTCGAGGGGCTCTTTTTTAGCAGCCTTGGGGGCTGATATTACTTTGGGTTGAACACATTTCACCACATTACGTTTGAATTCAGATCTCATGAAGCGCGTTAAGCAAACTTTCCGCTTGTGCTGGGATTTTTTTATTACCGTTATGATTTATATTTTTCCGAACATTCTCATCCGTGGTGTCCTAAGTTTGAGCAATAGCGAAAAGACGAACAAGCCTAGTTTGTGATCTGGCCCCTAGCATAGATAGTTTTGTATTACGTTACCGCCTGCCTAAAACGTGAATATGTTGATACGTAATCAACCTTTTGTGCAAATAACCGCATGACTTGGGGGAACCAGTCAACTTGGCAGGTATATTCTTTTGCATGTGCGAATTTCAATAGAAGCAAATGATTGCATTGTTGCATATTTTCTGAAAATGCTGATAACGCTATTCGTGCTGCTGTTTGGTTGGAGTTTACTGCAGCAAACCAGTCTAACACTTGCTTCTGACAGAATGACTAAAAAATTTGCTGCTTTTGACTGATGTTAGTTACATAATAAGTGATACGCAACAAAAACTTGTTTATTTGAAAAACAACCACTGCGAAATCTCGTACGAATATTACATTTTCTAAGAATGTGATGAAATTGCATTGCTGTATGTCATTCATTTCCATTGTTTCGGTCATGCATAATCACTTTTCGTGTTATGCAGTCTCTTAACGTTTTCTTGATTTGTGTGAAACACAATTTTCAGTTAAATATAAACCATGTTTCCGTGTACAGCACGGTATCTTACCGGTACCTCATTGTGCCAAACTTACAGTTTATCAGCAAGTAGAAACCAGTCGTTTAACTCACAGTCTCATCATAACCTGCAGCTAACACCACAAAAGTTACGTAAGTAATTTAAAGTCATGCATTTGGGTCTGGAACCTGGGTTTTACCTTGCCCTTCTTGATGAAAAGGAAATGGCCTACAGGCCCGTAGCCACGTGGGGCATTCCAGCGAAATTCCCCCTAAAAATCTTTGTGCACCCAAATTTTGTTGTGCCCAAAAACACGTGATGCTTAGAGCCTGTAAGAGAGCCTGTAAGACAGTGATTTTCAACCAGGGGTCGCGATCCCCAGAGGGGTCGTGAACCATTTTTGGAGGAGGAGTCGCGAGTAGATACTTTATGTAAACAGCTGTATTACATTTGCCTTATTCGAGTTATGGATGGGAGCCGTTGGGTTATAGTAATTTGCTATAATGGGTTGCAGTACAAAAGAGGTGAAAACCACTGCTGTAATATAACACAATCGACATAGCGCTGCACAAAATTAAAGTGACCCTTCGCCACGTTGAAGAACAAAGGCGTTGTTGACCATGATCATACATGTAAAATCTCCAGGTGATTGTATTAGGAATTCATCGATTACTGTTTGAAGAAGTTTCGAGAACCAAGTTGTTCTACGACAAAAAAATGATAGTTGGCAAGTTACAATTTCAAGAAAACCCAGGTCTTGAAATTTTCAGCGCTAGAAGCCCTGACTTAACTTATTCTTTTAATTATTTAGTGTCATTTCATTAACTTTTAGTTATAAAAATGTTTCACACACATAAATAATATAGACGATACAGACTAAGTTAGATTCAGATTCTGTTAATCGAACATGAAAAGTTCGAGCTTCAGGGCACTGAAGGCAACAATTCCCTCCTATAAATGCGTACTTAAATATGGCATCCATGTATGGAACCAGTGATGGGCAAATGATTTGCCTAAAGCTGTTTGATACGTTTGTTTAATGCCTATGCGAAAGCTATGGTGTTGCTCGAAAAAATCAGGGAAGTGTTGAGCATTAATGGAGCATCAGCTTAATATCAAAACGAGGGTTATTGAACAATTTTTTGTTGCAACGCTTTGTGGTATTTGTTCTATCAGACGGTTAACTAAGTATTAGTCCAAAGATACCTGATGGATAAGGTAAACCAGTTTCAAAAATTGCCACAAAAGCGATGACGTTTGGTTTTTTAAATCTATACCTTAATATGTATAGTTTTCGTGTTGCGAGAAAAACATCATCTGCGTGTTTTAAAAAAACGACGCATTTGATCAAGTATAAAACACGCCTGTACCGAAAGTGGGATTCTTTCCATCTTTGTCCAACACAGGGGGACCCTACCACTTTCTGTGGGTCAGATTGAGGGATTTTATCCTGGTAGAAACATAACGCGCATATTTTAATCAAGTCGTAATGAAAAAAGCTGAACCTCACGAACCAAGCCAGGTGATGAAAATCAGCTTGCTGTGGCAGTGTGACACACTGGGGGCGACCGACAAGAAAAAGAAAATGAAAGAGAAAAGTGCATGAATTCGAAATAAGCCTATTTCAGTTTCTTAATTTTTTCTCATTTTCCACGTAGTTATGAACAAGTTCCAATTTTTTGTTTGACGTTAGGACAGGGACAAGCATTTTGAGGTAAAAAAAAAGAAAAAACAAGCTTCAGAAGGCGTAGGCGGGTTTTGCAAATTGTTTATGTTAGCGATATTCGTTTAGATCCCGACGCGAAGCAGAACAAACGGCAGGTGGCAACAGTCCTGTGATGAGGCTGATGTTTCGGTCCTGTAAACACGACCGGTCAACTTCCTCTGCGCACTCTACTTTTTTTCTTCCACCCAATGCCAACAACTGTCCCGAACGTTATCAACTACAAACGAAGAAAAAGGACAACACGCGTCTATCGGGTCAGTTAAAGCTCTGCCTGATCGCATTTTATCGCACATCGCCAGCCCGGGCATCTGTCTCACGCACGTGCCTTCTCGACCGTGCCATATGGCGAACTGTGACGTAAGACGCCTCAGTCGTTGGTCGCCCAAAGTGATCGAATTGCGCGGAGAAAAATATTTAGGTATTAGCCGTTGTTCGTGACAGTCTTATCAACTTTCCGTTCACCAATTTCACACTTCATTCTTTCAACCAGGAAGATAGCAATCATTCGTGAATTGAATTTTGAAAGCAGTAGTTTCTTGGGTTTAAGCCTTATTGCGGGGCTTTTCTTCTCATACAGGCCAATCTGAAGCCCGTTGCGGAAATATACCAGACAGCAATCTGAGCATGCGCCTGTTTTTTTTCCTTATCAGCGGACCTCATGGAAGCAAATCACTTCCAACATGAGAAACTGAGGGTAAAGCCTGGTAACTACATGGTTTGGTTTTCGCACCAGACAAAGCACCAACGACAATGGTATCTTTTCTGAGTGACTTGCACTATTAAAAAGTCGTAAATTGAAGCATTACTCAATGGGTTAATCAGACGTTGGGGGGAAGTCTTGCAATCGAGGTAACTCGCACTCAGCAAACCATGCGTCACATTTTTCATCTCTACTTATGGGTTTTGATATTTATAGCTAATATCAGCTGTACGTGAGTTTACTTCAGTAACCTGGAAAGGTTCTTTACCCGAAACATTTGTGAAATGTTGTTTTTCCGGAATATTTGTGGCAATTCAGAAAAAAACGCATGCTCAATTCCACACAGAGAAAAAATTGCCATTGNTAACTGCACGAAGGTAAATGCTTTCGCCTGAATCCTGTTGGCGATTACTCACCCTTGACAATTCTTTGGTTNAGCNCATAAAATCAGACTGCCACGTTCGTCCGTTGTTGTTGCGTTTGGTATAAGAGTGGCGTAAAAATAAACGAAGCCTGAACGTGTCGCTTCTGGTTGCAATGCGTTGTTTTCTAACCCTTTTCCCACCCGACAATAAAGCTGCATGCTTACTCACGAACAGCTTAATACGAGATGTGCCTCTATGCTTGCTTGCGCAACTTTTAAACAACTTCGTAACTGTTGAAAAGTTCTTAAAGATAATGGTTACAAAAACATATGTTTCACGCAGGGGCGTAACGTGGTTAGATGGCGCCCGGGTCAAGAAGCTAGTTTGGCGCCCCATGTTCGAACCTGAGATCTTTTGGAAGCAAATGCACTGTATTGAGGAAAGTACTTGTTACATTGATGGGACTTTTCGGCGCTCCCATAGCGATTCGGTGCCCGGGGAATTGTGCCCCCCTTGTCCCCCGTCGTTACGCCCCTGGTTTCGCGTTACTGTATAGTTTAACTTTCTATTGTTCAGTTTTCTGTTTTGGACACCAAAGCTACCAAGTGGCCAAATTGTGGAAGCGAACCAAAAGGTTGGTCGAGAAGGTCGTACTTTTGCAAAGCTAAGCGAAACTATGAAGTGCATTGAGTTCTGGCGTTCCATGCAAAAGCAAACTTAAAATTAAATCTCCATTTAACTACATTTCCAGATAATGATTCTGTCACTTATTTCGTGAAGTTTCTCGCAAACTTTTTTCACAGGGAAAGACAACTTTTCACTAGTCAGAGCTCTGAAATTTATGAAAACTTAGAAAAACGTGATTTTTTCCACTTTTGATGTGGTTTTTATATTTTAGTCATTCATTTTTTTGCAACTTTTCGCAGTTTTGTCTCTTTTACGTCTCCTGACTGTAACAGAAACTTACACTGTACAATATGAACACCTCCCATCAAGAAAACGACGGAAACCCGTGACGCTCAGTTGCTCTTGTTTGAAAAGCACTAACTTTTTTTGCTGCTAAGGTTTCCCATCAATATTTTCGTCAAACCTTGATTTTTTGGAAAGTCTTTTTGCTTAAAACTGTAGGCGCGAAATATTGCATATTAGGCATGCCCTAAATAACGTTAAAAAATGTATTCAGGCTACCCTTTGCAAATATTCGAAATTAATGCAGTCACTCCTGAACAAAACCAAAAGTGAGGGTTGAAACTTTAAACTCAAAGATATAAAGACGAAACAGCACAAAAACGAAGACGCCATTGTCATGCTTCTGTTGCAAAAAAAATTGTCATAACAGAAGGTTAAGACAGCTATTTCCTTGTCTGTGAACTGCTAAACAATGCGAAATTTTAAAATTAACCCACTTCGTGTAAGCAGTGTGTGTGAACTGAAAATGACAACGAATCAAAGCTTTGCTCGGAAGTAGCAACTGTTGAAGCGTGCATGGAAAAGCGACTGATCTTTCCTTAACTTCTTAGGGTCGGTTTAGAAAGGTTTCCAATAAGAAGCTGCTCCTCTTGAAAGTGAGATGGTTATATTGGAGACATCTTCAGGCAGTCGTGCTGGTCCACGGCGCAGATGATAAACAAAGCGTTGCTGAGCAAAAGGGACGACGTTTGCATTCAGATTTATCAAGACTGCAAAGTTGTTCTGTACAATTGTGCGGCGGGCCACAGCCATTTGCTTAAAAGCGTTGCAATTGTTCCAACTTTCCAGCAACAACACAGTTGCATCATTCCGGCTCATGAGCACGAACAAAAGGCTTTCAAGTGTAAACTAGAGAAGAGGATTCGCCCTCCAAATAATGTGTTGGTTGTAATATGTCCCCCAGCCGTTGTCGCCAACACCAAGCGATATTCTGGCAACGTGACTGAGAGAATAAAAAGTTTGTAGAAACATTGCTGATAAGGTTGGGAGTATCACTTTTTGTTCTGTCTTGGAGTATATCTTACCGTATTATTTTCTGACAAAATAGCAGATCGCTCAGCAGGATGCCTTGCTTTAGTAGAGTTGCAAAGATATGCACGACATGTGAGGTTTGCACGATATGCATAGTTTGGTCATGGCATCTTTCAATAAGCATGATCTTCATCATGTGACAGTGACGACCTTTTTCCATGAGGTTGTTATAAAATCATTTCTAGAGCTCTGTGAATTCACGTTTGTTCACGGAGACCAAGATGTCGTTCAAAACTTAATTCAAAACCACTCTTCGAAAACATTTGTTTACATCGGTCTTGAGTTCTAAGCACTCATATTTATTTAACTAATCGATAACGAATTGATACAAATAACCAACTAACTGGCTGAGACAAGTAGACTGATTAACAACAAGAGACAAACAAACAATGATTTTTAAGCTTTTTTTCAACTCGATATCATGAATTCACTCCTCTTTAAAACAACAAGACATGCAACATTGGAAATGTTAAGTGTCGTAGTCTTATACCCTTCTTCAAGGCCAAGTCTTCCAATTATTACTTCTGCGCCGAATAACGACACAGAAAAGCAACTCTTACGATGACTAGAGAGAAACTGTAACGTCACATTTGATGACGTAAAGTTAAACATCTTTGCCGTGAACGACAGTTTTGTTTAACCTACTTATTTTAAATCAAAGAAGTGGCATTTCTCGGTAGCACTCTGTTATTTTTGTGATCATCATAGATTCCGTCTTCTGAAACATTGGGAAAACGACCAGCCAACGTTTTTTTACGTTGCACAGCTCAAGAACTGAACGTGCAAACAAGAGTATGATTCAGTTGAATCATATGTCAAGACAAACTATTCCCACGTTGATTTGTGTCTGCTTACCTGCCTGTTGTTCATAATGACGAGAATGCCGTGTGCAATGGTGTGCTTTTAGGAAAAGATTGACTCAAAAACAATGTAAAAGAAATAAAAGTACAAACGAGAGAATACACCACTTTTTTCTTATTCTGGACCAAAAAAAGACGGGAACCTGTTTTTGACGGATGGAATGTGCTAATGCTATTGCAAGCTTTTTGCGTTTTTTTTTCTATTTTGAAATGTTGGTTGCATCAAGCTCAGCGGCGTATAAGCTCAAAACGATTTTGTGGGCCAAGCAAACGGCTGAGAAATAAGCTTCCGAAAACACTGGGAGGAAAATCAAAAAGCCGTTTTCAATTTTTTTCTTTTTGTTGACCATATGCCGAAAGAAAGCTATCTTCTTCCTCCCTTACTGCCGCAATGACCTCGAATGCCTTTGCATCATTTCAGGCAGGAGTTGAAAAATGCACTCGGTGACGTAACACGCCCGAGTTTTTCGCACAATAGCGAGTTGAGGTGGTGCGCTTGAAAAAGGAAAATACATTCGTGCAAATCATTGTCTGAGATCATTCCTGCATGTTCCCTTTCTTTGGGTTGTTCCGTAATTGAACAAAGTTGTTGAACTTCTTTCAGTAAGCAGGTTCTGTCGTTGAAAATTTCTATAGGGTTAATGTCTCAGACCACCCGCATTGCGATTTCCTGATCACTATCACCTTCATGATAAAAACATAGGCAAATGAGAATGTTGTATTGGGCAACTGATCAGTTATTTGGAATATTATGAAAACTTTCGTCTCCGACTTGCATTCATGTAATTTGTTTTGAGTTGATTTCTTGTTTTGTAGGTTTTTCAGCTGAACGGTGGATAAAAAACAGACAACCATTCTCGCATCCAATTGCACCATAAAACGTTTTTTCGTGGCATCCACTGGTCGAAAACAATCGCGTGTTATCTAAACTTATACATGCTTTGATTCTGGACAAGCGTCATGATTTTCACCCGCAAACATTTCTATTACCGCTTAACGTTTTCCGTGCTGCATTGACACGAACCTCATGACGGTCGCCTTCTCAGCTTGTATAGTGGCATGCACAACGGGGGCGAAGGTCAGGTCGCGCCAGCATTCTGGAATATTCGCCTGGAATTTTCATTCACGCAGCCCGTCGTCCGTTCCCGCACGCGTCCGGGAACGGACCAAAAAACACGTTAATCAGAGATTACACGACCGGGCCCGGAGACCAAAAATAGGCGGCGAAAAAACAAACAGCTCGGGCACGACGGAAAAAGGCGACAGATGCTTGAGCCGCAGCGGCGAGGAGAGCACTGGGCCGTCGCGAGAGAGGGTGTATTCGCACGAGCAGACGGCAGGAAGCAGGTGGTCCATCTGTTCCGTGTGTATTTGCGTGTGGAGTGCTGTATGCCAGAGAAAAGGTTGCATGTATTTGCTTTGAGGCGAAGTACCGATCCGAGTCTTAAGAAGCAAGAACAGTTTTGGTATTTTTGCTTGAGTTGAAAAGAAAAATAATTGGAGCATCATATATCTTTTTCCTTGGAAAACTAAACTTTTACGCCAAATATTGAAAACTGAAACACCTCGTTGAACGCTGTTTATGCGAAATGGATAGTTACGCGATTACATGAAACATAGTGAGGTATTGGTTTTGAACAATTTTTCAAAACAAAAATCAATCAGTTTTGAAAGAATGGCAGTCGCATAACATGCTATCTAAAACAGACAAATGAGAACGCTATGCAGTTTTCTACATTATTACAAAGAAAAGCAGGCTTTCAGTTAATCTACCTCATAGAAACGCAAGCTTGCATCTGTTTCAGCGCATTTTTAGTGAGTGATTCTATAAATTTTTCTTCAATTTGCAAATATTAAAAAACTTTGAAAACATTCAACAGCGAATTTCTAAGCAGTTCACCCGCTGCATTTTACAAAATTGAACAAAGTTCTTGCGAAAAATATCCGCTTCACGCAAACAAGTCTAATGCTGAAAATTAAATAGAAAAATTGCATTACGTTCAAACAGTGTGCGAGTCAGCAGCAGTTGCAAAAAAGGTGGATACTGAAATTATTACAGCAAGCATTTGTGTAAAAAACATATTTCGTAAAAATCAAAATTTCAACAATGTTATTTTCGTGTTGAAAAATGAGTCTTGTTTGAATGAGAAGTCGTTTGAACCTTTCAACAGTTTATCTAAAGTGGTTCGGTAAAAATAAAAGTATTTTGGTCATTAGCATAAGGGAAGGGTTGAGCTCATCAACAAATGTTACAAGAAGAAAAACCTTAAATGCAAAATTTCAACCATGTTGAAAAATGCTTTCGAATAAAATGCCCCACCGGGCAAAAATTTAACTTATTCAGACAAATAAAACTAGAAACTTCCACTTACGGAGCGTTCAAAACTTTTCAAGAGATTTTTCGAGATGCATATCTGTTCCCTCTTGACATCCCCATGCTTAGCAAACTAAAAGATTAATTTCAAGGTAATCACGCGTTTTTGTCCACAGGTTGCAAAAAATACCTCTTGGAAAAGGTATTTTAAAGCCTTCCTCTGATGACAAGCAACGCTTGACCCAAAATTTGTCACAAATAATTTACTTGCGTACTTTTCGCAATAATGGAAAAATGAGTTGTTACAACAAAAAACACCTGCTGCAATCAGACCTTTACGGTATAGGATTTTTGGTTATCTCCTAGAATTCATTATTGAAATTTTTACTCATATCTTTTGCATAGATTCAAAATAGGAAGAAAATTTTCAAGTTGTTCTTCGTTCGTGCTTGTTTGAAAATTATTTGCCAATAATTTTGGGGCAAAAACATTTATCTTCAATTTTTGGCAAATCGTTGAATAAATGTATACAGAGAGGAGGTGCTCAACGAGAAGGAAAAAAGTTTTTTTTTTGTTTTTGAGTTGAATCGAATAGATGGAAATATATTGTCTCCAATAAAAAGATCTACTGTTTATTACTGGCAGTGATGAATAACCAGAGTGGCAATTAACTGACAAATATTTGCCTTGTTTCACAGCCCTAGCGATTAACAAATTTATAATAAAAGACCGTTAAAGTTTACAAGGCGATTTTTGCCTGCTTGTTGTAAACGGATCAAAATTCGTCCTGCATCCATCAGAAAGCTCCGTTACAACTGGAAGGGGGAGAGCGCGTCCCCTAATAAACATGGCGACGACTGCTCCTGGCGAATTCAGCGGATTTAATCATCTGCATCATCATCACCACCATCACTCCTCCGAACAGTATTATCGACACGAACATTATCATCATCATTTCCACCATCCCTCTTACGATTCACCCTTCTCCACAGTTAGTTACACTGAGCGAGTTGGGTCTGTGACCCCGCCCAACGCTGTAGGGTTTCATTTTTTAGGCAGAAACGTGAAAACTGTTGGCGAAAAAAGGGAAAAGTCGGAGGAAAAGCGACCCGGAACACCGAATCTTCTTCCCCCAATAGGTGATGCTTTGTTGCGTTGCGATATCCAGTCGGATCACACGAAGAAACGCCTCGCACCATCAGACGAAAACGCCGCGACCGAAACCTGTGCAAAGTACATTCTGCAGCAGAACGAACTGCACAACATCAACGAATTGGGAGACCTGTCGCGAAGCCCCCCCGCTTTGACATCAAAAGATAACTCCAGAAAGAAAAGCAAGTCTCCAAAGATGTCGACCGATGTTCGGGAAGATTACAACGTGAAAACAGAAAACGACCCCAACGATTTGCTCTTTCCCTTCTCGAGTCGTGGGTTTGGAATTTTCGGAGGAAACGGGACGAGGGTCAGCGATGACGTCACCAGCCTGATCAGTGCCCCTCCCGGGACAGTGGAGGCATTCTTCCGTTCGGAGACCTCCATGAGCAGCACTGCATTTCAGCCCAGCGATAGACCAAGCACGGCCTCTTCAAACGACGCACCCAGCTACGTCACCCTAACACCCCTACAACCTTTGCCTCCGATTTCTACAGTGGCGGAAAAACATGGAACAGGATCCGGGAGTAATTACAGCGCTCTGGATCAACAGCAACAGCAGCAAGAACAGCAACAACAGCAGCAGCAGCAGCAACACGAAAAAATGGATCTAAATGGATATTCGAAATTGGGAGGGATGGGCGACAGCTTACCGCCCTTGTCAAATCACATGCTCCTAAACACGCTTGCGGCGCAGTCTCGCACTGGCATACAGTCCCAGGTTGCAATAGAAGCTGCTAATCAAGCGGCAGCGGCGGCAGCGGCTGTTGGTTTTTCTCACTACAACAACAAGCCGCTGTCGTCCAATATCCTTCCTCCTCCAGCACCTCCCTCGAATCCTTA